>JAEEGJ010030265.1_pt1 | contig 10597 bp, 7 predicted proteins | sample 8958761 | NCBI WGS metagenome assembly JAEEGJ01 (sample SAMN16246546, study PRJNA631951) | gut metagenome | biome: gut microbiome; feature: rumen; material: RS-attached | host: Bos | place: Iran: Karaj | collected 2018-10
TCAAGCCGTCACCAAGAAGATTTAAACTCAAAACGATAAGACAAATCATGATGGCTGGGAAAACAAGTTTGTAAGGATAACTCTGAAGACCACCACGAGCTGAGTTTGCAAGTGAACCAAGAGAAGGCATTGGAGCCTGTACACCAAGTCCTACGAAACTAAGATAGCTTTCTGTAAAGATTGCAGAAGGAATCTGAAGTGCTGTAGAAATGATAATAACTGAAAGACAGTTAGGAATAATATGCTTACGGATTATGTGACCAGGCTTAGCTCCGATTGAACGAGCTGCCAGAATATATTCATTTTCTTTGATTGAAAGAATCTGAGCGCGGATAAGGCGTGCCATTCCTACCCAGTAAAGGAGTCCGAATACAATGAAAAGTGAAACCATATTAGAACCCATTCCTGCAAGGAATGAATCCGGCTTAAACTGAAGAACGTTAGAAAGAACAACTGAAAGAAGAATGATTACCAGCATATCCGGCAGCGAATAGATTATGTCGACTATTCGCATCATTATGAGGTCGACTTTTCCTCCTGCATAACCGGAAATACTTCCGTAAATAATTCCAATCAAAAGAACGATAATGCTTGCAAAAAAGCCTACTACAAGAGAAACTCTTGTTCCGTAAATTACACGGATAAAATAGTCGCGGCACTGCTCATCTGTTCCAAAAATATGTGGAAAGCGGAAATTGCCCTTTTCAATATAAGCCTGTTCAGCTTTACTGTATTCAAATGGTCTTAGATTTTTTGCTCCCTTATCGCGTTTTCCTTCAACAGAAAGAATTTCTTCATAGCTGTAAGGTACGATATGTGGTGCAACTGTAATTGTTACAAAAATAAAAGCAAGAATAATTATACTTGCAACAGCAAGCGGATTCTTAAAGAGCTTTCTTATACCATCCTTAAAAAAGGTTGTACTTTCGCTCATTACATCCTGCTGCTTTTTTTCTTCATCAGTAGCCTTCTCAAATTTCTTTAAATCAAGCTGAAGGCTCATAGCCATTTTTTCCGGTGTTTTATTTACATCAAAAGTAGTCATATTACCTTCCTGCCTTATTCGTATTTAATTCTTGGATCTACTACCTTGTACAGCAGATCACAGATAACATTTGCGACAACCATGAGAGTGGCAAGGAAGATAGTTGTAGCCATAATCATTGTATAGTCACGGTTAGTGATTGCACTTACAAACTTTGAACCGATTCCACCAACTGTAAATACAGTTTCAACAACCATAGAACCGGTAATGATGTATGCAATTTCCGGTCCTGCATAAGTGATGATTGGAAGTAGCGAGTTTCTGAGGGCATGCTTAAAAATCACCTTATACTTAGAAACACCCTTTGCCTTTGCAGTTCGGATATAATCCTGACTGAGTGCATCGAGCATACTTGTTTTAGCAAGTCGCGTTGTATAGGCCATCGGATACGCTGCAAGAGCAATTACAGGCAGTAAATAGTTTGTATGTTCTGCTGACCATACTGGAATCCAGCCGAGTTTAATACTGAAAACTAAAAGAAGTAAGGTTGCAAGAACAAAGCTTGGAACGGCTGTAAACAGAGTTGAAAAAAAGATGATTAAACGGTCAGGCCACTTATTGCGCATAAGGGCAGCAAGACTTCCAAAAATAGTTCCAAGAATAAGGGCAACTATTACTGCAGAAAGACCAAGTCTGCATGATACAGGGAAAGATTCACTGATGATTTCTTTAATTTCCCTTCCATTTTTAAGACTTACACCAAAATCTCCGTGAAGAAGATTTTTCATGTACAAAACAAACTGAACATAAAGTGGTTTATCAAGATTGTAGCGTGCATTCAAAGATGCAATTGTAGCCTCGCTTAAGGCCTTCTCTTTGTTGAAAGGTCCGCCAGGAATGGCATTCATCAAAGCAAAAGTAATAACACAGATAAAGAGAACGGTAAATAAAGCGAGGAGTATTCGTTTAAGAATATATTTCCACATAACTTTTATCCTATCGTATTTTGAGCATCCTTGTGATAGTACTACTATTACGAAAAAAATAAAAGTATTTGTGAGAAAAAAATAATATTTTTTATGATGATAGGGAAACTACTCTAGTCTTCTACTTTTAATACTTCCCTTCGATACTTTGTACCGATTTCTGTAAGCTTGAACTTCTGGATTTTTCCAGAACCTGTCATAGGGAATTCATCCATAAACATAACAAGCTGAGGCCACTTGAACTTAGAAAGCTTGTCGCGGCAGAACTCAATTACATCCTGTTCTGTAAGAGTTTTTCCTTCATGGAGGATGATGAAGGCGCCGGTGATTTCACCATAGCGTTCACTCTTTACTGCAGCTACCTGAATATCTTTAATTTCAGGCATCTGGATAAGGAACTCTTCAATTTCGCGTGGATAAATATTTTCACCACCGCGGATAATCATATCCTTAATTCGACCAGTGATTTTATAATTTCCGTTTTCGTCTTTAATTCCAAGGTCACCACTGTGGAGGTAACCGTTAGCATCAATTGTCTCAGCTGTAGCTTCAGGCATCTTGTAATAACCTTTCATTACATTCCAGCCTTTACAACACATTTCACCCTGTACTCCAACAGGACATTCTTTACCTGTTTCAGGATCAAGAACCTTTACGTCAATTCCATCAAAAGCATCACCAACTGTTGTAGCACGTACTTCAAGGTTGTCATCCCAGTGACTCTGAGTCATTCCTGGACTTGATTCTGTAAGACCGTAAACTGAAGTAATTTCCGGCATGTGCATAACATCATTTACACGCTTCATCAGTTCAACTGGAACACCAGAACCAGCCATAATTCCTGTACGGAGAGATGTTAAATCAAACATATTGAACATAGGATGATTTAACTCTGCAATAAACATTGTAGGAACACCATAAAGCGAAGTACACTTCTCTTTCTGAATTGAAGCAAGAGCTACAAGCGGATCAAAACTTTCGAGCAGTACATGTGTACCACCGTGAGTTAAAACTGCCATAACACCAAGTACAATTCCAAAACAATGGAAAAGAGGAACAACAAGACAAAGCTTATCTTTTTCTGTATAGCGCATTCTTTCACCAATAATGAAACCATCATTGATAATGTTGCGGCTAGTAAGCATAACTCCTTTAGGGAATCCTGTTGTACCAGATGTATACTGCATGTTTACAACATCATCTGGAGTAACTTCCGATTCAATTTTGTGAATGATTTCAATATCAACATGCTGACCAAGCAAGAGCAATTCTGGTGTAGAATAAAGTCCGCGGTACTTTTCTGGTCCCATGAAAACAACATTTTTAAGGCATGGGAAACGTGCAGACTTAAGACAGCCGCGCTCATATTCGTCGAGCTCAGGAACAAGCTGTTTAATCATCTGAACATAGTTTGAATCCTTTACACCGTCTGTAAGACAAAGAGTTGTAAGGTCAGCCTGCTTTACAAGATATTCCAATTCATGAAGCTTGTAACTTGTATTTACTGTAACGGCAACAGCTCCAAGACGTGCACAGGCAAACATATATGTAAGCCAGTCCGGAACATTAGTTGCCCAGATACCTACATTATCGCCCTTTCTAACTCCTATTGCATATAGACCACAAGCCAGATCATCAACACGCTTATCAAACTGCGCATAAGTAAAACGAAGATCACGGTCTGCATATACCATGAATTCCTGAACCGGGTTATTGTTAGTCTTTTCTCTTAATAACTGTGATAAAGTTAATTCAATCATATCATGAGTTTATATAAAAATAATTCTTTGTTCAATAGAAAAATTAAAATATAATAAAATAATTTAGTATTATTAAAGTTTACTAAAATAATAATCTAGAATTTAAAAAAATCGCTTTATCCAATAATCTGTTATATAATAAATAGATATGAGAGATGATAACAAATTATGCGAAATGCAGGACTTTAAAAGAACCGTTCTTATCGTTGATGATGAAGCTCTGAACCGCGAACTTCTTGGCAATATAATCGAAACAGAGTATAAGGTGATTTTTTCTTCAGACGGTAAAGAAGCTCTGGAAAAGATTCATACCTATGGTGATAATCTTTCTTTAGTTCTGCTGGATCTTCTTATGCCTGTTCTTGATGGTTATGAAGTTTTGAAAACCATGAAGGAAGAAGGTTCAATCACAGATATTCCTGTTATTGTTCTAACCTCTGAAAAATCCAGTGAAATAGAAAGTCTTAAACTTGGTGCAGCAGATTTTCTTACAAAGCCTTATGATTTACCTGAGGTTATTCTCGCTCGAGTCCGCCATTCAATTCAGTTATTTGAAAATTCAAAAATAATTCACGCTACAGAATTTGATAAACTTACACTTCTCTACAGTCCTGAGTTTTTTTTTGAATATGCTTCACAGTTTGATCAGCGTTTCCCTGATACTGTAATGGATGCAATTGTTATAAACTTTACACGCTTCCATCTCTTGAATCAGTTGAAAGGTCGCAATTTTGGTGATGAAGTTTTGAATGCAATGGCAGATGGTATACGTAAAGTTCTTCTGAAAACTGGTGGTATTGCCGGCCGCAATGAAGCAGATTATTTTTACCTTTATGTTCCTCATCAGAATGATTATGGTATTTTTCTTGATAAGATAAATGAAGCTCTGTCATCTCTTTTAAAACCTTCTGAAACCCGTTTAAGACTTGGTGTTTATTCTGATGAAAAACACTGCTTTACAATGCTTCAGCGTTTTGATCACGCGGTACAGGCCTGTAATTCCCTGCGCAGTAAAACTTCCGGCAACTGCGATATCTGTATTTATGATGATAAGATGTCCGAAAAAGAAGTTTTTGATGCTCACCTTTTACAGGATTTTGAAGCTGCTATCGAGCAGAAACAGTTTAAGGTAAACTATCAGCCAAAGTTTAATATAAAAGGAGATAAGCCTGTTTTATGCAGCGCAGAAGCTCTTGTAAGATGGGTGCATCCTGAACTTGGATTTGTTCGCCCTGACTTATTTATTCCGCTTTTTGAAGAGAACGGACTTGTTACAAAACTTGACCGTTATGTCTGGGAAGAAGCAGCCCGTCAGATAGCTGCATGGAAAAAAGAGCTTGGCGTTACAATTCCGGTTTCAGTAAATGTTTCTCGTGTAGATATTGCAGCACCTGACATGACAGATTTTATAACTAAAATTGTAAAAGAAAACGGACTGTCTGCTTCTGAATACATGTTAGAAATTACCGAGTCTGCTTATACCGCTGATTCAAAGCATATCATCGAAGTTGTAAAAAATCTTCGTTCACTTGGACATAAAGTTGAAATGGATGATTTTGGTTCAGGCTACTCTTCCCTGAATATGCTTACATCTATGCCAATTGATGTTCTTAAAATGGATAAGGCATTTATCAGAAATATTCAGCCAGGCAATAAAGAGATGAAACTTGTTGAACTTGTTCTTGATATTGCAAAGAATCTCGGAGTACTTGTTGTCGCAGAAGGTGTTGAAACTGAAGATGAACTCAAACTTCTTAAAGAAGCTGGTTGCGATATTATCCAGGGATATTATTTTTCAAAGCCGATTCCACCTGAGGAAATGTCGAGGTTCGTATGATTACACTGGAAGACTTAAAAGCCAATGGTACAGATACAGAAACCGGTCTTGCTCGTTGTCTTGGAAAAGAAGATTTATATCTGAAGCTTGTGAATATGGGCCTGGGAGACACAAAGTTTGAAGAGCTTGGAACTGCACTGGAGGCTGAGGATTTACAGAAGTCCTTTGAACTTTGTCACGCATTGAAAGGTGTAATCGGAAATCTTGCTATCACGCCATTGTATGATGCTCTTTCGCAGATGACTGAAAAACTTCGAAATAAGGAATCTGCTGATTATTCGTCTTTATATTCAGAAATAATAAAGCTTCGTTCTAAACTCTGGAAATCTTAAATCATGAAAAAAACACTTATTATACTTGCTAACTTTTTGATTGTTCTTTTCACAATTTTCTTTGTTGTACTCTATGCCCGAAAGCAGAGTTCTTCGATGGAAATTTACAATACCGAAAATTTTATGACAATGTCCATCGGTATGGAACAGGTAACCACAAATTATCTTGAAGGTGAACAGCGTCTTTGTGATTCCTGGGCAGCCTGCATCAACAGTCGTAAAATGAATATGAATGAAGCAATGTCTTATCTCAAGGTTGCTCAGCGTATTCCAAATATTTCTGCTCATATCATAAATCTTAATACATTTAAGGGATATTCAAATAAACCAAAAATTGATAATCCTGATGAATATAATGTTTCCTATAAAGAAATAGATATTTTTTCATCTTTGAATGAGCTTCTTGGCCAGCAGGATCAGGTTAGAGTTACCCGATCTTTTACAAATCCTATGAACGGTATTCAGTCCATTGCATTCTGTGATCTTCTGGAGCTTAGAGTTGATGATTCAGAAAATGGCAGCAATATAAACACTTCTGCAAGTGAAATCAGCACAAGTAAAAGTAAATCTTCTAGATTTGAAAAAGCAGTTTTAATGAGGGTAATTCCAGTTGAAACACTTTCGAGCAAATGGGTATTCCCGTCAGAAAAATATAGTGACGCTCAGATTTCAATTATCGATAAACAGGGAAATTATATAATAAAAGGAAAGTCTTTTAAAAATTCTAACTTCTTTGAATTTTATAAATCTTATAATCAGATAAATAATGATGATTTAGAAAATCTCCAGAACGAGATTCACGAAACCGGAATGCTTACAATGCAAAACTCAAAAGCAGAAAGTTGTCTTATTGTTCATGTTCCGGTAAATACTTCGTTTGACTGGACACTCATTACTTATATTCCAATGAAGGATATTACAAGAAATGATATCGACTGGCCTCTTGTTATTGTCGTTTCCATCTGTCTTATAATTCTTCTTTTCTTTGATATTTTGATAATCATGAGATTCAACAGAAAACTTGCCTCTGCTGCAGAGGAAGCGGATTATGCAAACAAGGCAAAAACAGAATTCCTTTCTACAATGTCTCATGATATCAGAACACCGATGAATGCAATTATAGGCCTTACAACAATTGCAGAGAATAACGTAAAAGATTCTCAGTATGTTTCTGATAATCTCAGGAAAATTAAACTTGCAAGTAATCATCTTCTGACACTGATTAACGATATTCTGGATATCTCAAAAGTTGAACGTGGAAATATAAGTCTTTCTCCTGTCACCTTCTCTATTGTTGATTCTGCTGAAAACCTTGTAAACATTTCACAGCCAATGGTTCGTCAGAAAAATATTGATTTCAGATTCAGAAGTAAAAATATTAAACACGAATATCTTTTTGCAGATCAGCTTCGTATCAATCAGATATTTATAAATATTCTTTCCAATGCATTGAAATATACTCCGGAGAATAAACATGTTTATGTTGATTTAACTGAATATCCGAGTGAAAAGGATGGATGCATAAAACTTGAATATAAAGTTTCTGATACCGGAATTGGTATGCCTGAAAGTTTTATGGAGATAATGTATGAACCTTTTATACGCCAGACAGACAGCCGTATCAATTCAATTCAGGGAACAGGACTTGGTTTAGCCATCACAAAAAAGATGGTTGATATTATGGGCGGCCAGATTGACTGCCAGAGTATCGAAGGTCAGGGAACAACCTTTACCGTTACACTGGATATAGAAGTTTCTTCAAAAGCCGAAAATGAACAGAAGCTTCCACCGATTGAAGTTCTTGTTATAGATGATGATGAAGTACTTCTTGAAACTGCCTTCGAAACACTTACAGCTCTTGGAACAAATCCTGAAATTGCAGAATCAGGTGATACTGCCCTTACAAAACTCCTTGCAAAAAAGCAGGCTGGAAAATCTTACAATGTAATTATTCTTGACTGGAAGATGCCAGATACAAATGGAGTTGAGCTGACAAAAAAGATTCGTGAAATTGCAGGAAACGATATTTCAATTCTTCTGGTATCCGCTTATGACTGGACACAGATTGAAGAGGATGCAAAACAGGCCGGAGTAAACGGCTTTATTTCAAAACCTCTTTTCCGTTCCTCATTGTTTAAGAAGATCAGCGAAGTATTAAGACTCGAAGAAAACATCACTGCTCAGGAAGAAAATAATTCTGACATAGCAGATATGAATATTCTTGTTGTTGAAGATATGGATGTAAACTGGGAAGTTATCTCTACACTTCTTGATATGTACGGAATTAAAAGCCAGAGAGCAGAAAATGGAAAGGTCGCAGTGGATATGCTTAAGTCTATTCAGCCTGCAGATTATGATGTTGTCTTTATGGATATTCAGATGCCGGTAATGAATGGTCTGGAAGCAACCCGTGAAATCAGAAAACTTGATAATCCGTATGCTGCGGGAATCCCGATTATTGCGATGACTGCAGATGCTTTCTCTGAAAATGTAGCAGAATGCTTTGCAGCTGGGATGAATGGACATATTGCAAAACCAATTGATATTCATAATGTGATTAAGGAACTTAGAAAAATCCGTCAGGCAAAACCTGATTTTACAAAGAGAGATGATTATGAAAAATAAACTAACGAAGATTAGTCTGATATTTTTACTGATTTTTTTTGTTTGCAGTTTATCCTGTTGTAAAAAGAAACTTAATGATGATGCCTTTATCCCTTATCTGGATACACTTACAAAATGCAAAATACAAATTGCAGGACGCTATCAGAACTTTGAGGCTCTTGAAGCGGAATTCGATCGCTTTAATGAGTTTTATCCTGATGTAGAGCTATCTTATACTTATCTTGATAATTATAAAGTAACAATTTCCACTGCCCTTGCTGGAGCCGATGCCCCGGATATTTTCATGACCTTCCCATGGATGCTGGATAAAACAAATTATAATCCACTTCTGGATAATGCAGAAAATCTTGCTGATATGGACAAGACTGGAATTGAGCTTTCTGCAATAAATCAGAAACTTTTATTTTTTATGGCTGACGGTTCTCTTCCAATGGTTCCTGTTTTATGTGCTGCAAATGGTATGCTTGTAAATGAAGATTTATTCAAGAAAGAAGGAATTGAAATTCCAACTAACTATCGTCAGTTAGTTGATGTATGTCAGAAGTTTATGGAGGCTGGTTATAAGAGCCCAATTCTTTCAGATAAGTCCGAAGGTTCAATCATGTCTTCTTTGATTTTTCCATATTTCACAAAAGAAGTTTTGAATGATGCCGAAGCAATTGCAAAATTAAATAAGCTTGAACCAGAAGCCGGTGAATATATGAGATCAACTTTGGAATGGGTTGAAAGCTTTAAGGAAAATGGCTTTATAGATTTAGATGAATGCAGCAAGATTAAAGATAATTATTCTGCTGTAATCATGCGCTTTTTTGAAGGTGATGTTCCAATGATGCTCGCTTCGGCTGATGTTGTTTCCGGAACAAAAAAACGTGAATCACTATCAAAAGAATTTACTGCCAGCCCATTCAAATACAGTTTTTATTCAGTTCCTGTTATGGAAAAAGGTGGTGCTGTTCTTGAAGTTCCTTCTGTTGAATTCTCAGTGAACAAAAACAGTAAGAATCTTGAAATGACAAATGAGTTTATGCGTTTTTTACTGCATACAGCAGAACTGAACAATCTTGCTATGATTAAGCGTTTGATCACCTGCTCTACCGTTTATTCTTTTGATGATGTATATGCGCCTCTGGAAAAAGCCGAACATTTATATCAGCTTGAAATTGGAATTATGGATAATACTTACAGTCAGTTACGAGTGGCAGCTTATAAAGTGTTTACAGGAAAAATGACAGTTGATGAGGCTGTTAAGAATTACGGAAAATTTTAATCGGATGAGTTCTGCTTTTCCAAAAGCATTTCTGCGTCTGCACGACCCTGGCGAGCTTCAAGGGTAGAATATGAATTAACTCCGTCTACAGTGTTCTGCTGTGGCGGAGTTTTTTTTGCGTCTTTTGATTTTTTCTTTAGAGCCTGCTGAAGCGCCCAAGATGATGAGCGGTTCATCAGGCTATAGTATTCTTTATCGTCCATGTAACGAAATCATGCAGGAGTATAAATCACTGCAAGGATCTTAGCCTTCTCGTTTCCATGGCTGTGAACATGGTGAGCAACGATTGATTCATAATAAATTGAATCGCCCTGCTTGAGCTCGTACTTGTCCTTACCATAGATGATTTCTACTTCGCCTTCGAGAACGTAGATGAACTCTTCGCCTTCGTGAGTTGAAGTTTTGATTTCTTCTTCAGAACTTGGGAAGATATCAATAATGAAAGGATCCATGTGGCGGCCGGCTTTGTTCTGAGCAAGAGTATAGAAGTCCAGGTCAGAATTAACTGCATTTCCGCGGTCGCTGAAGCGGGTTACTTCCTTCTTGTCTTGTGCACGAGTAACTACAGGTCCAAGGTTTTCATCATCGTCCATAAAGGTACCAAGACGAACACCAAGAACGCGGGCAATCTTAATAAGAGGTGTGAGGTTTGGAACAAGCGAACCGTCTTCAATGCTCTGAATCTGAGCGGTAGAAAGATTTGTGCGTTCTGAAACATCTTCGATAGAGAGCTTGCGGTTTTCGCGAACCAGTTTTACCTTTGCACCAATTTTATTTTTTTCACTCATAGTATTTCCTTGAATAC
>JAEEGJ010030268.1_pt1 | contig 10597 bp, 8 predicted proteins | sample 8958761 | NCBI WGS metagenome assembly JAEEGJ01 (sample SAMN16246546, study PRJNA631951) | gut metagenome | biome: gut microbiome; feature: rumen; material: RS-attached | host: Bos | place: Iran: Karaj | collected 2018-10
GGGCACATAAGGAGGAAAACATGAAAAAACTTGCAGTGCTTCTGCTTGTTCTCGCAGCTGTCATCCTTCCTGTCTTCGCAAACGGAGATGAAGAGAAGGCCGCAGCACCTTCGGCTGAGAAGTCGTATGTCCAGCAGGTCATCGAGCAGGCTCAGAAGATGTCTTTCGAGGAACTCGCCAAGAAGGCCATCGAAGAGTCCAACGGAAAGAAGCTTTACGGTGTGGGAAACTCCTCACGCGGAAAGTCGGCTCTCCCTCTGCTCATTGCCTATCTGCAGACAATCGATCCCTCATACAAGCTTGAGTTCGACTGGCAGCAGCCGAAAAACAACAAGATCTTCGATCAGCTGACCTCCGACTCCAAGAAGAGCGAGGGCACCTTCGCCCTGACCCTGATTCAGGACGGCAACCAGATCGAGAGCAAGATGGTGCAGACCGGCGTCCTGGACACCTTTATCCCCAAGGAGTGGGCCGAGGCCAAGGGCGTTGACGCCGCCACCTACGACGGCTACCTGCCGCTCCAGACCCTGAACAAGGTCTTCATGTACAACAACACCGGCTCCTTCAAGCCTACCAACGTCTGGGATTACGTGGGCGAGGGCCAGCACGGCCAGTTCATGGACATCGACAGCGAGATCGTTGGCAAGAACTTCCTGTACATGCTGACCGCGCCCCAGTACGCCGCCTGGCTGAAGGAGTCCTTCGACAAGCTCCCCGACGCCCAGAAGGCTTACTTCAAGCCCACCATCGACGAGGTGGCTCAGGACGCCAAGGATCTTGACCTGGATGCCAACGGCGCCTATGCCCTGGCCTGGATCAAGCTCTGGGTCGGCTCCTACAACGCCGTCACCGACGACGGCCCCATCTGCAACAACCTGGTGCAGAAATCCGCCACCGACCAGTTCGGCCTGCTGGTGTACTCCAAGCTCCGCAGCGTCGAGGAGAGCGCCGAGGTCTCCGTCAACAACGTGAACGTCGCAGCGTATGACGACGGCTACGAGGGCATCGGCGGCTTCGGCTACTGCCACTACATGTTCGTCACCGACAACAGCCCGCTGCCCTGGACCGCCTGCGCCTTCATCGCCTACATCACCTGCACCGTGGACGGCTTCTCTGCCTGGGGCAAGGACATGGGCGGCTATTCCTCCAACCCCGAGGTCGCCAAGGGCGTTGAGGAGACCTATCACCACTCCACCGGCGGCTATGTGGACGGTGTGAACACCTATCCCAACAAGAACGACCGCGGCTATGAGTGGTGGACCACCGACGGCAAGCTGGTCCTCGAGGACCCGGCTTACTGCGCCAGCGTGGCCTTCACCGTCGGCAGCTGGATCGAGATCCTCGACAAGTACGCCGAGTGAGCGAAAAGCGCAAATATCTGACACCGATTTTGTAGTCTAGCAGCATCGGCGCCCCCGGAGCGATGCTCCGGGGGCGCTTTTCAAAGCCCGCACAGGGAAACTCCTAGAGAGAGGAGAAACGTTTATTATGAATGAAACCCTGCGGCCCAGCGGCTCGGCGATCTGGCTCAACAAGGTGCGCACGTTCTTCTCGAAGCCCTACAACGTGATCCTGCTGCTCCTGGGCATATTGCTGACCATCACCACCGTGGCGCCCATCATCGCCATTTTGCAGGACACCGTCGCCATCCACCCCGGCACGGTGGACGCCAAGCTGACAGGCCAGACCAGCGGCTGGTCCTTCGCCAACTTCGTCGATCTGTTCACCAACAAGATCGTCTTCCGGAAGTTCCTGCTCTCGCCGCTGCTGAATACCCTGTATCTGGCCGTCGGCACCTGCGTCGTCTCCATCATCTTCGGCGGCATCGTCGCCTTCCTGGTCACCCGCACCAACCTGGCCTGGAAGAAGTACATCAGTTCCATCTTCATTTTCCCCTACATCATGCCCCAGTGGACCCTGGCCGTGGTGTGGCAGAACCTCTTCTGGTCCACAAAGATCACCGGCACCTCCGACGGCCTTCTGGCCTCGCTGTTCCAGATCTACATGCCAAAGTGGTGGTGCCAGGGGCTGTTCCCCAGCCTGATGGTGCTGGGATTGCACTACGCCCCCTTCGCCTACATCCTCATCGGCGGCATTTTCCGCAACATGGACGCCAACCTGGAGGAGGCGGCCACCATCCTGGACACCCCCAAGTGGAAGATCATGTTCCGGGTGACCCTGCCGATGGTGAAGCCCGCCATCCTGTCCACGATCCTGCTGGTGTTCGGCTCGGCCATGGGCTCCTACCCGGTGCCCCATTACCTGGGCCTCACCACATTGTCCACCCAGTACATCTCCATGAACTCCAGCCGGACGGGCGAGGCGTCGATTCTGGCGGTGATCATGATGATCTTCGGCGTGGGGGTCATGCTGCTCAACCAGATCAGCCTGACCAGCCGCAAGAGCTACACCACCGTCACCGGCAAGTCCGGGCAGATCTCCAAGATCAACCTGGGCAAGTCCGGGCGCTACGTCATCGCCATCATCCTGGTCATCGTGACCTTCTTCACCAGTATCTTCCCCATCGTGTCCTTCGCCTTTGAGACCTTCCTGCCGAACCCCGGCGACTACTCCTTCCTCTACACCGGCGACGCCGGGAACCTGACCACCAAGTGGTGGATCACCAGCGAGAACGTGTCGGAGAACGGCATGTACGGCCAGAAGGGCATCCTGTATAACGAAACGATCTGGAAAGCCTTCGGCGGCACGATTCTGGTCAGCGTGGTCTGCGCCCTCATCGCGGGCACCATCGGCACGCTGGTGGGCTATGCCGTAGCGAAGCAGCGACGAAGTAAATGGGCCAACTACGTCAACTCCGTCGCCTTCCTGCCCTACCTGATGCCTTCCATCGCCGTTGGCGCCGCCTTTTTCGTGCTGCTTTCCAGCGAAAAGATCAACCTGTTCAACACCTACTGGATCCTGATCATCGTCGGTACGGTGAAGTACATCCCCTTTGCCAGCCGCTCCTCCCTCAACTCCATGCTTCAGCTCTCCGGCGAGATCGAGGAGGCGGCCATCATCCAGGACATCCCCTGGAGCAAGCGGATGCTGCGCATCATCATCCCCATCCAGAAATCCTCGATCATCAGCGGCTACCTGCTGCCGTTCATGACCTGCCTGCGTGAGCTGAGCCTCTTCATGCTGCTGTGCGTCCAGGGCTTCATCCTCTCCACCACCCTGGACTACTTCGACGAGATGGGCCTGTACGCCTTCTCCAGCGGCATCAACCTGCTGCTCATCATCACCATTCTGGTATTCAATACGATCGTCAACAAGCTGACCGGTGCCAGCCTGGACGAGGGAATAGGAGGTTAACCCATGCCTGAAATCGTGCTCACCCACGTGACCAAACGCTGGGACAAGTTTTACGCCGTGGACGACCTGAACCTGGTCATCGAGGACAACGCCTTCGTGACGCTGCTGGGCCCCTCCGGCTGCGGCAAGACCACCACGCTGCGTATGATCGCGGGCCTGGAGACTCCCACCTCCGGCCGCATCACCATTGGGGATCGGACCGTGTTCGACTCTGAGGCCGGCATCAACATCCCGCCCAACAAGCGGAAGGTCGGCTTCCTCTTCCAAAACTACGCCCTCTGGCCCAACATGACCGTCTATCAGAACATCTCCTTTGGCCTTTCCAACATCAAGGAGGAGCTGCCCAAGTACGACATGGAGGCCCGCAAGACCGCGGCCTTGATCGCCGCGCTGGATAAGCCCGACGACGTGGTGCGGACCATCCAGGAGTGCGTGGACAAGAAGGGCAAGCTGGACGAGAACAAGGCCCACATCAAGCTCATTGACCGCTACACCATCTCCCTCTATGCCGCCAAGGAACTGATGGGCTACGGCCTCCACACCGCCTCCGACGCCGCTGCCACCGCCGCGGCGAAGAAGGCCGAGCTGCAAAAGAAGTTGGCCGAGGCCGAGGCCAAGTGCAAGGCCGCGGGTTGCACCTTTGACGCCGACTATGCCTATGTCAAGGACGGCAAGCCCGTCACCGAGGTCCGCAAGCTCTCCAAGGAGGAGATCGACCTCTCCGTCCGCCGCGTGGCCCGTATCGTCAAGATCGGCATGTTCATGGACCGCTATCCCGCCGAGCTCTCCGGCGGCCAGCAGCAGCGCGTGGCCATCGCCCGCACCCTGGCCCCGGAGCCCAGCGTGCTGTTTATGGACGAGCCGCTTTCGAACCTGGACGCGAAGCTGCGCCTGGAGATGCGCTCGGAGCTGCAGCGTTTGCATCTGGAGACCGGCTCCACATTCGTCTACGTCACCCACGACCAGATGGAGGCCATGACCCTGGCCACCCGCATCTGCCTCATCGACAACGGTCTGCTGCAGCAGTACGACGCGCCGCTGACCGTCTACGGCCGGCCCAACAACACCTTTGTGGCCGACTTCGTGGGCAACCCGGCCATCAACTTCATCGAGGGCAAGGGCCGGCAAGCCGCCGACGGCAGCATCGCCATCGACATCCTGGGGGGCAGGAAGGTGATCTTCCGCCCGAAGGAGCCCATCGGCATTTCCGACTGGTACGCCGCCCAGGCCAAGGCCGACGACGACCGCCGCCAGGCCGAGGCGGAGAAGGCCAAGCAGAAGGGCTATGTGGAGAAGGGCAACAAGGACACCCTCTTCCGCCACCACATCGCCAAGGTGGACGAGCTGGAAGACTTCGGCGACGAATATGAGGCCACCGAGGACGACTTCGTCATCGGTGTGCGGCCGGAATTCCTGGATCTCCGGGACGACGGCGCCATCGAGGGCGAGATCTACTCTGCCATGCCCACCGGCATGGAGACCACCGTCAAGGTCCAGGTGGGCGAGTTCCTGCTGACCGGCGTGGTCTTCGGCGGCGTGCTCTACGAGCTGGGCCAGAAGGTCCGCTGCGGCTTCCGCGGCGACGACATCGTGCTGTTCAGCAGAAAGAACGGCCGCTTCATCGCCCAGGGCAGTTTGACCATCGAGTAAACTTATGATAGAATAGGGGTGCCGGTTTCCGGCACCCCTATTTTGTTTGTTCAGAGAGAAACACTTATGGATATGCTCCCGAAGCTGATCGCCTCCGATATCGACGGAACGCTGCTGCCGCCGGGCGAAACCGACATCCCGACGCGCATTTTCCCGCTCCTCCGCCGCCTGACGGAGCGGGGCGTCCTCTTTTGCCCCGCCTCCGGGCGGCAGTACCACTCGCTGCGGCGGCTCTTCGCCCCCGTGGCGGACGATATGTGCTATCTCTGCGAAAACGGCAGCATCCTCTTCGGGCCCGGCCCGGAGGAGACCGCCCCGGTGCTCTCGAAAACCGCCATCCCGCGGGCGGCGGCGATGGAGCTGGTCCGCGCCATGCGGGACCACCCCGGCTGCGAGCCCGTGGTCTCCGGGCTGAACACCAGCTATGTCCACCGGGACCAGGAGGACCTCCGCCGGGACATCGAGCGCTATGTGGGCAACCGCGTGGCTGTGTTCGACACGCCGGAGGACATCCCCGAGGCCGTGGTGAAGATCGCCGCATACTGCCCAGGTACCATCGCCGCCGTGGAGCGGGACCTGCGCCCCGATTGGGAATCCCGGCTGTACGTGGCGGTGGCGGGGGCGGAGTGGCTGGACTTCACGCCGGAGACCAAGGGCACGGGGCTCGTGCGCCTCTGCGCAGTGCTGGGCGTGGACCCGGCGGAGGTCGCCGCCATCGGCGACAACTGGAATGACGTGCCGATGTTAGATGCGGTGGGCCAGCCCTGGATCATGTCCAGCGCCGCGCCGGAGCTGACGGCGCGCTACCCCAATCACTGTGACGACGTGGCCGCTCTGCTGGAGCGCATTTTGGAAGGAGGCCGGTCATGAAGCGAATACGCTGCATTGCTGTGTGCCTCGCGCTGGCCCTGCTGCTGGCGGGCTGCGGCGCGCATGTCGACGATTTGCGCGCTTATGCCCCCGATTCTTCGCAGCGCCTCACGGTCTGCACCTCCCACAAGGAGGCGGTCTACGGTCCCATTATCGCAGAATTCCAGGAGCGCACCGGCATCTGGGTGGAGGTGGTCACCGGCGGGACGGAGGAGCTCTTAGAGCGCATCTCCGGCCAGCGGGACACCCCGCTCTATGACGTGATGTTCGGCGGCGGCGTGGAGAGCCTGCGCTCCTACGCCGACTGCTTCGAGCCTTGGGCGGGTCCGGAGGCGGACATGCTGCGGCCCGGCCTGCGCCAGCCGGGCGACCTCTGCACGCCCTTCTCCGCCCTGCCCATCGTGCTCATTTACAACACCCGCCTGGTCCAGCCAGGGGAGCTCACCGGCTGGGCGGACCTGCTGAACGAGCGCTGGCGGGGTAACATCGCCTTTGCCGACCCCGCCGTCTCCGGCTCCAGTTACACCGCCGTGATGACCATGCTGACGGCCCTGGGCGGGGATGAAAATGAGATCATGCAGCGCTTTTATGCGAATTTGGACGGGAAGGTCCTGCCCGACAGCGGCGCCGTGCCGGAGGAGGTCGCCGCGGGCACCCTGGCCGTGGGCGTCACACTGGAGGAGACGGCGCTCAAGCGCATCGCCCAGGGGGAGAGCATCGGCATCGTCTACCCGGCGGAGGGCACCAGCATCCTGCCGGACGGCACGGCCCTCATCGCCGGCGCGCCCCACCGCAGTAACGCCGTCGCTTTCCTGGAGTTCGTCCAGAGCGCGGACGTGCAGGAGCTGGTGGTCAGCGATTTCTCCCGGCGCTCGGTACGTACGGACGTGGCCGACCGGGACGAGCTGCCGCCGGCGGAGGCGCTCACCGTCGTGGACTATGATGTGGACGCGGCAAGTGCGCGCAAGGCGGACTTTCTGCGCCGCTGGGCGGCGCTGCGGGAGGGGGCGTGAGGATGAAGGAACGCTCTTACCGCCGCTGGCTGCTGCACAGCTTTCTTCTGGCGGGCGTGGTCCCGCTGTTCATCTGCGTGGTCCTCATCCTGGGCCTGTTCCAGACCTCCGTGGAGCGCTATGCCGCCGGGGTGGGCCAGCGCCGGCTGGAGGCTATGGAGCACGGCCTCGGCAGCTTTGCGCAGCTCTGCGAAACCACTTTGCAGCATGTGGCTGAGGACCCCACCGTCGCAAAGACCCTCCAGGAGGGCACGGAGCGGGACACGGCGGTTTATGCGCTACTGTACCGGGCCTCCGGCGCCCTGACGCCGGAGGCGGGGCTTTCCCTCTATGATGCCGGGGGCAGTCTGCTCTATACCACCGCAGCCGGGCGCCCCGGCGAGACTCTACCCGTCAACTGGGGATTGCTCCACGCCGCCCGGCAGGACGCCGGGACCGTGTTCCGCCGGGTCTCGCCCTATGACGACGCATCCGACCGCGCGGCCATCCAGATCGCCCGCCCGGTTCTGTCCGGCGGGGAGACCGTGGGCTACGCCGTCATCGACGTGACGGAGCGGCAGCTGGAGACGCTTTTCGAGGGTTGGAACGGCGAGGGCGAGTACCTCTTGATGGACCGCTTCTGGGAGGAGATCGTCTGCTCCCCGGCCCTGCAGGGGGAGGCCACCGCCGCAACGCTGCGGGCCTCGCTTCTGGCCTCCGGCAGCCCGACACTCCCGGACAGCGACGCCCGGCTTTTAGCGGCGCAGGAGGAACTGAGCGGCTTTACGCTCATTCTGCTCCAGGAAAAGCCCCTGGCCGGCGAGACCCAGCTGCTTTTGCACGGCATCGCCCTGGGCTCCATCGTCCTGAGCCTGCTGCTGTGCTTCTGGTTCGCCATGCGCATGTCCCGCCGGGTCTCCCAGCCGGTGCAGGTGCTCAACGACGCCATGCGCCGGGTGGAGGAGGGCGACCTCGACGCCCGCGCCGAACTGCGGGGCAGCGACGAGCTGGCCCAGCTCTCCGGGCGCTTCAACGGCATGACCCAGCGCCTGAAACAGAACCTCGACGACTCCCTGCGCCAGCAGCGGGAGCTGGGGGCGGCCCGGATGCGCATGATGCAGGCGCAGTTGAACCCGCACTTTCTCTATAACACCCTGGACACTCTCAAGTGGCTGGGCAAAATCCACAAGGTCCCGGAGGTCTCGACCATCTCTTCGGACCTGGCGGACATCCTGCGGCGCAGCATCTCCGCGGACAGCATGGTGCCGCTGGCCACCGCGCTGGAGACCATCGACCGCTATATTGAGATCCAGAGCATCCGCTTCCCCGGCAAGTTCGAATACCGGGCGGAGGCGGAGCCGGAGACCTTGAACCTGCTGATCCCCAAGCTGATGCTCCAGCCGCTGGTGGAAAACGCGGTGGTCCACGGCTTCGAGGACGGCAGCCGCGGCGAGATCGTGGTCTCCGCCCGGATGGAGGGCGAAAACCTGGTCATCGACGTAAAAGACAGCGGCTGCGGCATGTCGGAGGAGAGCCGACGGCGCTTCCTGGCGGCCAAGGCCCCCGGCGCGCAGCCGGAGCAGGGCCACCTGGGACTATATAACGTGGACGCGATCCTGCGCCTGGTCTACGGACCGGCGCACGACCTGCAGCTTATCGACGACATGCCCCGGGGCACACACCTGCGGGCGGTGCTTCCGGCGGAGCGAAAGGAGGCGACAGCAGATGAAGAGAGTGGTCGTGGTTGAGGACGAGGCGCTGGTGCGCCGCGGCATCGTACTGGCGGTGGACTGGGCGTCGGTGGACTGCGTGGTGGTGGGCGAGGCCGAAAACGGCCAGGAAGGCCTGGCCCTCATTCGGGAAAAGCAGCCGGACCTCATCGTTACCGACATCAAAATGCCCGTCATGGACGGGCTGGAGATGCTGCACAAAGCGCGCGACGAGGGCAGCACGGCGAAAGTGATCTTCCTGACAGCCTATTCCGACTTCGCCTACGCACAGTCGGCGCTGAAGCTGGGAGCGGCGGACTACTTATTGAAGCCCTTTCACGACGGGGAGTTGGAGGCCGCGGTGGAGCGCCTGACCGCCCGGCCCGCGCCGGAATCGACGCCCGCTGCGCCCCCCACCGACGGCAAACGCAACAAGTACGTGGCGGAGGCCATCCGCTATCTGGAGGAGCACTACGGCGACGCGGAGATCGGCGTCGGCACCGTGGCGGAACACCTGGGCCTCAGCGAGGGACACCTTAGCCACCTCTTCAAGGAGGAGACCGGCCAGACCCTGGGCGCTTTTCTGACCCAGACCCGCATCCGGGCGGCCATGGCGCTGCTGAAAGACTGCCGCAGCAAGGTCTATCTGGTGGCGGAACAGGTGGGCTACCGGGACATCACCTATTTCAGCTCCACCTTCAAAAAGATCGTGGGCATGAGCCCGTCGGACTATCAAAAGACAGCGGAGGAGCTCCGCTGACAGCAAAAACCGCCGCGGATTTCCACGGCGGTTTTTCTATCAGATACGGCGCAGCTGCACAGTCTCCAGCAGATGCAAATCGTACTTTTTCACCAGTTCGAGCGCTACGCGCTCCGAGGCTTTATCGCAGACATCCGCTGGTCTGTGGGCGTCGCACCCGAGTACGATGTCGTTGCCCACTTCCCCCGCGATCGCCCAGAAGCGTTCGTCCGGATAATGGCGGCTGTCACGGATGCCCAGCAGATTGATCTCCAGCGGCGTGCCGGTCTCCTTTGCCGCCTCGCACAGATGCCGCATTTGCCGGGCGTAGGCGTCCCCATTTCCAATAAAGTGGATCAGGTCGGGATGTGCAAAATAAGTAAAGGCTCCGGTATGCAAGGCCTCTGCGGATTGCTCCACATAGCGCTCCAGGATGCGGACGTCCTCCGTCATCTGCGCGCAGGACGGTTCGCCGAGCTCATTGCCCAGGAAATGCTGGCCGAGGATCATGTACTGGACGCCGTTTTCCCGCAGGAACTCCCGATGCGCGGGGAAATGCTTCGGATAATACTCCACTTCCACGCCTGTCAGGATCTCGATTTGGTCCCGATAGCGCCCGGCCAGGGCGCGGAGCGTCTGGACGTAGCCCGGGAGCTCCTCCGGCGTCATACGAAATGGCTTCGGAAAAGGGATGTCATAGGGGGTGTGGTCCGTAAAGCCCAGCATTTTCAGGCCGCCGCGGACAGCATTTTCGATGTATTCTTTCTCGCTGCCCTCAGCGTGGTGGCAGCGGTAAGTGTGGGTATGGTAGTTTGCGATCACTGCTGTTTTGCTCCTGTTCTGTTTTCCTGTTTTCCTTATTCTATCATAAAACCAAGAAAAAGTACACCGAATGAGCACAGTGAATGATGCCGACGGCAATTTTGCCGTCGGCATCATTCACTATATACGTTTACAGCACTTTTCTCCGCACCCAGATGGCCGGGCGGACGCTGATTCTCTGCACCGCTGTAAACAAAGAATAACGACGGTCGAATAGTTTACATAACACATAAAAGCGCAATCCCACTGCAAAAGAAGCAGGGGATCGCGCTTTTATTATCCGTTTTATTGGACAGATAAGAGTGGACGACAATTCCGATGCCGACCTGCTGCTGCTTTCCGGCAACCGGAAACTGCCGCCGAACGACTGGGTGACGCCGGTTGTTGAGGCCATCCGGCTCTGTGAGAATCGGTTCATGCGCTGCGTAAAAGAGTGGAAATGAGGCAGCAATTGAAAGAGCTCCAAAATGACATAAAGGCATTATAACGCACCTCAGCTC
>JAEEGJ010030273.1_pt1 | contig 10596 bp, 5 predicted proteins | sample 8958761 | NCBI WGS metagenome assembly JAEEGJ01 (sample SAMN16246546, study PRJNA631951) | gut metagenome | biome: gut microbiome; feature: rumen; material: RS-attached | host: Bos | place: Iran: Karaj | collected 2018-10
AGATAATTATTTCTTGATGGAAGCTACTTTTCTAACGTGGTAATCCTTGGCCATATCATTGGTGTCAGAATATATGATGTGGGCGCCTGCAGCAATGGATGCCTCTGCATCAATGCCGCTGGGGTCGGTGCTGCCTTCAACATCGTCGGTGCCGCCTGCATAGTTGTAAACCAGCTTGCCTGCGTTCTCTTCCAGAGCTTCGGTAGCTTCTTTGTCTACATTTCTGTAAACGGTGTAACCCAAAACGTTGGTGATAGAAATGTGGCCGGTCAAGATATCGGTAGAGAAACGGGGCTTACTGCTTGCTTCTTTACTTTTGTCCCATATGTCAACTGCATCAATAACGTTGGCTTTCGGGAATTTAGGATAGCTCATTGCTGCGCTTGTTCCACAGTGGGTGTCATATTGATCTTTCGCATTGGCAATAGCAGTAACCTCTTCAGATGACATCTTGCCAATAAAGAATCCCGGTGAATTAGTTGCAACGACCCAAGCGCTACCAGGGTTTGTGGCTATTCCGGAAAGATAGTGGTCTGTAGGGATGCTTTCAGAAACAGCGTGCTTTTTGTGAGTGAACGCAGGAACCGACTTGTTGTTCATCCAATAGTATGAAGGATCACTGAGATTGACGGACTCAGCTACTGTTTGAGTGTGGTCGATAGCGCTCCAGAGAACAACTACTATTTGGGAATATGCAGGGATTTTGACCTCCGAATCAAACCACCAGAACCCGCTATAGCTGGGAATCCAGTCTGCGTTTTGGAATAAGAGGGTTTCTGCGTCAATCCAATAATTCTGCTTTTGATTAGCCACCATCGGCGCTCCGCCGGCAAAAATTATGTCAGATGCATCGGCCTCCAATTCGGTGTTGTTGTAAAGGATTATATAAGCATCGTGAGCATACGTTTGGTTTGCGCCTGCTGCCGCGTTGGGGCAGCCGGTGGTATAGACTTCCTTAATGATAATCTGCTGGCTTACAACCTTGTTGAGGCTCAGGTTGAACGATCTGTCGCCGTTTTTGGATACATAGATGGCGTTGTTGGCGCCGTTGAATGTCAGGCGCTGGCCATCTTCTGCAGTCTTATAGGTAGCTGTAGCTGCATAAGTGCCTGCGGGGAGTTTGAAGGTGACTTTTCCGGTGGCATCTGTAACTGCGTCGTAGCTGGCTACGCCGGCATCGTCGGCAATGGCCACGGTGATACCTGCCACAGCAAAGTTGGCACCCTCGCTCTGAAGCTGGATGGCGATGTCATAAAGTGCGGGAACATCGGGTCCGGGAGTGGGCGTGGGAGTGGGATCGTCGGGTTCGTCAGGTCCAACGGGGACGGGTTTTACGCAGGCAGCCACCATAAATGCTATGGCTGCAACTGCAAGAAAGATGAAACTTTTTTTCATTGTGAGTACTATTTAAGATTAATTGAATTTGAGACGTAATGTAAGGCCGTAGTAGAAACGGGGGATATAAGAAGATACCGAACTGTAAGTCTTGGTCTTTGTGGAGTATACCTGCCCCATATTGTTGAAGAAGTTATTGGCGTAGAACGATATGGACGCTATGTCTCCAATCTCTTTGGTCACGCTGAAATTGGCGCTGAAATAGGGCGATATGAAATCTTTGAGGAAGGTGTAATTATAAGTGGTGCCCGAAACAATAAGCTTGGTGAGGTCAGCATAAAGTTCCGGATCATTAGCCTTTGCCCATTCAAGATTCTCAAGGAAAGGTTTCTGGGTGGGGTCGTCAAAAGAACAGTAGGTGTCGGGGAAAAGCACGGTGTAGCACTCGCCGTCATATACCGACGCATCCGTATAGGACAGCAAATCTGTCCTGTCGGCAAGAACCAGGCTGCGGCGGGAACCGTCCAACCTCTCGCTCAGAGAACGGGAATATTTGAGCAGGGAGCTCTCCAACTTGAACGAGATGATCATACGCACCTGAGGGATGTTTGTGGTAATGGTCAGGTTGGTATGGATATCTTGCGTCACCTTGCCGTTGGAGTTGGAGTTGTCTCCATAGTAGAATCCCACATACTTGTACAGCGATTTGTCGTATGAAGTCTGGGTGGTGGGGCAATATTCTGTAAGGTCACTGAATATTGCTTTGTAATTATAGAACGACCCGTCCAGACGTATGGTGGTGTTCAGCGCCTTGATTCGGGCAAAGTCTATGATCCATTCCAGACCGTAGCGGGTAATGGGGTTCTCTTCGTTATGCTCTGTATAGGCAGATATGAAACTCTTTTTCTCGATGCCTTCTGCCTCAATCGGGGCCAGGGCGCCGGTACGGTCAGAAACCGTTACGCGTCCGGTCGTGGGATTGATGCTGTAAATACGGTCGCCGGCGGGGATGGGCAGACCCTGTACCGCCTGCGGCAGTGTCTCGGTATAGATAAACCGCTCGTAAAAGGACTCTGTGGTGTAGGCCAGGAGGGTCCTGTTGTAGAAGCCGGCCAGGGAAATCTTGGTGCCTCCCAGGTTGATGTCAATGCCCGCTTCGGCCTGCTGGTTGCGCTGCCAGGCCAGTTCAGCGTTATATGCTATGGTTCGCGGCATCACATAATAAGCATTGCTCACAATGTTGTTTGCATCTGCGGTAGATGTGAATGCGTTTATGTCAAAATACGACGGCGTGGGGTAGAGCACAGAGAAAGAGGGCTGCTTTACCGCTACGCCCCAGCTTGCCCTTACAGAGAACTCTTTGAAGAAGTTCCGGACTCTGGTGGCGGGAGTGAACAGGGTGTATTTGAAGTTGAACCTTGGCGAAAGGCTGGAGGTGATGCCATAGGCCGAACCGGGCATTATGGTGTTGTCCCAGCGAAGGCCGGCTATAAGGTTCAGGCGGGAGTCGCCGCCGGTGTGCAGCATAAAATTGTCTTCTACAAAGCCGGCGACATTGTGCATTGCCGGGATGTCGCAAAAACGCCAGGTCCTGAAGGTGGGGGCGGTGGACATCTCCTCTGTATATTCTCCGATACCGAAGTTCTTGTCCATAGCCCACTCGGCGCCATATTTCACCTTGTTGTTGAAGATGCCGCCGTTGATGGCCCAGTTGACTTTGAGTGACACCTTGGTGTCCAGCGGGCGGTCGTCAATACACATCATATTGTATCTGCTGCCCGGGTCTATTCTGACAGCATTGTTGTCACCACCCTCGCTGTAAGGCTCGGACATATAGTATCCCGCCGCTGTGGCGTGCAGATTGGTGCTGCTCACTGCAGAGTGGTACAGAGAGCGCTCTCGCTGCAGCTGGTCGCCGTAAACAGCAGATGCCTTGAATTCCAGATTGGTGATCCACGGCTTGGAAAGCAGCCAGTTGGCTTCTATATTGCCCCTGATGCTGTTGTCCCGGTGGGTCAGGAAGGTGCCGGTCTGTTTGTCGGGGTCGGCCTTGTTGTCCAGCCCGCCCAGGTTGCCGGTGATGCCGGCAGAAATCCTCAGCGGGGTGCGGGCGTGGCGGCCGGAAGCGTAGGTGTTGCTCCAGAGCAGGGAAAGCTGCTTGCGGTCGTATGATGTATAAGGCGACATCGGCTCCGAGATGGAGCGGGTGTACTCCAGGCTGCCGTTGAGCACGCCGCGCGACTGGCCGCTCTTGGAATGGCCTAGGGAAAAACCCTTGCTGGCAGAAACCTGCTTGGTCTTGGGACTGGTGGACATAGTGATGGTGAGCGGGGTGCGGCCGCGGCGGGTGTTGATCTTTACCACGCCGGAAGACATATCGCCGTATTCCACGCTGGGAACGCCGGTGATGACCTCCACCGATTCTATATTCGACGATGCGATGCTGTTGGTGTTGATGCCCTTGAACGAGCCGCTGCTGGAGTTTGTGAAAGAGGCGTTGTTGCTCAGCCTGACGCCATCTACCTCGACGGCTGTTGTGAAGGAGCTGTTGCCACCCTCGGCGTTGCCGCCGCGGATGTTGAACTGCTTCTCGGTGGTCAGGGTAGGGTCGCTGGTGGCGCCGCCCGGCAGCAGGCTGCTGATGTCGGAGACGTTCATCACCTGCACGTGGTCCAGCGCGGTCTTGTCTATGGTGCGGGCGGTGGTGGCGCTGTTGGCATCTTCCTGAGCCGTGACCACGGCGCTTTCAAGTGAAAGGTTGTCTTCTATGAGGGTAATCTTGAAATCTTTGATGTTGCGGGAAATCTCAATCTCTTTATCCCAGGATACATATCCCAGGCAGGCCACATTTATCTTGGTTTTGCCGGCGGGCACTCCGGAGATGGTGAACCGGCCCTCGGCATCGGCCACGGCCCATAATTCGGGGCCTTCCAGAACCACGGTGGCAAACTCCACCGGATTGCCGGTGTTCTTTTCTGTGATTATTCCTGAAAAAGTGTATTTCTGGGCAAAGGCAGAACCCGAAACGACACAGAGCAGAAGAATGGTGAGTATCGCAATGCGCTTTCTCATACGCTGGCAATTATTTAGAAAGCAAAGTTAGAATAAATTACAATAATTGACTAACTTTGTGTGAAATACTACTTACAAAATGAAACAGAAACGTTCTAACTGGCCCAAAAACCTACTTCAGTGGGGCTCTCTGGCGGCCCTCATTTTTTTCTTGAGCGGCTTCGCAGGTAAAATATTTAAGGGAATGGCTGCGGCCGACCCCGAAAAACTCTGTCCTTTTGGCGGACTTCAGGCTCTCGCCACCTATTTCCAGCGTGGTTCTCTCCCGTGTTCTATGAGTTCACTTCAGATACTTATGGGCATAGCGCTGGCTGTAGCGGTGATTTTCTTCAGTAAACTCTTCTGCGGCTATCTCTGCCCGGTGGGTACTGTAGAGGACCTGCTTATCCGTGCCCGCAAGGCAATGAAAATTAAAACCGTCAAGGTCGGCAAGGTGCTGGATATCATCTTCCGGCTGGTAAAATACGCCCTCCTTTTCTGGATTGTGTATATGACTGTAACCTCCAGCGAGCTTTTCTGCAAGAAGCTGGACCCGTACTATGCAGTCGCCACCGGTTTCAAAGGGGAAATTGTCCTTTGGATGTCCATCGCTTCTGTGGCTATAGTGATTCTGCTGGGTCTTTTCATAGACCGATTCTGGTGCAAATATGTCTGCCCGCTTGGCGCCATTTCCAACACCCTTAAATTCTGGCTCTGGCTGGTGGTACTGGCCCTCGCCTGGTGGGTTGCATCGCTGCTGGGTCTGAATTTCAGCTGGCTGTGGCTCCTGGGCACCTTCTGCCTGGCAGGCTGGCTGCTGGAGTCTTTCCACCGCAAGCCCAAGCTGCAGATTCTCAGGATTGTGAAGGACGATGAGATATGCAACAACTGCGGCATCTGCAACCGCAAATGCCCTTACAATATCGATGTGGCCTCTGTAAAGAGCGCCGTCAATCACGTTGACTGCACCCTTTGCGCAGAATGTACCGCCGCCTGCCCTCACCAGGCTCTCCGCGTGGGCTGCTGCCCTTCCAAGGCAAAGGAAAAGAAAGGCTGGACCCGTTTCCTGCCTGCAATCCTTACCCTGGCCCTGCTGGCAGCCGGCATCATCATAGGCAATAAGTTTGAACTGCCCACCATCAACGAGACTTGGGGTCTTGAAGAGGGTATGAAGCTGGAGACGTTGAAAGTTTCCGGCCTGAAGAGCGTGAAGTGCTTCGGCAGTTCAATGGCCTTCAAGGCCAAGATGGAAAAGATTCCCGGCGTTCACGCAGTGAAGACCTATGTGGGCAGCCACACCGTTGAGGTGGGCTATGACCCCAAGGTGACCAATGCCGAGGCCATCGAAAAGCAGATTTTTGTTCCCTCCAAGTTCAAGATTGCCACCCCCGACCCGGAGCAGACTCCCGCACTCAAGGTGGTAACTCTCAGGGTAGAGAAGATGCACGACAAGATGGACCTGAACTACTTCGGTCTGCAGTTCCGCGACGAAGAGCGCCCCGTATACGGCGTGGAGAGCGAGTATGACTGCCCTGTGGTAGTACGCGTGTTTATGGATCCCAATGCCGAATCAGACGAGGCCTGGTTCAAGGAGATCGTGAACCGCAAGAAACTGGTGATGAAGGCCGGAGAGAAGGTCACCGAGATTCCTATGGGCCTTGAATATGTCCGTATGGAGCCCGGCGTGGACACCATAGCCACTGCCGACTTCCTGAAGCGTATGTTCAGCCCCTTCAAGGCTGAATACAGCGGCAAGTATCCCAGCGGCGACACCACTGTGGTTCGCAAGCGCACCGAGGTGTATGCCGGCCAGCCGCAGTATATCCTTGAGTTTGAAGATGCACGCTACGAAAAGCCGCTCGTGACCCGTTCGCTGCCGTTCCTGAGCAACCATCTCTCCAAGGAGGAGGGTGTGATTGCCACCTACGTGACTCTGAACGACCGTCTGAAACCGGCGCTTCAGATACGTTTTGCCGCTCCTGCCACCGCAGAGCGCATTTGGGAGCTTATGACAATGGACAAGTGGACCATCACCTACAAAGACGACGACGTCCGCGAAGAGGATGCCCGCATCAAGTTTGACAAACCGGGCGAGGTCCGTCCTTATGCAATAGCTGAATAATTATGAAAAGGATAATAGCAGCTTTTGCCGCCGCCCTGCTGGCCGTCACGGCTCTGGCCGACGAAGGAATGTGGATGGTGAATGCCATCGGCAAGGCGCTGGAGGCCAATATGAAAGAGCGCGGGTTGCTCTTGAATGCCAAGGAAATATATAATGCCGACGCGCCCGGCGCCGCCCTGGCCGATGCCGTGGTGTCGCTGGATTTTGGCTGCACAGGCAGCGTGATTTCCAACCGCGGCCTGGTCATCACCAACCATCACTGCGCCTATAGCGACGTCCACGCCCTGAGCACTCCACAGCACAACTATCTGGAAGACGGCTTCTGGGCTATGACAGACGCAGAGGAGATTCCCATCCCCGGCAAGAGCATCCAGTTTCTCCGCAGGGTGATTGACGTCACAGAAGAGGCCCAGGCCCTTTCCGATGCCCAGCAACTGGAGGGGAAGGCTATGGGTTTCCGCCGCCTCAGTTACCTTATGGAAAAGAAATATCAGGAAGAGACCGGCCTCATTGCCTCTCTCAACTCTATGTGGAGCGGTTCCAAATATTATATGGCGCTCTACGAAGAGTATTCCGACATCCGCCTGGTGGCTGCTCCGCCCGTAAGCATTGCCGCATTCGGCGGTGACATAGACAACTGGGAGTGGCCACAGCACAAGTGCGACTTTGCGCTGTACCGCATCTACACCGCACCCGACGGCAAGCCGGCTGAGTATTCTCCCCAGAACGTTCCCTTGAAGCCGACCCGCGTGCTGGAAGTCTCTGCACAGGGCATCAAGGTGGGCGATTTCACTATGGTGATAGGTTATCCCGGCCGCACCAGCCGCTACAGTTCATCTTCCAAAATACGCTATGAAAAAGACGTGACGCTGCCCATTGCCAATGATATCCGCCGCCGTCAGATGGACATCATCAGCAAGTGGATGAATGCAGACGAGCAGGTCCGCCTTCAGTATTCCAACCGTTTCTTTGGGCTGAGCAATGTCCAGGAGCTTCAGGACGGCGAGGTGATGTGCATCAACCGCTTTGGTGTGGTGGACTCCGTGAAGCAGCAGGAACGTCAGCTGCAGAAGTGGATAGAGGCTGATCCCGACCGTAAGAAAGAGCTGGGCAACCTGCTTTCTGAGCTGGACCGCACCTACACCGCCATTGCTCCTGCAGAGAGGAGCCTGGCATTTTATCGTGAAACCCTCATCAGGGGCATCCGTCCCCGTATGATCGCCACCCGCGTGAACAATCTGGTGCGTGGCAAGAGCGCTGCAGAGCAGGCTCCGTTCAACCGCAAGGCGCTTGGCGAGCATCTGCAGGAGATGGACCTCAGGGTAGAGAAGGAGCTCTGGCGCTACAACGCCGAGGTCTATATGGAGAATGTGGACAGCTGCTTCTGGACTTCGGGCCAGAAGATGGCCTATGAGGTATACGGCAAGAATTATGACGCAATGTGCGAGAACCTGTGGAACAACAGCTGGCTCACCGATTTCGAATCGTTGAAAAAGTATGCCGAAACCGACGCCCTGCCAGAAGAGAAGATGTTCCAGGATACGCTGTACCTGTTCCTTATGGAAAACAAGATGCCCGCTTTCAATGCGGCGGTAGATGCCGCTGCGGCGGGCGACAACGTCACCAACCTTGGCCGCAAGTACACCCGCGCGCTATACAAGATGCGCGAACAGGCTGGCGTTCCGCAGTATCCCGATGCCAACAGCACTATGCGCATCACATACGGCACTGTGGGTGGCTACAGCCCCCGCGACGGCGTCACCTATGGCTGGATCAGCACCCCTGCCGGCCTGCTTGAAAAGCACGACCCCGCGCAGTATGACTTCTGCCTGAAAAACGACTGGAAGCATCTGCTGGAGGTCGGTATGCCTCCGTCCGGAGTCGATTTCCTTACCGACAACGACATCACCGGCGGCAACTCCGGCAGCCCGGTGATGAATGCCGAGGGGCAGCTGATAGGCCTGGCCTTTGACGGCAACAAAGAGTCGCTGGCCAGCGATGTATATTACACTCCCGGCTACAATAAGTGCGTTTGCGTGGACATCCGCTTTGTGCTCTGGACTCTGCAGCGCTATGCCAGGATGGACAGGATACTTGAAGAAATTACTGTGAAATGAAAAAGATATTATTAAGCTTAACTCTTTTTATTGCTGCGGCGACTCTTTCCGCCCAGAATTTTACTCCCGTAGAAAATATGCCCGAAGCGCGGCTGCCGTTTGAGCAGGATCCCGCCTGGGGCGCTGTGAAGGCCGTCGGCTTTGGCTGGGGCAGCCTTGATGTCCGCTATGACAGGCACCGTGTGCCGCTGGCCAACACCCGCGGCGTTCCCATCCAGTTTGCCTGGAGAGGGGAGAGGGTAAGTTTTCAGGCCGTAGCCTGGACTCCTCAGGAGATTCACGATGCCAAGGTCACCGTTTCTGACCTTAAAAGCGGCAAGAATACAATCGCCGCCTCCAACGTCAAGATAGGTTTTGAACGCTATGTGATAGGCGACTGCTATGGCGACGGGAATGACAAGGGTTATTTCTCCGAGGCAATGGGCGGAATGGACTCTTCCAAGCGCGACTCCGTGCTGGTGCCCGAGGCTATTGTAGGTCCCGAGATGGCGGCTGTAGAGGCTCAGACCACCCGCCCGGTATGGCTCACGGTATGGGTTCCCCAGGACGCCGCTCCCGGCAAATACACCGGCAAGGTTGCTTTCTCTTGCAAAGAGCTGGCAAAGCCGCTGGAGATATCCTACACGGTGCAGGTAAATAAGCGCGTGCTGCCCAAGCCTTCGCAGTGGCAGTTCCATCTGGACCTCTGGCAGAATCCCTGGGCCATTGCCCGCTACTTTGGCCTGCAACCCTGGAGCGAAGAGCATATGGAGGCTATGCGCCCGTTTATGGTGCAACTTGCCGAGGCCGGTGAGAAGGTCGTGACCGCCACCCTTATGTACGACTGCTGGGGCCCCCAGACTCTGGATTTGTTCGAGGCTATGGTGCAGGTAACCCGCAATATAGACGGCTCTTTCGACTATAACTACGACATATTTGACCGCTGGGTTGAGTTTATGGCTTCCTGCGGCATCACAGAGCAGATCAACTGCTTCACCATCGCCCCTTGGCGGATGCGTTTCCGCTATTGGGACCGCGCCACCGACAGCCATCAGGTGATTCCGTTTGAATATGGCGACGAGGCCTATCGCGCCGTATGGATTCCGTTGCTCAAAGATTTTGCCCGCCATCTGCGCGTGCGCGGCTGGTTTGACAAGACCCGCCTGGCGGTGGACGAGCGCGACCTGGCGGTGATGCAGAAGGTCATCGCCATTGCCCGCGAGGCCGATCCCGACTATAAATTCGCCCTGGCCGGCAATTACCACCCCGAGATCGAAGGCGACCTTGTGGATTACAGCCTGGACCTGTTTGGCGACGGCACTTATCTGAAGGATGCCGACGGCCCCGCCATAAGCGACCGCCGTGCCGCAGAGGGCAAGTTCACCACTTTCTATATCTGCTGCGGCGAGGGCCATCCCAACACCTTCACCATCTCGCCTCTGGCAGAGAGCGAGGCTCTTGGCTGGTACGCCCTCTGCAACCACTACAACGGTATGCTGCGCTGGGCCTACAACAGTTGGAACAAAGAGCCGCTTTACGACGGCCGCTGGTACAACCTGACTTCCGGCGACAACTTTATGATTTATCCCCAGGGCTGGTCTTCTATGCGCTGGGAGCGTTTCGTGCAGGGTATTCAGGACTATGAAAAAGTGCTGATGCTCCGCCTGGAGTTTGCCGGCAAGCCCGCTAAACTCAAAAAACTGGAAGAGGCCATCTCCCAGTTTACCCACGAGCGGCTGTGGGGCGGAAATGTAGAGCCGCTGGTAAATAATGCAAAACTGATCTTAAATACTTTATAAACAAACACTATGAAAGTTGCTAACGTAATGTCTACACTGGAGCGTAAGTATCCTTACGAGCCGGAGTATCTGCAGGCTGTCCGCGAGGTGCTGGAGTCTGTAGAAGAGGTTTATAACGAGCATCCCGAATTTGAAAAGAACCGTATCGTGGAGCGTATGGTAGAGCCTGACCGCATCCTCTCTTTCAGGGTAA
>JAEEGJ010030274.1_pt1 | contig 10595 bp, 10 predicted proteins | sample 8958761 | NCBI WGS metagenome assembly JAEEGJ01 (sample SAMN16246546, study PRJNA631951) | gut metagenome | biome: gut microbiome; feature: rumen; material: RS-attached | host: Bos | place: Iran: Karaj | collected 2018-10
ATGATTGCTCTTTCAATATCGAATTTCTTAACGGGTAATCTTGCCATGCTCTTCTTCAATAACTTTGGAATAATTCTGATGCTATTTGTGTTCCTGATTCATAACGTTTATGACGACAGTCGCTGGAACTTCTCGAAGACAGCCATTGCTATATGTGAATCTTTCTTTTACTCTTTTGGAGCACTGGAGGATTTTGCAAAGGATATGAAGGTATTAAAAGAAAGAAGTGCTTCAGATGAGTCATCCTCGCAGAAAAAAAGAACTGTGCGTTATGTCCTGATCGGTCTTCTCATATCAGTACCGCTAGTTTGCATTTTACTTCTTCTATTATCTGCTGCTGATGCAGTATTTAGCAACCTGATGACTAACTATTTATTGTTTAATTTCTCATTCGTTGATACCTTCGGAATATTAATAACATTTGGATTTATCTTCTTTGCAGCATACTCGCTTATGAGATGTTTTTCAAAGAAGCCTGTTAGTGAAGACGTTGTGTCACACAGAAACCTGGAGCCAGTAATTGCCATTACCGTTCTTTCTCTTGTATCCGTAATCTACCTTGTCTTCTCAGTGATCCAGATAGTCTATCTGTTCCTGGGAGGTGGACAGCTTCCAGATGGTTATTCATATTCTGATTATGCCAGAGAAGGATTCTTCCAGCTGCTTGCTGTAAGCATTATCAACTTCCTTATGGTTCTATTTGTTAACGGACATTTTAAGGAGAGCCGTGCACTTAAAGTACTTATGACAATCATCTCGCTCTGCACATATATTATGATTGCTTCCAGCTTTGTGAGAATTATGATGTATATAGAAGTTGCTCTTCTTACAGAACTTAGAGTATGGGTTCTTTGGGGACTGACTCTACTATCAATCCTCTTTATAGCAGTTATAATCTCTATATTTAAAGAAAAGTTCCCTCTATTCAGATATAGCATCATCGTGGTTAGTGTACTGTATGCTATTATAAGCTTCGCACATATAGATTATATAATTGCAGATTATGATATTACATACATGGACACGATTGATCCAGAAATCGCCGAGCAGGATTACTATTACATCCAGGGGTTATCTACCGACGCCGCACCTGCAATAGCAAAATCTGAAGATGACACTTTAATAGACGGTTATTTATCTAACTGTAAATACTTCTACAAAAATAGAAGCTGGAGACAATTTAATTTATCAGCTTATAACGCAGAGTTATTATCTGGCGATCATTAGATTAACATTTTATCAGTGGATATAAGATAAAAAAGTGGCAAAATGCGAAATGCATTTTGCCACTTTTCTAATTTCTAATAAGTTATTTCGATTTAGTAATTCTCTGCATTTACCTCAAAGAAGCTCTGTGGATGAGCACAAGCTGGGCAAACCTCAGGAGCCTTTGTACCAACTACGATATGTCCGCAGTTACGGCACTCCCAAACCTTAACCTCGCTCTTCTCAAATACCTGCTTTGTCTCAACATTATTGAGAAGCGCTCTGTATCTTTCTTCATGATGTTTCTCGATTGCAGCAACAAGACGGAACTTCTCAGCAAGCTCTGGGAATCCCTCCTCATCAGCTGTCTTAGCGAATCCATCATACATATCTGTCCACTCATAGTTCTCACCATCAGCTGCAGCATTCAGGTTTGCGATAGTATCTCCAAGCTCTCCAAGCTCTTTGAACCACATCTTAGCATGCTCTTTCTCATTATCTGCTGTCTTAAGGAACAGAGCTGCGATCTGCTCATAGCCTTCCTTCTTAGCAACAGAAGCGAAATATGTATACTTATTTCTTGCCTGTGACTCACCTGCAAATGCAGTCTGAAGGTTCTTCTCTGTCTGAGTACCAGCGTACTTACTGGAACCTGCAGGAGCTGCCTCTTCGATAAGCTCAAGGTTATCTCCGTCTACTCCACAAACTGGACAAACAGGTGATGTAGCACCATCTGCCGCCTCAAATATCTCTCCACAAACTTTACATCTGTATTTAGCCATTCTTGTAACCTCCTTAATAATATATCTAAGCGAATGCCTCAGATGAAATCAGTATAGCTTAAAGTTTCGCACTTAGTCTACACTAATCACTGTTCTAATACTACTCATTTATTTTATCACAATTCGCCCAGATATACCAAGATAATAGGTTGAAATATTTCCTATAAATGTTAAAATCATATACGTTATGAATACGACTTTAGAGAACTATAAGAGAGGACTTTTGGCAGGTATCCCTATTGCTCTTGGCTACTTGTCTGTCTCCTTTACTTTCGGAATAATTGCAATCACATATGGACTGACAATCTGGGAAGCAACACTCATTTCCATGACCACTCTGACATCTGCAGGACAATTTGCAGGAGTTCAGATAATGACTATTCCCGGACTATGGCTGGATATGCTGATATCACAGCTGACCATAAATGTCAGATATTCTTTTATGTCTATCGCTTTATCACAAAAGTTGGATAAACGCTTCAGTGGTATTTGGAGATGGATTCTTGGTTTCTTTATTACAGATGAAATCTTCGCAGTAGCTATATCAGAAAAGAGGATCACCCGTTCATTCTGGCTGGGTCTTTCAACTCTGCCTTGGATTGGCTGGGCTCTTGGAACTTTTTTAGGAGCTCTACTTGGAAATGTACTCCCTGCCAGTGTCATGAGCGCTCTGGGACTTGCCATCTACGGAATGTTCGTCGCGATAGTTGTTCCTGTTATGAAAGAAGAAAAAACAGTCATAATCGCCGTTGTTATTGCGGCCGCATTATCAACTGCATTTAAATATGTTCCTGTTATTAATAAGGTATCTATTGGAATATCTATTAGTATTTGTGCTATTGTCAGCGCTGCAATCGTTGCAATTCTTTATCCCGTAGAAGACACGGATGATAATAACAATGATGCTGCAAAAACGCCTGAAATAGCAGAAGGAGGTGCAGCATGAAACTAAGCACCTACTTCATTTATCTCGCAATAATAGTTATTTCAACTTATCTGATACGTGTCATACCATTTGTTCTGGTAAGACACCAAATAGAAAATAGATTCATCAAATCATTCCTACACTACATTCCATATGCAGTGCTTACTGCTATGACAATTCCTGCAATCTTCACGGCTACATCAAGCATAATCTCTGCTTGTGTAGGATTTATTGTTGCGGTTGTATTGGCACTAAAAGGAAAGAGTCTTACTGTTGTTGCTCTTATTTCCTGTGCAGGAGTTTATCTGACAGAGTTAATTCTTACACTATTATAAAAGAGGATATAATGAATAAACTTCTAATCTTGCTCTTTCTGTTTTCTTCAGGAAGTGTGACAGGGTGGGTTATCGAGCTTTTCTTCAGAAGATATCTTGACCCAGTCGAAAGAAAAAAACATAAATGGGTTAATCCAGGTTTCTTTGTAGGACCATATCTTCCAATTTATGGCACTGGACTGATTGTCCTTTACATATTGGGACACATACAAATACCATCGCTGGGCGCAGATCACCCAATAATTGAGAAGCTGGTGATTTTCGTTATCATGGCAGCATGCATGACCCTGCTGGAATTTATAACCGGAATGATTTTTATTAATCATCTGCATCTTCAGCTATGGGATTATTCTTCATACTGGGGAAATATTAAAGGTGTTATCTGTCCACTGTTTTCATGTTTCTGGTATGCGCTGGCCGCTTTCTATTACCTGGTTCTTCACCCACAGGTTCTGGATGCGCTAGAATGGCTGTCACGTAACCTTGCATTTTCTTTCTTTATCGGATTCTTTTATGGAATCTTTATACTGGATGTGATTTATTCCTTCCAGCTCATGGTTAAGATAAAGAAACTCGCAGATGAGTATGATGTAGTCGTTAAATATAACGCTTACAAAAACAAGCTTATAGATATCAGAGAGGAGGCAAAGGAGCGAAGCTACTTCTTCTTCTCATCTAGACTTAGTTCAATATCACCACGAGAAGTATTCGATAAATATCGAGATAACTTCTCCTTTAGAAAAACATTATCAAGGCCTATCAAGGCTGTTGCTAAAAAAGTAAAAAAGGATTAGTGATTTTAATCACTAATCCTTTTGATTTATGTAGCATTCAAATTATAAGCATTTTCTAAGTTCTTCCAGAATCTTCTGAATCTTTTCATCGTCCAGATCACCAAATGACCTGAGTGTTCTGATTGGCATGTACTCCAGCATAGCGCGAGTCATTTCATCCATATCCTCTGCATTTGCTTCCCCACCAAACTGAGTTGATGCATTTGCAAAACACTGCTTAGTAAACTGAGCTGTCTTTTTGTATGAAAGAAGCTCACCTAACTGAACATCCTGATCAATGCGAGGTGGAAGCTGGAAGCTGCCAGAAATCTCAACATCCTGCTCGAGCTGTATATCTCTGGATGATTTTCCAATTTCTATCGTATATTTTCCGTCTGCTGCATACCAATCTGAAATATCTTCGCAGTACCATGCAAAACTTCTCTTATCCAATTTGAATTCAACAGTCTTTGTTTCACCCGGCTCAAGTTCAACTTTTTCAAAGCCCTTCAGCTCATGTACTGGTCGATTTGTAACACCTGTCTTGTCTGCAATATAAAGCTGAACAATTTCTTTTCCAGCTCTGTCTCCAACATTCTTAACATCAACGGAAACTGTTGCTCCGCTATTAATTCCAATTATATCGAACTTCTCATCATCAAAACCTTCAAGCGGAGTCACTTTCATATTGCTGTATTCGAACTCAGTATAGGACAGACCATGACCGAATGGGAAGAGGACATCCATCTTCTTTGTATCATAATATCTATAACCAACAAATACTCCCTCGGCATAATTAACCTTATGGTTTGCAACTGGGAAGTTAAGGAAACTTGGATTATCTTCAAGCTTGATTGGGAATGTCTCCGCAAGCTTTCCAGATGGATTAACCTTGCCATAGAGTACATTCATCACTGCCTCTCCAACACCTTCACCACCGAGGTAAGCTTCAACTATTCCTGCTGCATAATCTGCCCATGGCATCTCAACTGGAGAACCATTATGAAGAACAACAATAACTGGCTTTCCAAGTTCAAGCAGTCTGTCTATCAGTGCATCCTGACAATCAGGAAGTCGCATATGCTTTCTATCATAAGCCTCCGACTCGAATACATCTGGCAGACCAGCAAATACAACTATCTTATCAGCGTCTTTAGAAATATTGATTGCCTCTTCAAACTTAGATTCATCAGTTACATCAGCATCAAATGGAAATCCTTCTGCATAGGAAATGTTTTCTGAATAATTATTCATAACAGAAACAGCAGATACAATGTTATGTGCATTTATATGGCTGCTTCCACCACCCTGGAAACGAGGAGTCTTAGCAAAGCCACCAACTATAGCAATCTTCTCATCAGGTGAAAGTGGAAGAACCGGAGTTTCTTTTATATCAGAACCAACAAGCTCGCCCTCTTCATTTATTTCTGTAGCACCTTCAACAATCACATCATTAGCGAGGAGTACAATGCACTCTTCTTCAGCACGAACTGCTTTCTCATGATCTATGTCTCTATCGAAAACTTCTTCCTGTCTATTCTCAACAAATTTCTCAATCCACTTAATGATGTTTTCAACTGCTTTATCTAAATCAGCCTCGGCAAGTTTTCCAGACTTTACAGCTTCTATTATTGTAGAGTCATTTACGTGTCTGCTACCAGGCATCTCCAAGTCCAGTCCTGCAGCTACACCTTTTACTCTGTCGGAAACAGCGCCCCAGTCTGACATTACTACTCCATCAAATCCCCATTCATCACGAAGGATATCTGTAAGAAGCTTTTTATTCTCAGAAGAATACTCACCATTTACTCTATTATAGGAAGCCATGACTGTCCAAGGCTTTGACTTCTTAACTGCCGTCTCAAAAGCTGAAAGATAAATCTCACGAAGAGTTCTCTCATCCATTACGCTGTCAGCATACATTCTCTCTGTTTCCTGAGAGTTTGCCGCAAAATGCTTGAGTGATGTTCCAACGTTCTGTGACTGAACACCATTAATATATGATGCTGACATTTCACCAGCCAGATAAGGATCCTCGGAAACATATTCAAAGTTACGACCACAAAGTGGTGATCTCTTGATATTTATCGCAGGTCCAAGAATGGTAGATACATTCTCTGCCTGGCACTCCTTACCAAGATCAACACCCATGTTATACATAAGGTCTTTATCAAAAGAAGAAGCTGTTGCGCAGGCTGTTGGAAAACATACTGCATCAATAGAATCATAAATTCCATTTGTGCCTACCTCTCTATGTTCCTGTTTTCTAAGTCCGTGAGGACCATCACACATAAAAATGCCAGGAATTCCAACTCTTTCGATTGCCTCTGTATTCCACATATTCTTTCCAGAAATAAGAAAAGCCTTCTCTTCAAGTGTCATTTCACTCATTATTTTCTTAATATCCATTTTGTAACCTCCCAGTGACTTATGTCCTATAGGCCTAATTCTAACATAACAAAAGAGCAATAAATATAATAAAGTTGCGCTATTTATACCATTATTTGTTATATGTCAGGAGTAATTTTATATAAGCCTCTTCCCAGGTTCCGCCATATATACATTTTGCACCTTCTTCAATTAAAGGGGCTGTGCTGCTATAACGGAAGGATCCTTCTTTACAAGGAAAGATGTAGAAATCTATTCCTAGTTCGTTACATCTTTGAAGTAAAGAAAGTGCAGACGTTGGTCCATCCCCTTCTGTATTTATAGTGCTGGAATGGTACATGTTATGAAAAACCGCTTTTACACCATCCAGGTTAATTCTGTCATAATTAATTCCAACATATGGCTTAATATAAAGCACATTATCGGTTAATTCACCAATCTCTATAAATGATAAGTGATCGGAATAATATGAATTATGTAAACCACTATTATCCATTTTACTTTTGAATATGGTGTACTCTGAATCCCAGTTTTTCATCAATTTTTCATATTCAATCATGTCCCCACTATAGAAGTCTTCTGAATAATCTCCACACTCTTCGAGGTGAGTTGCATGATGAATAAATGAAATCCCATCAGTATTTCTATAAACCACAAATACTCCGCATTCATTCTTCTCATTCAGTTTCCTGATTAAACGTACTGACTTCAGGAAGTTATCTGGGCCATTACTTTCTGGATCATCCAGAATCCTATGAGCACTGACCATCATAACAGGGCAACCAATATCTCTTAGAAGAACCCCCATAAGCGCTGATGTGAGATGCAGCGTATCCGTACCATGCAGCATTATCACACCATCATACTGGCCAAAATCCACTTCCTTCAAAGCACCGATAAGAGTATTCCATTTTGTAATTGTCATGTTCTCGCTAAGAGTATTGATTGGAGCAATAGTTTCAAACTCCACATCCTTCTCACTCTCATCTATCATTTCCTCATACATTGAAACAAGGGACGGCACTGCCATCCCTGTACTCAGCTCATTTAATCCATTTTCATTTTTTGAAGAACAGATTGTTCCTCCCGTTAGTACTAGTAATATTTTCATCATTATACCCATTCAAATTTATTATATTTAGAACTCAACCACCTCAGGCGCACCTGTAAATGAATAGAATGTTGCTGTCGCATTCTGGAAATAGAAAACCTCTGTGTTTCCATCATCTTCAGAATACATATTTCTAAGATCTGGATATGCATCCAGCATGGCTGTTAATGCCTCTCTTCTATCATCAGAAATAAGCTCACCACTTATTCTAAGCCATGTTCCATCTTTGAAAACACAAGCCTCAGCTTTAGGATTAGCGTGAAGCTGTTTTGAAACATTCTTCACCTTTCCGGTCTGAATATAAAGCTTGCCTTCAAAAATGTGAGCTGTACCAAATGGTCTTACTCTTGGCTGGTCACCGTCAACTGTTGCAAGGTAAAATGTACCTGCATCATTTAAAAACTTCGCTACTCTTTCCATATTAGCCTCCTTCACTTTTAAGCCAATAAAAATCAGCTGTATACTTCTAATGCTGATTATACATTAACCCCAAAACATCTATCAATAAAAAATAACCTCTTGGAATTACTTCCAAGAGGTCGATATTTCCTTTTAAATAAGAGATATTATTAACATCGGAATTCCTATCAGGAGAAGCAGTGCCGATACTGAAAAGAAAATAATATATAAAATCTTAGCAGTATTATCACCAGCAATCTTTATCTTCTGTGGATTATTCTCATCATAAAGAACTGTCACTGTCTGACCCACCTGATATTTACAAGGATATGTGAATATAACTGGATGCGAAACAACCTCAACTCCCAAAGAAGTGAAGAACCTTACTTCAGGGGAATACGAGCTTCTAGCCCTAAAATCTGAAAATGAGGGGTTTTTGAACGAATCAGTAAGCAATCTTAAAACCTCACCATATGCCTTCCCGGTATACCTTCTATCTGAACTCTTTTTGTTAAAATAAATAATACCGGCAACCATAAGAAAGATTAGTCCAATTCCAGAAAAAATCAACCCAACAATTAATAATGCTTCCATGATAATTTTCCTATTTTATATCTATCTTTTATTATTTAACTTCGATTGTCATTGTATCAAGAACGTTAGCTCCATCTGTACCATCAGCAATATCTACATCACTGATCTGGATTCTGATGTACTCATCACCAGAAATCTTTCCATAGTACTCTGTCCATTCCATACCAACATATGAATATGTTTTACCCTGAAGATCAACACCACCGATTGTCTTATTCTCGATGTCGACTACATTTTCCTGCATATCTGCATAGTAATCATAGCTTTCCTGATCCGCAAGACTAACCTGAATTCTAGGTGAACTTGAATAAGCATCATCCTTTGAAGCTACATTGTAGAAATAAACTGTAAATGTTGTAGCATCTACATACCATGTACCCTTTGATGTGTCAGCGTTAACTTCGATAGTAACATCGTTATCTGATAACTCACCACCTGTAGCTGAAGCCTCATCTGCTGATGCCTCATCCTCTGTAGCATCTGCTACTGTTGCTTCTTCTGTTGTCTCTTCTTCAGTAGTCACTTCCTCTGTTGTCGTCTCAGCCTCTGTTGTAGCCTCAGTTGTGTCTTCACTACCACAAGCTGTAAGTGCTCCAAGACAAAGAACTGCTGCGATTGTCATAGCGACAACCTTCTTACCATACTTTTTCATTCTAATTTTCCCTCCTTGAATGAAATATATTACACTTCTAAATCCCAGTATCCGTCCAGAGTTGCGAAGTAATCGTCCAACGTCTGAGCTCTTCTGATACATAGGATAGAACTGTCTTCACGAAGCAGAAGCTCTGATGACCAGAGTCTTCCGTTGTAGTTGTAACCCATGGAAAAACCGTGGGCACCCGTATCATGAATACATATGTAATCCCCCATATCAATCTTTGGAAGCTTTCTATCTATTGCAAATTTATCATTGTTCTCGCAAAGCGAACCAACAACATCATAAACTTCAGTTGCAGGAGCATCTTCCTTACCAAGAACTGTAACATGATGATAAGAACCATACATAGCAGGTCTCATAAGGTTTGCTGCACATGCATCTACTCCAATGTACTCTTTATAAATGTGTTTCTCATGAATTGCCTTTGTAATAAGATGTCCATAAGGTGCAAGCATGAACCTTCCGAGCTCTGTGAAGATAGCCACATCACCCATTCCTGCAGGTACAAGAACCTCGTCGTAAGCCTTGTGAACTCCTTCACCTATTACAGCTATATCATTCTGTGGTGCATCTGGTGTATAAGAAATACCAACTCCACCAGAAAGATTTATAAATTTAAGACTAATGCCTGTAACCTCTTTAATCTCAACAGCAAGTTCAAAAAGAATCTTAGCAAGTGCAGGATAATAATCATTTGAAAGTGTATTACTTGCAAGGAAGCTGTGGATACCAAGCTCCTCAACACCAAGATCAGCAAGTCTCTTATACGCCTCAATAATCTGTTCTTTTGTCATTCCGTACTTAGCATCTCCAGGATTATCCATAACCTGAACTGCCTCGCCAGTTTCACCAAGTTTAAATACTCCACCTGGGTTATAACGGCATGACATACGCTTAGGAAGCTTTCCACCAAGAGCCTCAAGAACAAAATCAATATGTGTAATGTCATCCAGATTGATAATACCACCTATCTCGGCGCACTTAACAAACTCCTCTGCTGGAGTTTCATTTGATGAGAACATTACATCATATCCTGTAATACCGGACTTTTCAGAAAGGACAAGCTCTGCCATGGATGAGCAGTCTGTTCCGCATCCTTCCTCGTGAAGTATCTTCAATATAGTTGGGTTTGGGGTAGCCTTTACTGCAAAATACTCCTTGAATCCAGGATTCCATGAAAATGCCTTGTTCATAGCTCTGGCATTCTCTCTAATCCCCTTCTCATCATAAATATGAAATGGGGTTGGATAAGTTTTTACAATCTCTTCAACTTGTTCTTTAGTGATAAATGGTACTTTCATAATAAATCCTCATTTTTAAAAATCCGCTTTGTTACATTCAATTCTTTCGAACCTTACCAGGAAATAACCTCGTGTCCATCCTCTGTTACGAGAACCTGTATCTCCCACTGGGCTGACATTGAA
>JAEEGJ010030275.1_pt1 | contig 10594 bp, 13 predicted proteins | sample 8958761 | NCBI WGS metagenome assembly JAEEGJ01 (sample SAMN16246546, study PRJNA631951) | gut metagenome | biome: gut microbiome; feature: rumen; material: RS-attached | host: Bos | place: Iran: Karaj | collected 2018-10
AGGGGTGGGGTCTGTAATGTCAGTAATGTTCTTTGCTGCCACTCCTTCGCTGCCACTTCTTTGCAGCCCACTCTTCGCTGAAACTTCTTCGCCCACACTCTTCGCTGACAGGATATTACTGACATTACAGACCCCACCCCTAACCCCTCCCCTTGAAGGGAGGGGATGGCTGCGCATGAATAGGTCAACTGCTATATCATTGCCTATTTCTTTTATTGTTTCCTGTGCTTATTCAGATATTATTCTTAATAAATAATGGTTTTATTGGGGGTATTTGCTTATGTAAGACCGCTTTACGGCACGGAATAATCCAAGCTGTCATGGTCACAGACAAAGAAAATTTCACCTGTGCACAGCCGTGGGCTGTTGCACAGGTGAAACTTCTATCGGCATACGCCGAATGTGCGGTCAATGTAATTACTGGGCCCTGCGAACCAGGCGCACAGAAATCCTAAAATGTTTTGCATATTCAACACCCTCATTGTTCATACCCGTGTCGTTATAATTCTTACCAGTTCCCACGGTATAGGCATCCTTTGGGACGGTAGTTTCGATAGAGTTGCCAGAGCCGTCGTTGATGGTGACAGTTATAGTGTAGCCACTACCAGACCCGCTATATTCCGTTGCATGCCAGTAAAATGCCTGGGCACCAGGACTCGATATATTATGATTTTCATCCTTATCAAAAGTCTTCCAGCCAGCTGCCGGCAGGAACACAGCACCCTTGGCTTCAAGATTGGTCCATTGGTCAGTAGTACATTCTGTTTTATAACCAGTTAGAAGTTGGTTGTTAGGATACACAAGATTGGGTTGACCCCAGGTGGCTTCTTCGGCAGTAAACGTCACATTATCAGGGAGCAGAAGTAGACCCAACACGCCATCATCAGTGTCACTGTCTTTCTTAATGATAGCCGTGTAATAGCGTACATGAGTGGTTTCTCCGACGGTGGCACCAGTACGACTACTGAGCAAATATTTCCAATCGTTTTGGGTCATGGTGAACCAGCCGGAGCCGAGGTCACGAATCAGGTCGGGATTCACACCCCAGTCCTTGAATTGTCCGGCGAAATTGCTGTAATCTGTAGTCCAAGGACCAATGCCCCACTGGTAGCCATAATCTGTGCTCCAAGCAAACAGGTCAATCGTGCCGGTGGTTGATTGTAGGTTGTTGGCCTCGGTTGCGCCGATATATGCGTCCTGAGTTGGTGCGAATGACCATGAGGTAACCGTTCCGTTGTCAAGTGTAGCCCGCAGGTTGCCCTTCGAGAATTTCACATTGGCTCTGCCAATATTGAAAGTGCCACTAAGCGCCAAGTCTTCAGTGCTCTGTGTCATCTTCACCGAGACAGTATAGTATTTTCCGTTTTCAAACGTGATGCCCGACTTGCTGTATTCATAGATCTTGTCGTCAGAGCCGAAAGCCTTCAGGCTGATGGATTCGCTGCTGAATCCTGGCAGTGCCACATAAAGCTCGCTGGTGGGCGATGCAGGGTTGACGGTGTAGCTGTTGCTGCCGACGGTGACGACGAGCGAATTGACAGTGATGGGGTCGGCACCCTTTTTCAGCGTGAACTTCACGATGGCCTGCTGACTGACGAAGCTGACATGATCGCTCACGGTAATTCTGTTGTCCCCGTCGACCGATGCGATGGTTGCCGTGGCCGTGGCGTAGTCAAAGTTGGCGGCAATATCGGCCAGTGTGCCCGTCTGGCCGTCATAGCTGATGTCGCCGCTCTTGGGGAACTGCAGCGCAATCTCCTCGCCGGCGGTGAAGGTCGTGCCGGAAAGCTCGCCGCTCAGATCAGCCGTTGCGGCGGCAGCCTCTGGCTGCAGGTAGCCTTCCACCCATTCGGTGCCCTTCTTCACATAGACTTTCTCGTTAAGGGCCCAGGTGGCCGTAAGTGTTCCGTCGCCAGGGTCGCTCAGCGCACGTGTGGTGGCATTGTCGCTGCCTTTGGTGGCCTCGATGGTCATCTTATACACCTGAGAGGCTACGGGCGATACGGGCTGCAGGTCAGCCTCGTCGCTGTCGTTTGAGCATGCAGAGAAGGTGACGCCTGCCAACAGCAGGGCACCCAGCACGCGAATGTCGTTAAAAGTTTTCTTTTCCATGTTTCTATTCATTTAAATAAAGTTGTTTTCCTGATTTGTCGTTACTCCCAGTCAGAACCCCCGCCACTTTCATAGTCATTGCGACTACTTTCTACACTACTGTTATCCCAGTTTTGCTGGCCGCCTCGTTCGTAGCTGCTACGGCTGGCTTGCAGTGCTGCACTTTGCTGCAGCATTACCACCTTCATGGAAGGCCTGTCATAATTTTTTCTTTTCATATCGATTGGTTAAAAGTTTATAAAAATTTCTCTCTCATTTTGACTTCTATATTGAGTCCACTTGAAAAAGTGTGTTGTACTTTCAGTTTGTAACCTAAACCTAAAGTAGGGGTGACACAACACGCTGCTGTCTCGGGTGTCGCCCCTGCGGGTAGGGGCTGATTAACAGTTCTCATGAATTTCTATACTGCGAGATTCTAGGTCAACATTGTTATAAACCATGCTGCTTTCAGCTATGGAGCGTGCAAAGGTAGGCTGGAAATTGTGAACAAAAAAAAAAAAAAAACAAACAGTTGCTAAATTACACATTTCGTTGACGCAAATCAAGACCTTACTGCCCAACAGCTCTCAGTTTTACGGATTGGCGCCACGCCTTGAGAGCGAGGCAATCAGTCTGCAGGAGTCGAGCATCACTGTCCGACTACTTATTCATAAGACAAGTTTTCGACCTGTGCGGTTGGAATAAGACATAGTTACGTCGCTATTCATGTGAGTTGGTAGTTGAATTTATTCGATAGTCAAAGGCTTGAGGTAGCCTATTCTCCCCCTTGCAAAGGGGGAGTTAGAGGGGGATACATCTGCGCATAGGAGAATCCCCCCCCTGCCCCCCCCCTTTGCAAGGGGGGGAATAAGTTACCTCTGCGGCGGCTACATGACGGCGCAGCCCTTCCCCTCCTTTTCCAAAGGAGGGGTCAGGGGTGGTTTGTCAGAGATGTACCAACCTATTTTTTCCGTTGGGCGCTCTTGCAAGGCAAGGATCCCCTCCTTTTTAAATAGGTTATGACAGTATTGACAAACCACCCCTGGCCCCTCCTTTGGAAAAGGAGGGGAATGGCTGCGCACAGTTTTTTGTAGAAAGATATTAAACACATCATTCGCGACGTAACTATGTCTGATTCCAACCTCACAATACGCAAGTTTTTTGCTGCTCACCACTCAAAAAGTTGGTCCTCGCCACTTCTTTTCAGTGAAAAATGCGTAATATTGTAGCGTTATCACACCTGACTTGCCGCTGCACCCGAAGGAGGCTGTCAGATGTATTCGTGAACTGATAGACAGTGAGAAGCCAGACCTATTGATTGGCAACAGCTGCGGCTCCTTCTATGCTCAGATGGTGGCTCCTGTTGTGGGTGTTCCCGCCTTGCTCGGCAATCCTCACTTCCAGATGACGGAGTTTCTGAAGCAGCGTATTGGTGAGCATCAATACAAGTCACCGCGAAAGGACGGCAAGCAGAACTTTGTCATTGATGAAGCCTTGATAGAAGAGTTTGCAGAAATGGAGGCTGTTCAATTCAACAACTGCAACCGATGGAGCAGCGAGAGCCATCAAGCCCGCTTGAATGGCCAAGTCGTGACAGAGGAAGACAAGGTCAATCCTGACTTCAAAGACCGGATATGGGGATTGTTCGGCGAAAAGGACACGTTGGCACACTTTGAGCCAACCTTCTTGGAGCATTACAACAAGTCGTTCCATTTCCCTGGAGGGCACACTCCGACAGCAGAGGAAGTGCGTAAATGGTATGTGCCTCTGGCTGAGAAACTGATAAATGCACGAGGTGGCTACGCCTGGCTTGAATCATTTTTCTTTACAAAAGTAAAAAGTTAGGACAACGAGAATCGATGGGAATTCACCGAATGCACATTTGGCCAAAAAATTCGCAAAAATGAGGGGCATTCGCTATTTTGCTGATTGATAGTCATTTAAGGCTTCTGTGCATTGATAGCGAGCCTTCCTGCAAAAAAATTCAGGCTCCGCAGAAAAAAACCGTTCATCGGAATTTTCGTCCGAAGCCTTCGGACAACGAGTCCGAAGCCTTCGGACGGAGTGTCCGAAGCCTTCGGACTTTTTTCAACCGCACAGATTGAAAAATTACCAGGCTGGAAATTTTTCTGCGGAGCCTCTTTTTGAGTCTAAATGAGCTTGAAAAATTCACAAACAGGTCAGTTGTGACGCTAAAAGGCTGCACATTTTCCGAAAAGTGCGCAAATTCTCTTGCTTCTGAAGTCCGAATAAGGCTGTGATAGTCCGTGGCAAACAAAAACGAAGTGCGTTTTTCGGTGTCGAGGCAACCCTCATTCTTTCCAGAATGAGTTTTTTCAGAGACCTGTTTTCAGGGTAAAAAGTCTTTACATTTTGCGTTTAAGAAATTCGTCAAGAGTCTCTCCGGGTAGCTTCTCGTCCTCGGCAATGATGCTCATATTGTGGAGCAACTCGGCATTCATTTGTATTGCAGTCATATTATTGGCCGCTAATTTAAGCAAAATTCCTGAAACGACAAAATTATTTTAATCAAATTTCTTTCTAGTTATGAGTATCACCTTGAGTATCATCTTGAGTATCATCTTGAGTGCCACCTTGGGGGACATCTTGAGGGACATCTTGAGGGACATCTTGAGGGACATCCACAGTTGAAAGCACAGTCACTTCAAATGCAGTCAACTTTGACACATCGAAAACAGCCTCCTTGTTGCCATTTTCAAGCAGCATATCCTGCACACGTCTTATACCTTGGTTGAACATATTGACATACTTCATCTCCTTCATGGCTTCCGCTATAATAGGATTGCGATTGTCATTCTTTATTTTGCAGTTCAAAGATTGCTTTTTGCTTTTCTATCTCCCTTTGCAGTTCCTCTTGCGAAGGCAGAAATGTTAGATATTTTGAGGCAAACAGTTGCTTGCTGTCGTGAAGCACAGAATAACGGGCGATGTCCTTACTTGTCTCAGAACACAGTAGAAGCCCAATGGTGGGGTTGTCACCTTCTGTGCGTTTCAAATCGTCAAACATCCGTACATACATATCCATCTGTCCTACATCTTGATGCGTCACTTTCTGTGTCTTCAAGTCTATCAAGACATAACATTTCAGCACCACATTATAGAAGACAAGATCGATGAAGAAATCGCCTGCATCTGTTTTTATATGATATTGCTCAAACATAAAGGCAAAGCCTCGTCCCAATTCCAACAAGAACGCTCTGAGATGCTTAATGATAGACCTTTCAAGGTCGCTTTCCGTGTAGTCACTGTTTGATGGCAGTTGCAAGAACTCTGCCACTACAGGGTCTTTCAGAAATCCTCTTGCATCCTCCTGTAGCGGTGCTGTCAATGTTTGCATTTCAGAAATAACAGCCTCTTTCTTAGGTGATTGCAGCAGACGATGATAATACTGTGAGCCAACATTGCGTGCCAAAGTGCGAACACTCCACATCTCTCGTGATGCTTCCTTCACGTACCAGTATCTGGCATCGTCACTTGTCACTGAGAGCAAGGTACGGAAGTGAGTCCACGTAAGATTTGGCACTCGCGAGTACCAAATCTCTAAATCACTGAAACACAGATAGAACTGTCTATATGCTCTCAAGTCACGAGGCGTATATCCTTTGGCATAAGTCCTGCATAAATCTGCAGAAAGCATATTGATTATCTGCGCTCCGTATTCTGCCCTTTTCTCTCCTCGCTGTTCCTCTTCTACGATGCGTTTCCCCACTTGCCAATAAGTGAACACAGTTATGGCATTCACATTTTGATATGCCTTTTTCAGTCCACTCTCTACAATGTCTCTGACATCATTGATGAGACTCGACATTGTTGTCTGTATTGTATTCTTATCGTCCATATCGTTTGCAAAATTACATTTTTTATAATAAACTTCTCTTTACAAGTTGTCCACTATCTGTATTGCAGAGTTACCCACTGAGTATTATTGATTACGCCTGTCACTCAGTTTCTTCTGTTCCCGTTCAAATTGTTCTATGAAATGTATCTCAACAGGTGTCAGTTCGTTCTTTGTCCGCTCTTTGAATTTGTCATATTCAGAATCAGCCTTTGCCTTGGCGAGTTGTGCGGAAATTCGTCCGGCATGTGTCAGGATGTCCTTGCGAGATATACGCAGAAAATCATCAAGAATCGCAATCCAGTCTTTCATATACATAGGTCGGTGCTCCTCAGCCTGAAGTTCTGCAAAGTCGAGATAGAGGCTGACGATACGGTTTAGTGTTGATATCTCCTCTTGAGAGAGATAGTTTTTGGCAATCTCTGCGTCTGCTTTCTTGGGTAATGCACCTGTCCAAGTAGTCAGGCCCATGAAATCTTTCTGTGCATCAGCACGGTCAAAGATGATTTCTGCCGCTGTATGTCCATGTACTGCAAAGTGCATCTTGTTCTGCACCGTCTTGAAGAACTCCTGTGTCATCTCAACTCTTGGGTCATAGTCGATGCTAAGCGCATATATTTCGAGAACCTTGCGATAGAAAACCTTCTCCGATGATCGGATGTCACGGATGCGGGCCAACAGTTCATCGAAGTAATTGCCACCACCAGCCCTTTTCAAAAGGTCATCGTTCAAGGCAAACCCCTTTACGATGTATTCTTTCAAGACCCTCGTAGCCCACATACGGAACTGAACACCCCGATAAGAATGAACACGGTAGCCAACGCTGATAATCATATCGAGGTTGTAGAACGCAATATCTCTTTCTACTTTCCTTTTGCCTTCTGTTTGAACTGTTGCAAAAAACGCAACCGTTGAATCCGCATTCAGTTCTCCCTCTTCAAACACATTCTTGATGTGTCGGGAGATAGTTGACTTATTGCGCTGAAACAGTTCTGCCATCTGGTCAAGACTGAGCCACACGGTCTCTCCCTGCAACGTAACCTCTATACGTGACTCTCCGTCTGGGGTCTGATAAAGCAATATTTGTCCTTTGTTTTCTTCCATATTATATAAAATATTCTATGCTTTTCCGACAATTGTTTGTTGGTCATTCCCTTCTCTGCAAGTACCACCTTCAGGCGGTTCATTCGTTTACGTTCCATTCCATAACTATATTTGGCTACAAATTTACACAAAAATTTCCATACTCAATGTATATTAAGCAAAAAAGAGGTAATTTTAAGTTGAAAAAATGTACTTATATTCAATTTTTCTTGCCATTTCGACTTTTCTTGCCCTTAGTTTCTTTTGTGGGTGCAAAGTTATACATTCTCAGAGCGTCCCAAGCCGTGCAAAATATGCCAGAATATGTATGTTTTTCCGAGTCGTTGGATATGTCGTACAGATTTCCATGTTTTTACCAAGTGTTCTTCGACGAACGAAGCGAGCAGAGCTCGAGTCCCAGTTACCAAACGCAGTAACCGAGGTAACACTTAGGTAACGGAACAGGCTCAATGTTCTTTCCAATCCGAAAGAATCTCAAAAGCGCAAACGGTCGCAAATAGACGCAATATCAACGATTTACGCTATCTCACCCGTAATAACCTCATCATTCCCTACAACCTTGATATTCGTAAAAACAGAACGTTATCAGAGTCTGGCCCAAATCATCAAGGAGAAACTGCCAGAGAAACTGGAGGCTGTCAATACGGCTTTGAAAGATACACCTTTCCAAGTATCGTATCGTGTGCTGAACGAGCTGGCGATTTACTTGGGTGCATTGATGGATGAGGCTACTGCAAAGGGCGAAGCAATAGATGACGATGCTCTGTTCACATTGATAGACCAGGCAATGGACCAAATCACCTTGATGAAGATTCTGCCAAGAATAGAGGGTGATGAGGATATGTTCAGGAGAAGTGAAGGAACAAATGTCTTAAAGACGTTGCAGTCACTTTTCTCTGAAGATACTGATTCGTACAGGAAACTGAAAGAGATGACAGATCGTCTCGATAGAACAGGATTTACCCGTTTCTGGCCGTAAACATTAGCAATGGATGTACTGAGGTTTGAGCAATCAGCAAAGGATTATACTATCCTGATCAGAACGGATAGTATAGACTATTCGTGGCAACGGTTTCAGTTGCGTGAACATTTAGAGAATATACTTCTGAAGAAAACGAAGATGGAACATATCATAGATGCAAAGCCTCAAAGGGGGTTGCATTATGCTGAAATAAAACAACCAACAGAAGGAATGTATCTGATTGCTTCAGTTCCAGATGGAAGGCACCAGATTACAGCATCTCAAAAAGACTTTGAATCAGGTGTGGCAAGATCCTTCCGTTCATTATGGAATGTCTATGATAAGATAAATGTCAATAGCATCAAGTATTTTGCTCCAGTGATAAATCATAAGATCAGTACTATTATGAAGTAACAGGTGTGTTCCCAATCATTGAAAAAGGTGTCGCATGGATGCAGTATGAATTAGGAACTTGTTTCTCAACAAACCAGCGAATTGACTGTGACATCAAGGAGGGTGATGTACTACTAAGAACCGTTATGGAGTTTTATAATGAAATGGGACGAGGATGCATCATTTACAAACCAGAGCAGAAACTTGTATTTGAAGAATCGCTTGATTAAAAAGTACACAAAAAAAGAGTGGGCGTATCCGCTTTTCAGATTTTCAGACGAAAATGCCCTGTTTATCGGCATCTTGAAGCGTCGAGGGGTACTTGCTTAACCAAAACATGTTCAGATTGAAAAAACATTTAGGAAATAAGTTTGCTGTTTTGCCCACAGCTGTTATCTATTTTGGGCTATGGGCAAAAAAACCGATTGTTTATTTGGGATTTCTTTCCTTTTTATGTAATTTTGCAACCGAAACTTCAACGAGTATAAATAGAATGCAAGGGATAATGAAATCGAGACGCTGGAAAGGAAATATCGTTCTGGCAAGTCAGAATTCATCATTGTTTATGTCTTCAGCTTTGAGACAATCTGCATGACTCACCTTGGAATCCATTCCGGAAAGAAATAACTATATCAAAATATAAACGGATATGAATACGATAACATCACGTGAAGCATTGGTACAAGAGATTGCAGAAGCCCTGCAAAAACATTTTGACGAAAGTCAGTCCTATCTCAACCTTACCACACAGGAAGTAGGACTGTGGGTAGATCCTGCATTGGTTGGTGATGACTGCCAATGGCCTAACGACGGCGATGAGGTGATAGGGATCGACCCCCTTTCGTCGCACGAGTCTTTTCAGGCGATGGTAGAGTTTGCCGACAAGCAGCCGGAAAAAATAGCCGACAAACTATATCGCTCATTGAACGGCAGCCGTCCTTTCGCGCGTTTCAAGGCCGCAGTAGACATTCTTGACTTGCTTCAAGACTGGTATGCGTTTAAAGACGAATACTACAAGAAGATGGCCGAGAAATGGATGCATTATTATGAAGTCGACTTCAAGGATGGAAGAATCGTTGCGAATAGCGATACGCTTACTTGGTATAACGACGATTCCGATGAAGATGATGATCTTGATGAAATGTGATGAAAGAACCCTAACGGCCGAGTTGAGCAGCAGTTTCTTCTGTGCGGCCGAGAGGGCGGCATAGCTGCTCACGCCCCACAGCCAAAAATAGGGGATACTCCTATATTACAAATATGTAATTTAGGTTTTGCTCGCTGGGGCCACCTACTATCATCAGTTTAAAGAGAACCTTCCATTCTTTATCGACTACACCTTTTCCAACTTGCCTTTGAAATCATACAAACTTGGAGAGTGGGATAAAAGTATCAGTGACCACGTTTCGCAATTCATAGAGATCTAATGTAAATATCAGATATGGCATATACATACAAATATCCAAGACTGGCTGTTACGGCTGACAGCATTGTTATTACGAAAGAAGTTGAGCCGAAGGTTCTGCTGATTGAACGTGGTGATGAGCCATTCAAGGGCGCATGGGCATTCCCCGGCGGTTTCATGAATATGGATGAGACTACAGAGCAATGCGCCATCCGCGAGCTGGAGGAAGAAACAGGGCTGAAGGTGAACGAAGTGCATCAGATAGGTGCTTACTCCAAGGTCGATCGTGACCCACGAGGGAGGACGGTCACTGTGGCTTATCTTGCTATTGTTGATGCACCGATGGCTGTCAGCGGTCAGGATGATGCGGCAAAGGCACAATGGTTCCCCTTGTCCGCATTGCCAGAGTTGGCCTTTGACCATGACGAAATAATGCACGATGCTATCAAGAAATATAAGGAGATTGTGAATGACGGTTTGATATGATAGAAATACGAGAAGCGACAAAGAATCAGGCAGCGGAGATAGCACGACTGATCATGATGGCCATGACGGATGAGTGCTGCCTGTACTATTGTGCTGACGGGTGCAGTCTGGGGGCTTTCCGCAGAATGATGACCTATCTAGTAAATCGGGAAGACTCGCAATACAGCTATCGGAACACGCTGGTGGCGATGGATGGAGAAAAGGTGGTTGGCATATCGGTGAGTTATGACGGCAGCATGCTTCATGAGTTGCGGCGAGCATTCATCGAGGCTGCCAAGGAGTATGTCGGCAAGGACAA
>JAEEGJ010030281.1_pt1 | contig 10592 bp, 7 predicted proteins | sample 8958761 | NCBI WGS metagenome assembly JAEEGJ01 (sample SAMN16246546, study PRJNA631951) | gut metagenome | biome: gut microbiome; feature: rumen; material: RS-attached | host: Bos | place: Iran: Karaj | collected 2018-10
CCTTCCGTGATGCCTCCTCTGCTGCTTTTCTTGCAGCCTCTTCTTCTGCCCTACGCTTTTCCTCGGCAGCCTTACGCGAAGCCTCTTCTGCGGCTTTTCTTGCAGCCTCTTCTGCGGCCTTACGCTTTTCCTCCGCAGCCTTTTGGGCGGCCTCTTCCTCTGCTTTTCTCTTTGCTTCAGCGGCCTTCCGGGCAGCCTCTTCTTCAGCCTTACGCTTCGCCTCAGCAGCCTTACGGGCAGCTTCTTCTGCGGCCTTCTTTGCGGCTTCTTCCTCGGCCTTGCGCTTTTCCTCGGCATCCTTCTCTGCCTGCAACTTCACCTCTTCTGCTTTAGCATCTGGTTCCACTGGGGATTCGGCCTCCAATTGCAACGCCACCATATAAAGGTTGCGCAACTCCTCCAAAATAATGTCAATCTCAATTTGGGGTATCGGTCCCTGATTTTGTTTGATGCGGGCAGCTATCAAACCCAGCCTCTCCATGCCATCCAAAAGCAAATTTCCAGTGTTCTTCATAACGTTGTGCTTATATTATTTCTCTGAATACAAAAAACTTGCACCGAAACATTCAGCGCAAAATTATCTTCAAAGATACAACATTAAAAGCACATACACAAAAAAAATTGCATCCCATCCACGATATTCCCACAAGTTTTTTTTCAACAAAGGGAAGCCACAATGCCGACTGGGTTGCACCATCATATCAACGATACTTCAACGATACATCAACGATATTTCAACGATAGATTATCGTAGTTCGAACGTGGAAATATCGGTGATTAATCGTAATACGAATGGAGGAGCTATGGACCAACTGCGTGCGGCAAGCGTTCAAATTGTAGCAGAATCCATTTTTTTCACTTTTCAATTCAACAAAAATGTGTATCTTTGTAGTCTTAACATATTGCGACATATAGACACAATATAGTAACAAACAACAAAATACAATGAAACAACTACGCTTTATCTGCTGTTTTGTGGCCTTCTTTGCCCTCACCTGCGGCACAATGATGGCTCAGAAAACCTATCAGTACAAGACCTATCCCAACGACCCGCTGAACGTCCGCGAGTACACGTTGGACAACGGTCTTAAAGTCTTCATGAGCGTTTACAAAGACGCTCCGAAAATCCAGACCTACATCGCCGTGCGTGCCGGTTCGCGCAACGACCCGCACGAGACCACCGGTCTGGCACACTATCTTGAGCACATGATGTTCAAGGGCACCCAGAAGCTGGGCACCACCGACTGGGAGAAGGAGAAAGTCCTCATCCAGAAGATTGAAGACCTCTTCGAAGCCTACCGCATGTTCAACGACCCCACCACCCGCGCTGCCATCTACCACATGATTGACAGCCTGAGCTACGAGGCCTCGAAGATTGCCGTCGCCAACGAGTACGACAAGGCCATGACCGCCATCGGCTCGACCGGCACCAACGCCTTCACCAGCAACGACTACACCATGTATGTCGAGAACATCCCCAACAACCAGTTGGAGACCTGGTGCGAGATTCAGGCCGACCGTTTCCAGCACCTCGTCCTGCGTCTTTTCCACACCGAGTTGGAGACCATCTACGAGGAGAAGAACATGTCCCTCACCAAGGACGGCCGCAAAGCCAACGAGGCCATGTTTGCCGCCCTCTTCCCCCACCACCCCTACGGCAACCAGACCACCCTCGGCAGCCAGGAGCACCTCAAGAACCCCTCCATGCGCAACATCCGCAACTTTGTGGCCACCTACTATGTGCCCAACAACATCTGCATCAGCATGGCCGGCGACTTCGACCCCGACCAGGCCATCCGCATCATCGACAAGTACTGGGGCAACATGAAACCCGGCAACGTCCCCGAGCTGAAATTCGAGCGTGAGAAACCCATCACCTCCGTCATCACCAAGACCGTCACCGGCCTCGATGCCGAGAACACCATCCGCGCCTACCGTCTCGACAGCGGCAACGGCAGCCACGATGCCATGTTGGCCGACCTCCTCGAGAGCGTCCTCAACAATGGCAAGTGCGGTCTCATCGACCTCAACATCAACCAGCAGCAGCGTTGCATGGGCGCCTACGCCGGCACCTACACCCTCAACGACTACGGTGCCTTCATGTTCGGCGGTCAGCCCATGCAGGGACAGACCCTCGAGCAGGTGCAGGCCCTCTTCGACGAGCAGATTGCACTGGTGAAGCAAGGCAAATTCGACGACTGGATGCTCGAAGCCGCCATCAACAACATGAAGCTTTCCATCATGAAGCGCGCCGAGAGCAACAACAGCCGCGCCAGCCAGATGGCCTATGCATACGTCGAACACCGCAACTGGGGCGATGTCTGCAACGAAATCAACGAGCTTTCCAAGATTACCAAACGCGAGCTCGTGGCCTTCGCCAACCGCCTCTTCAAGGACAACAACTACGTTATCGTCAACAAGCTGAAAGGCGAACCCGAACCCATCCTCAAGGTCTCCAAACCTCCTATCACCCCCATTGAGGTGGGTCGTGACAACGAGAGCGCCTTCCTCAAGGAAATCAAAGCCCGCCAAGTGAAGCCCATCGAGCCGGTCTTTGTCGACTTCAGCAAGGACCTCACCAAGTCCAAACTCAAGAACGGCGCCGAAGTGCTCTATGTGAAGAACAATGAGAACAAGACCTTCAACCTCATCTACCGCTTCGACTTCGGCTACCGTGCCGGACAACTGGGCAAGACCCTCGACCTGGCCGCCGACATGCTCGAATACCTTGGCACCAGCAAGCACACCCCCGAGCAGCTCCAGCAGGAGTTCTATAAACTGGCCTGCAACTACAGCGTCAGCGTCGGACAGGAGAACATCAACATCAGCCTCAGCGGCCTGAGCGAGAACATGACCAAAGCCATGGCCCTCGTTGACGAAATCATCACCGATGTCCAGCCCAACGACCAGGCACTCCAGATGCTCGTCGCCCGCATCCTCAAAGCCCGTGAGAACGCCAAGCACAACCAGCAAAACTGCTTCCGTGCCCTCGGCAACTACGGTACCTACGGTGCCGACTCCCCCACCCTCGACATCCTCAGCGAAGCACAGTTGAAGGCCTACACCTGCCAGCAGCTCACCGATGCCCTCCACGGCCTCTTCAACTACAAGCACCGCGTCCTCTACTACGGTCCCGAGAGCGTCGACAACTTCCGCGCCCTGGCCAACAACTACACCTACAAGATGAACAAGAAGGCTCCCGCCAACAAGAAAATCACCCCCAAGGCTGTCAACGAGAACATCGTCTACTTTGTCGACTACAACGCCAACCAGACCTACATGCGCGAGCACTTCCGTGGTGAGAAGTTCAACACCAAGAACGAAGCCGTCATGGACATCTTCAACGAATATTTCGGTGGCTCGATGAACGCCATCGTCTTCCAGGAGATGCGCGAGAAACGCTCCCTCGCCTACAGCGCCCAGAGCTACTATGCCACTCCCAGCGACAAGGACGGTTACTTTACCAATGCCGCCATCATCGCCACCCAGAACGACAAACTCATCGACGCCATGAACGCCTTCAACGAGCTCTTTGACCAAATGCCTGTGGCCGAAGCCAACTTCAACATGGCCAAGGAAGCCGAAATCAGTGCCATCCGCACCGCACGCACCACCAAGATGGGCATCATCAACAGCTACCTCTACTACGAGCGCATGGGCTTCAACCCCAAGAAAAACCATGCCAAGATGCTCTTCGAGGCCTATCCCAATGTCACCATGCAGGATGTCATCAACTTCAACCACAAGTACATCAAAGGCCAGAAGAAAGTCTACATGTGCCTCGGCAAGGAAGCCGACATGGACTTCAACGCCCTCGCCAAGTTCGGCAAGGTGAAGAAGCTCTCGCTCAAAGACATCTTCGGTTACTAATCGACCGTTCCCCAAAAGAGGGTGCCCACTCGGGCATCCTCTTTTTTTTATCCCCTAATCGGTCCTTAGGCCGACTATACTATCCATCTCGCTTTTTTCAGGTCTGGTTAACCCATTTGGGATAATCGGGTATAGCGTTAAAAAAGGTTAAAAAGAGGCATCCGAGTGATAATTTTCACCCCCTGTGGTGTCTATAGAATAGAAGAGGGGAAATAACGAGTAAAGCCATTCGTCACTATGACTGGTCATGACGATAGCCGAGAACTGTTCGACGCCATTGTGCGTCGACACGAGGGCACTATCAAGAAGATAGGTGCACTGTTCTATATGCCCGGCTCTTACCACTACGACGAGCTAGTGTGCGACCTGACCACCTACCTGTGGCTAGTATTCTACAACCTGCCGCGGGGCACTGTCATCAGTTACGAGCATGTGTGGGTTTACAGCATCCTTTACCGCAAAGCCCTCAACATCATACGCGACGAAGACCGCCGCCAAGCCCACTTCGACTACACTGCCAACCTCACCAACCATGCCAACCCCGACGACACGGAGGACCTATACAGCAAGCTATACAAACTTATCAGCCATCTTGATGACTACGACCAAGAACTCATCATGATGTATATCGACCACAACACCGTCAAAGACATTGCCGCCATCATGGGCAAGAGCTACCTTCATACCCTGCGGCGCATCAACAGAATAAAAGACAAGCTGTATCAGCTTAATAAAGAATCAGAACCATGAAAAGGAAACAAAGAATCGACCCGCTGGAGAGCGTCCTGCAGGACTACTCGCAGCGCATAAGCCTCACCCCCGAGCTGAGCGACGAGCAGCGGGCGCGGGCTTACGCCGAAGGCAACAGGCATGCCCCAAACGCCGTTCCGCCGCTGCCAAAGTCACGGCCATCGCGAGTGGTCTATCGGGTAGTGGCCGCCATGCTCATCCCCCTGGTTGTAATACTCTTCATACTGCTACCCGTGGCTCCTGCCGACCCCGATGGACTCCAGGCCGGGCGTGTGGCCGAGACCGCCCCCATGCCCCTCCCGTCACAAGGTGCTGCAGAGCCTGCTGCCTTTCAGCCCTCCACCCCCGCACCCCAAAGGATACACCACCCTGCAGCACAGCCTCGAGCATTAGATGTCGAGCCAAGTGCCACACCTCCTGCCACCGCCCACCCACCAACGCCAGCCGTCCAGCCAGCCGTAGCCCTTGCCGACAGCCTTGTGCTCTTCCCGTCCGACAGCATGCCTCCCTCCGCCATTCCTCCCACAATAAATGCCACCTATGCCTCCTTCATCTGCTCCAGCGAAGTATGCGACACCCAACGGTTCCTCTACCACCTCTGCCTCGAATTGTCATTAATATAATCCCTTAATTCCTCAGCCATGAAAAGATTCATCATCGTTACAGCCCTGACAGCCCTGATTATGTGCAACGCTGCCGCCCAATCAGCAGCTTTTCTGCGCTATGCACCGAACCCCGACCTCGACGTGGCCTACATCGAAGGATTCCGTATTGACGACTCCACCGTTTTCGACGTGACGGTCATCCTGATAAAGGACTCCGCTACAATGGCTTGGTTGATAAATGACCTTCATCTCAACAAATATAATGAAAAGATATTTAGTAAAAAAAATCCAATCCACTACTTTTTATTTAATGTATCACCAGACGACCCGTCGAAGCGCATAAAAAATCCCCGTTATGTAAAACACGACATAATGATATTTACACCACACCACAAACGGATTACCATCTATCATAACATTGACAATAACTTATTAGACAACATATTTAACCACATGTCAAAAGAAATAAAAAAAGATATCCAGAAGAAATGAAAAACGTCATCATCACATTAGCAGCACTTGCACTGCTCGCCACAACTGCCATCAGTTGTCAAAAGGAGACAGACGACAGCTCTGTCGTCCCGATTACCTGCTCCAAACACAACGTCATTTACCATATCGATGGAGCGACCCACTACGCCTATATCCATTCCGAGACAGAATGGCATGCCTTTATGGAACGGATGTTTGCCCTGGCACGCCAAGGACACCGCATCACGGTGAGCAGGGCCACCACCACCCGCCAAGTTGCCACCAAGGAGACCGTGACCTACAAAACGAGCGACTACGAGGATGCCAAGCGCTGGGCAAAAGATATGTTTGCTGAAGGATACGATGTTGAAATCAATTTTGACGAAGAGAGCGGTATATATATCGTAACAGCCATACAGGAATAGGACTACCTCCCAGAAAGAAGAAAAAAACACTACGAATGTCACAAAACGGCCCATTTTTGTGCTTTTATCACCATAGAACGGCAGCGTATGCCTACCAAGCGCCGAACAATGTACCCATACCGACAAATATACAAATAAACAAAATGCATAACGTATAACTTTTAATATTATACTACTATGAAAAGAATATCTTTATTTATCATTGCCACCGTCCTGCTGTGGACGGGGCTGCAGGCGCAGATTTTCACCGTCTCAGACACCACACCGTGCTTTGAACGCCAGCGCAACTACTTTTATTACACGTGGTTCGATACGTCCAGATGGTATTTGAACTCCAAAGACACCTTGTGGTTCAATCATTCGCAGAACGAATGTATTCCCCAGTGGCAGTATTGGTTAAATTATATTAATGAAACTCCTGACTCCACTCTGACCCCCTCTCTTCATTTCTTCGGGCAATACACTTCAAGGCCGTTGAAAATAAAAGGCCTTTGGGCGATGGTGAACAAGAACCCAATTGAAACTGATCCTAGGCCCATTTCAAACTATTCGAGATCAGCCGAATATCTATACCTGTACACTGTCGATTCCAACGAGCCATATATCGATACCTTGGATTGGTATTACGACTCCTATTTCCTGAAGCGCATCAACGGGGCACGGTGGGACACCAACCAGCCCCGCATGCTGTGCATACCCGCATACGTCGACGGCCACGCACCCTATAACAGATTCCGGGACGAATATTGCCCCGCTTACCAATACTGTTATCTTTATGAGGCTCATTTCGACTCAGCCGTTACCGTGGAGGGAGAATTTTGGATTGCCGGGACATACAACAGTAATATCCAAGGTAGATATCTCCCTGTATGGCTTCATTATCCTACAGAATACCTCTCGTGGGGAGCAATGACGGGCCGACGCTATAAAATATTGTCTGGACCAGTCGACGGGCCGTGGCGTCGGGGCGGCTATGATTATACTTATCAATTACAGGCAGGGCCCTTCGGCGTGATTACCGACTACCAGTGGTTTGTGCATGCCGCCACAGCCGACAGCGCACAGGGCATGGCCCTCGGCACGGACTACTGCACCGACTCCACCCAGGTGACCATCTCCGCCGTCCCCAACCGGGGCTTCCGCTTCCTCCACTGGAACGACGGCAACACCGACAACCCCCGCTCCATCCTGGTGACGCAGGACACCCTCTTCACCGCCTTTTTCGAACCCCTTGAACGGTATAGCGTCTCCACCGACTGCAATTTCCCCTACTGCTTCGTGGCAGGCGACAGCGTGTACTACGAGGGCGACACCGCCACCCTCTATGCCTACACCAATGTGCCTTTCTATGCCTTCTCGCACTGGAACGACAGCGTTGTCGACAACCCGCGCTCCGTCGTCGTGACGCAGGACACCGCTTTCACCGCCTTCTTCGTCGAGCGGCAGGGCATCGCCACGCCCAAGTCTCAACGCCCGGCTTTCTCCCTCACCCCCAACCCGGCGCACGCCACGGTCACCGTCGCCCTCGCCTCGCCCTGCGGCACCGACTGCTCCCTCTCCCTCCGCGACGCCTCCGGCCACGAGGTGCTGACCATGACGCTGACTGCCGGCTCCACCTCCGCCACCCTCCCGCTCCGCCACCTCCCCGCCGGCTCCTACTTCGTCACCCTCTCCACCCCGCAGGGTTCCTCCACGCAGAAGCTCATCCTGCAATAGCAAGCATTGTTGTAGGTCATAGACACAATCGAAGCGTCTTCGGTTTGGATATGACCGATTTGAGATAAAAAAAGGTGCCCCATAAGCCAATCGGCCTATGGGGCACAATGTTTTGTATACCCAAATCAGTTGTTGGTAATCTTGTAAATGGCAGTTCCAGAAGCGGTAGTGGCTTGGAGAAGGAAAATGCCTTGCGAGGGGAGCTGTAGGATGGCAGAGGTGCCGTTGACCGTGGCAGAGTGAAGCAACCGACCATCGAGACTGAAGAGTTTCAGTTCGGCGGACTCGCCACCAGGCATGGTCACCTGGCACTGGCCATGAGCAGGATTGGGGCTGACGACAAGCGATGGTGCACCGGCGGTGGAAATGCCTTCAGGCAGATCGACAGTGGTGAAATCGACAGCGATGCCTTCGCCATAGCTGTTTTCGCCACAGAAGGACTTGACGACTGCTTTGTAGTGAGTGCTGGGGGCCAGCGGCGGGAAATAGAAGATTGGAGAGGCTACAACTTCCTGAACAAACCCAAGCGTGTCGTTGCCATACTCCACTTCCCACTCTCGGATATCGGGGCGGTCCTCCCAAGTAAGGCGGTAGCCCGTGACGAGATGGTCGGGTGTGACTGTGATATTGTCAACACCTCCAAGATAGACACCACTGAGATTGCCACAAGGGGAATGGAACATCACCGAGTCCCATTCGCCATAAACATTGTGAGGGCATTTGGAGCGGACATAGAAGTCGTAGTCGGTATTATTTTCGAGGTAGAGATAAGAAATAGTCAGGTCGGGCGTGGTTAGGGTGAGGGTATTACCTGTGCCAAGTTCAAAACCATGTTCGCCATACTGTACCTCCCAGGTAACATGATCGTCGACGGCAGACCAGACAAGATGATAGATTACATAGGGATCGGTTACAGCCTCAACCCTCAGATGCAAGACGCTATAGCAGGTGTCGGGATTGGTGCGGAACTGGATGGAAGACCATTCGCCATAGACACTGTCGTTGCAAAGGGTGCGGAGGTAGCAATCGTAGAGGGCATCGGCTGTGAGGTTGGTAAGGGTTACGGTGTTGTTGGCAAGGGTTAACAGAGTGCCGCTGCCTTGAGCGAAACCGGACAGCCCATATTCCAATTCGTAGCCAACCACACTGGCCGTGGTGCTCCAGTTGAGGAGTGCCTCGTGGATGTCGGGAGTGGCAGTGAGTCCCACAACGGCGGCGCAAGTGTCGGGTTCGACCACGGGTACCGTGTCGTGCCAGAGCACAAGGTTGTCCACACAGAGGTAGGAGCCCTGCTGCATGGTATTGCTGGCGGAGGAGAGCAGGATGACGATGAGCGAGTCGGGGGTCTGCTCGGGGAAAGAGGAGTCGAGCGAATGCAGGGAGACATAATCGACGGTGAAGGGGGTGTAGTTGGCGATGTCGGTGAGGGAGGTGTTGGCGCCACCGCCCACCACGTCGCGCTGCTGGGTGACGGGGTTGTAGTGGGTGCCGAGGAGGATGACAGCACCATTGTCGCCGCTGACGGCGGAGTGGTATTTATAGCTACCCGTCAGTCTTGAAGGTTCAAAACCGTTGAGGGCAATGCCCCCCGAGATGAGTTCATTGACATCCATCGTGGCCAGCGATGCCAGAATGTCCTCGACACTGTCCATGTTGGAAAGGAGGTTGCTCACTATGGGTATGAAGGTTTCGAGGTCGACGGCACCGGTGGAGAGTACTGAGGGGAAGACAGTCTGGGTGAGCATGGAGTCGAGTTGGGACTCCACAAGGCTGTAAATGTTATCAAAGATTAGATCCTCGAGCATGAAAGTCTGCAGTTTGGCAGCCGAGTTGCTGTCGGGTACGGAACCTGTCTCGCGACTTATCTTCATCAAGGGTAAGTTAGTATTGATGTTGAGGTTTAGAACGGGGACGGTCTCGTTGACCGGATAGGAGAGGTAGTTCCATCCGGTGGGATAGGGACAGCTGTCGTGGATAGGGAAACTCATGCCGAAAAAGGAAAGGCTGTAAGCCGGATGGGAGGTCCACTGTTCGAAACTGCCGTGGGGTACCGGCATGGAGGTCTGCGCCTTGAGGCTGCCCAGGAGCAAGAGGCCGAGGGCAAAAAGAATTGTTTTCTTTTTCATTGTGTAGTGTTTTTTATTGGTTATAATATTGGATTCCATGGATGGGGATAGTTTTATTGTTTGCAATGTTTAAGAAGTTGCTCAGCGAGGCCAATGCTGTAGCCGTTGCTGTGGAAGAGGATGCGGCCGCGGCGGTCCACCACAGCCACAAGGGGGTATTCATATTTGTCGAGTTTGAGGGCTTGGGCAAGAACCTTCTCGGCGGGGTCCTGCACACCGGAGGCGATGCCGGTGACATCGGTGTTGGGGAGCCGGTTGAGTTCGCGGTTGGCGGGGTCGGTGGTGACAGCAAAGGTCATGCCTCCCCACTGGCGGAAAGCCGTGCTGTGTTCAAGCATCTCTTTGACGAGGTGCTTGGCTGGCTCGCGATGGGGGCCGAGAAAGGCAAGGATACACCCTGTATTGCCTGCATAGTCGGCGAGGGGAACCCCGTCGATGAGTTCAAAGCCTTCGGGCAACTTGGGCAGTTCGCCAAGGTTGGCGGTTTGGGGTACAAGTGGAAGGAGGACAATCTCTTTAGTGAGCCGTTCACCGGCTTTGACTTGGAAGAATTCCATGCGGCTGCGGACGGTGCCGTCGGTGTAGCGGTTGCCGGTGGAGAGGCAATAGGTGCCGGGCTCAAGGGAGAT
>JAEEGJ010030283.1_pt1 | contig 10591 bp, 7 predicted proteins | sample 8958761 | NCBI WGS metagenome assembly JAEEGJ01 (sample SAMN16246546, study PRJNA631951) | gut metagenome | biome: gut microbiome; feature: rumen; material: RS-attached | host: Bos | place: Iran: Karaj | collected 2018-10
TAGTTGGTGTGATAGTGTTTATCACTCCTGATGAAGCCACCCATTTCACTTCCGTCATCGGCCTTTTCCTGTCCGCCCTGAGCCGCAAACACGACTTCAGGGCTAATGCCGAAGTGGGGATGGAACTTGTACTCCATCAGCAAGCCTGCCTGATAATTAAGCACCATATGGTGTCCGCATTCCTTCCCCCAAAAGTTGGTCAAGTCAAGACCCACCTTGGCACCGAATTCCACTTGTGCGCTTGCACTCATGCAAGCCAGCATCGCAAGCAGCATAATCAGTTTCTTTGTCATGTTCATATGATTAAATATTGAGTTGTCACTTTTTCTCCAGCTAGAACTCGATGCCTAGTTTGAAGGACAGGCAGTGGTAGGGATTGTTCTGCCAGTTGCCGGCTTCATGGTGCCAGATGGCGGATTTCTCGTAGCTGAAGGCTACAATATCAGTACTCTGCATGCTATATCCTATCGTGGCATTGATGGCAAATCTGTCGGTTAGGCCGACGCGGCAGCCCAACGAGGGGTTAAGCATCATGCCGAATGCTTTGCCACCGAAGGTATATCCCACTCGGCAATCCAAAAAAGGAGAAAACCTGCTTTTTAGAAGGTCAAGCCTGATATCTGCGAACACGGGAAAGATATAGAAGTCAGATTTTTTACTCATGTAGGCATTAACAGCAGCAACATAATCGCCATAAATCGAGCTAACAACCGATGAATATATGTCAAATGGCGGGGCCTTGAGATGCTTTTTGTGGATGTATTTCATGCCCACGCCAGCACCGATGAATAGCCACGGCTTGAACTGATAGCCATGGGTTGTACTGAAACCAATGTGATCCTTAGACATCTCATCAACAGAAAGATAATATTCCAGGTCGACGAAGCCGCGGTAGCCCCTCTGTGGGCCCTTGCCAGGGGTGAAGTCGCTGCCTAGTGTCTGCTGCGGCTGCCAGTCCTCCTTGGTGATCTGCTTGATGTTGTCCCAGTAGATGGTCTGCAACGTGCCGTCATCTTCTTGGATGACCAGCGAGTCCAGCGGAGCATAGGTCACAATCTTGCCCCTCACGCGGTGGCCGTTTTTCAACTTCACCACCTCTTGTTTCTCTTTCTTGTTCTGAGTCTGCGCTTGTACAAAAGCTGTACCGCCCAACAGGCATAAAGCCAGCATGACAATGATTCGTTTCATATCTTCACAGTATTTGATAGTGTATAGTTGTGCAAAGATAGAACAAATCAGGCGATCCAACCATAAATCCACCATGTTTATCACACGAATGCCCAGAAATGTCCACGAATCATCATGAATAAAAAATTTAATGGTCATTCATGGCTATTCATGGCCATTCGTGTTCAATAATGAAGTACCGTTTCTATTCTCCATTCAGGATGAAATTGATGATGTAGTTGATGTCACCAATGTTGACCTCGCCGGCATCGTTGGCGTCGGCGGCGGGTGCACGAGTATGGCCCGCGTTGCCGCCCATGACGACAATGTCAATCACGCTGTTAGCATCGGCGATGTTAATCTCACCATCGCCATTCACGTCACCAGGAATATCAAACAAGGCCGGGTTGTAGTGCATGCCCTTATAGATGATTTTACCGTTTTCAATGACATGGCTAAAATGGAAACTGGTATCGTAATAACCTGTGAAACTTGGACGACAAGGGAATAACGTATAGCTATCACCAGGAGCGTCAATGCCGATCCCTTCTATGATATAGAACGGCTCGGGACCTCCAAGAGTATTGGTATACTGTTTCACATGATGATTACCTATTGCAATGGTATCAATTGATAATAATTGGTAATACGGACTGATATTGTAGTGAGAGTCCCAATAGGCGACAGGATCTTGGAAATCATAAAGAACAAACTCATTGCCATCGCGAATGTCTTCAAATATAACACCTCCTTCACAAATGTTTCCAATCGGACAGTCGGCATAAGTTTTTCCATCGGGAACAATGCCATAAACCACTTTGTTCTCTTCGCGAAGATAGATTGGAATTGTATCATTCACCTCATTGATGGCATTCCTGTAATACTTATGCAGTGCCTTGTAGTCTTTGCCGTTGATTACGGTGTCACCTTTAAACTCCAAATTCAAATAAACCGTTCCAGTCTGCAAATCAGGATCAGGGGGATAATATTGATCACCCCAATTATTATAGAAATACACCCACTTCACGCCCTCTCGCACGAAAGGGACGTACTCGTATTCCTGAGCCACAGCTTGGGTCATGCCCAGCAGGGCGAGAAGTAATATTAGTAATGTCTTTTTCATAAGCATGTTTTTTGATTGAATGTGATGAAATGTTGCAAAGTTAACTGGAAGTTGTTGTTTTTTTGAATTACACGAATGCCCAGAAATGTCCACGAATCATCATGAATAAAATATTTAATGGTCATTCATGGCTATTTATGGCCATTCGTGTTCAATAATGAAGTACTGTCCTTATTCTCCATTCAGGATGATATTGATGATGTAGTTGATGTCACCAATGTTGACCTCGCCGTCATTGTTCGCGTCGGCGGCGGGTGCTCGAGTGTGGCCCGCGTTGCCGCCCATGACGACAATGTCAATCACGCTGTTAGCATCGGCGATATTAATCTCACCATCGCCATTCACGTCACCAGGAATCTCAAACAGGTCAGGGTTGTAGTAGATGCCTTTATAGATGATTTGGCCGTTTTCTATGGCATGGCTAAAATAATACATTACCTGAGTTATCCCTGTAGTTATACCATAAAAGTAATTCAGTGGCATACCTGGAGAATCCCCCACAAACCCCAATCCTTCAATGATGTACTCATAGCTATCATAGGAATTAACGTGGTTAAAGACATATTTCTTTCTCAGTTGATTACCAATGAGGATGGTTTCTGAACCCATAAAGTGCAGTTGGTACATCGTGATGTTTGAAACATAGTCGGTATAAAAACTCTCCGGATCATTGAAGTCGTAAAGAACAAATTCAACCCCAGTACTGATATTTGAGAATAATTTAGCATCATAGATCATGGTCCCAATACCTATCGGGCATTCCCAATATCTTGTTTCATTAGGAATTATGCCATACACCACTTTGTTTTCTTCGCGCAGATAGACAGGAACTGTGTCATTCTCATTGTTAATGGACGTGCCACTGTAAAGATGAACTGGTTTGTAATCTTTTCCATAAATGACAGTGTCACCTTTCATTTCTAATGAATAATAATGACGTCCTTCTGGAATGAAGCCATCCTCATAGCTCATGCCTGCTATAGGATTGTCATAAAAGTACACCCACTTGACGCCCTCGCGCACGAAGGGGATGTACTCGTAATCCTGAGCCACAGCTTGGGTCATGCCCAGCAGGGCGAAAAGTGATATAAGTAATGTCTTTTTCATAAGCATGATTTTATTACTCGTTAAACAAAATGATTTGCTGCAAAATTACTAATAACTATCGAAAAAGGCACCACATTCGCACCTCATTTAGAAAATTGCAAATTGCTGAAAGTCTTGCATCTAAAAAATTAAAATCTCATTTGGGCATAATCTGGCTTTCGAGGACGTGTTTCATTGCGCCAAAAAGAGTAATTTTGCACAAAAATTCGATTACCTCATGTCAACCACCAAGAAGATCTTCTTTCCACTCATGGCCGTCTTGGCCCTCATGCTGGCAGGGTGCCGCCACGACAGCGCCACCATGCAGGAATTGTCACACATCGACTCGATGGTCTATCATCAAGGCGAAAGGGAAGCATTGCCCTTGCTGCAGCAAATGAATACTGCACAATTCAGCAAAGGGGAGCGAGCCTATTATGACGTGTTGCTCTCAATGGCGATGTACAAGAACTATGTGCCGTGTACCAGCGATTCGGCCATCAACAAGGCCGTTGACTACTATAAGCGTTCAGGAGATGACTTGCAGTATCTAAAAGCCCTCATCGCCCAGGGATGTGTCAATGAGGATTTGGGTGACCTTGAAAAGGCGGTTGACAGCTACCATCATGCCGAAGCGCTCCCGTTAGCCACCGATAGCTCGATGATTGCCTACGCAAAACTGAGGTTGGGCTCACTTTACCAATCGCAGGTGATAGGGACCAACACAATCGCATTGGAAAAATACAAGGATGCATTGCCTATTTACAAAGCCCTAGGAGACAAGCATTACGAACTGGTGTGCCTGTCAAGTATCGGTGGCATTTATCGGAATATTGATGAAAAACATGATTCGGCAGTTATCTATTTGAAAGAAGCCATTGACTTGGCCCAAGAAATGGATGATCAATATAGCCTCTTCGCTAACAGTTATATCCTGTCAGAGTATTATCTCGTCAGGGAAAAGGATTTTCAGCGAGCCAAGGAGTTGGCACGGCAAGCCATCTCGGTTAATCTGGCTATCATCGACCACCCACGTGCACATTATCGACTTGCCTCATCTTATATGTTCCTTGGACAACCCGATTCGGCGATTTATTGTTTGAATCAGGCTCCGCGTGCCAGTACTGCTAGGGATAGCATCGTTTATTTCGAACTTATGTCCGAACTGGAGCATCGGTATTGGAAAGATGAGGAAAAATCCAAAAACTACATCCAATCGGCTCATGCTATTGCAGATTCATTGACCATCAATGGACTGAATGACCGCCTGCGTGGCGTCGAGAAGAGATATGATGTGCAGTTGGCTGAGTTGAACCAGCTGAAGAACGAATCCCGCTTGAGAGGTACCATGTTGCTGGCGGCCTTGCTGGCCCTTGCTTTGCTGGCGGCGGCTTTCTTGGTATGGAGGTACAGGAACCAGCTGAAGATGAGACAAAACGAGGTCGATATGCTCAAGGCCGACCTGGACAGCTCGCTGGCGAGCCTGGAGCAGATGCAGACGCGCTTGAACAAGGTAGAGACAAGTCCGCGCAACGACGAACTGAAAGCCGCCATTGCCAACCAGATTCAGACCGTGCACCAGTTGTTGGAGTGGTCTTACCAGCATGACGAAAAGACATTTACCCGCAAATTTAACGAGATGATGACCCTGCGGGGTGCCGAAGACAAAAGCTACTGGAAGAACCTGCAACTGCTGGTCAACGACCTGTATGGCAACGTGCTGGTGGCTGCCCAAGAGGCAGCGGGAGGTAAACTCAGGGATGACGAGCTGAACTATCTGGCGCTGTATTGCTGCGGCTTCTCGCGCGCGGTCATCATGGTGACGATGGATTACGGTAACATCGGTACTGTCTATAACAAGAGAATCCAAATCGCCAAGAAACTTGGCGTCAACAACCTCGACGACTTCGTGAAACCGTATTTAACGTGAGCCCGACTCTCGGTGTGTTGGCCAGTAGAGACGCAAAATCTTGCGTCTCCATTCGTCAAATCTTACCGAGAGCTGCCCCAGAGACGCAAAATTTTGCACGGCTGTCCCAAGAAAATTTTAACATTACGTTTTAGTGTTATTTCTTGGGTCAGCCGTTGACATTTTGCTATTTCTCATTAAAACAAAGTTCCGACTACCCCATACTTTGTCACGTCCTTATCCGTATCTTCATCATCAAGATTAAACTGACTGGCCAAGTCTCGTAGCCATACTTTTTCGGTCAGTGAAGTGCTTAACAAGCGGCTGAAGTCATACAGAGAGCCTTCAAATTTCAAATCATCAACAGCCAAGGACAATGCACAGAAGACAGTCACGGCGATATAAATCTGAATCATTACTGCATTTGCTGATGTCCCGAAGAATGACTCAATGCGAAGATGCTGTTTGATCCACCTGAAAAATGTCTCTATTTCCCACCTGTATCTGTATAGTAAAGCGATAATCAGTGGAGGCAAAATGAAGTTGTTGGTCAGGAACATCATCAGTTCGTTCTTTTCCGTGCAGTAGTATCTTACGAGTCTGAGTTCACCAGGATATCCCGATCTTGCCCATCTGTTCGTGAATTGGATGATATGGTCCCCCATTATTCGCATATCATTCTCCTCTGTCGCGGTGTCCCATGACGGTGTGTCCCTTATCACCTCGTAAGCCATCCTGGCTTTCAGCCTTACGACAAACCATGCACCTTCCTTGTCAATGTGGTTTAGGCTTTTGGTCTTGACGTAAGCTTTGTCGAACATGTAAATTGACCCTCTGCGGAACGGATAATCCTCAAGGAACGTTTGGTCCCTTTCCTCATGCCCCGTCAGCAGGGCCATAGTGGGGACATGCCGCAGCAGGTCGTACAGGGTATGCAGCTTCAGGCCGCCCCTTCCCCTTTGCGGTGTGGACCACGCAAAGCGCCCCAGATCCAGATATATGGTTGAAGAATCCCCTGCGAAGAACCCGCTGACTTTGAACCTGGAGCCAATCTCGGCCAGTTCATCGTTTTTGACGCTTGTCTTTGACGCCCTCTCCATCATCCGCTGTGCAAGTTCCCGGAATACAGCCACTTCCCGCCGTGCATTGGCGTTGGCAATGGTGTTGCGGGAGACGTTCCTGCCGATGCCCATACGATAGAGCTTGGACCGATGACCCCGAAGCGAACATTCAATGTCACGCAGGCTGACCCGGCGGGTCAAATGTGCCCAAGTCATGGTCACTAATTGGTTCCAGCATGAGAAGGACTTGACATAGGCATTCGCATGATACCGTTTAACGAGCATCTCAAAATAGTCCCTGTCAATGTATGTACAGAGTTGGGGCAATACGTATGGTATTTGGGTCATTTTGTAGCATTTTGATATTTCTACAAAAATAGGCCCTTTTACTCTGTTTCAAAATCCTCCGAATCACATATCGGCCCCTTACCTTTTGAAAGACAATACGATATGAGCATTTGTTAATTTTTTCTTGGGACAGCCGTGCAAGATTTTGCGTCTCTACAAATTCGTCAAGCTATCGTATTTTTACTTGTAGAGGAAGCGTTTGATGGTCCTCTTCGGGGTTTTCTCGAAGGGTTCCTTCATCATTTCCACTTTGGCGATTTTGCTGTAAGCGGGGAGGGATTTGTTGGCGGCCACGCGGATTTGTCCGGGGATGGCTGCCTTGGTCGCCTCGTCCATGTCTTCGGGGAACTCGGTGTAGATGAGTGCCGTGATTTTGCCGTCGCGGTCCACGACGAGGCATTCGTCCACATTCGGGCAGTTGGCCAGGACGGCCTCGACCTCTTCGGGGTAGATGTTCTGGCCCGAGGAATTCAGTATCATCGATTTGATGCGCCCACGGATAAAGATGTTGCCCTTCTCGTCGATGATGCCCAGGTCGCCGGTGCGGAACCATCCGTCCTCGGTAAAGGCGGCTTCGGTGGCCTCGGGGTTCTTGTAATAGCCTATTGTCAAGTTGGGCCCCTTGGCTTGGATTTCGCCGGGGATGTGGTGCGGGTCTTCGGAGTCGATGCGGACTTCGTGGACGGGTTTTCCGCAGGAGCCTGGCACGAATTTGGTCCACCACTCATATCCCAGCAGCGGGCACGCTTCGGTCATGCCGTAGCCCACGGTGTAGGGCAGGCGAATCTTCTTGAAGCACTGCTCGGCCTCGGGGTTAAGCGCTGCGCCACCCATGATGAAGCATTGCACGGCCCCGCCAAAGGCCTCAATGACCTTGTTGCGGGCCTTGCGGTAGATGAGTTTGTTCAGGCCGGGGATGGCCAGCAGCGATTTGGCTTTCTCCAGCGCCGGCTTGATGGCGTTGGCATAGATTTTCTCCATCACCAGGGGCACCGTGACCACCATGTAGGGCTTGATGTCTTTCATCGCCTTGAGCAGGGTGGTGGGCGACGGTGTCTTGCCCAAGAAATAGACGGTGACGCCATCCACGTTGGGGTGGATGAACTCGATGGCCAAGCCGTACATGTGGGCCAGGGGCAGCATCGAGACTATAGTCTGGCCAGGAGTGTTCGGGAAATGGGTGTTGGCGAAGTCGTCGGTGTCCGACATGGCATTATAGGTGAGCATCACGCCCTTGGGGTTGCCAGTGGTTCCTGACGTGTAGTTGATGATGGCCAGGTCTTCGCCATTGTCGCCGGGATAGGACACCTGCTCGGGGTACATTCCGTTGGGGTACTGCTGCGCGAACATCGCCTTGCGTTTCTCCCAAGCTTCGGCCACCTTCTTATCCTGATTCCAAAGCAGATTGCCGTCCTTGACGTTGATGGCCGCCTTGAGGTTGGGCATCTCGTCAGGGTTCATTTTGGCCCAGATGTCGTCGTCGACAAAGAGCAGCACGCTGTCGGAATGGTTGGTGAGGGTGGAAACCGTGTTCGGGTGGAAATCGGACAGCAGCGGCACCGCCACGCAGCCGTTGACATTGATTCCCCAGAAGGTCATCGCCCAGCGGGCGCTGTTGCGGGCGCATAGGGCGATTTTATCCCCCTTGCTGATACCGACAGCCTCGAAAAAGATGCGGAACCGCTCAACGTTGATAGCCAGCTGTGCATAGGTAAAAGAGTCGCCGTTGTAGTCACACAAGGCTTTTTGGGTCCAATGCTGGCGCACAGTGTCTTCTAGATTCTTCAGATAGTGCCTCATAAATATTTCGTTTTATCAAATAGTCATCAATTCAAGTAATCATCACAAAGGTACAACATTTTATTGAATTATTGCATAATACTGAAGATTTCTTTGCTTTTTAAACACTGTATATTCTATTGTCAATGTGCCAGCCACCATATTATTGAAGACTTTTTAGGGAGAACTGGCAATGATATTGTAATTATAATCATTATCTTTGCACCAAGACTAAAAAATGATGATTATGGGTGGTTATTGGTTGGTGATGGGGTTCCCTGTGGATAAACAGGAGAAGGGTTTTTAGATTATCGTCCATTCCAACCGTACGCCACTAACAGTTATTGTCGAATAAAATATCTTGGGTATGAAGTACTATATTGTTGATGCGTTTACGAGTGAGCCGTTTGGCGGGAATCCGGCGGGTGTCGTGTTGTTGGACCGGGATTTCCTTGCTGACGAACTGATGCGGCTAGTGGCTGCTGAGTTGCGCTACAGCGAGACGGCCTTTGTGCAGCAGAATGGTGCTGCCGAGTTCACGGTGCGTTACTTTACGCCGAAGGGCGAGGTGGACCTGTGCGGTCATGCGACTATCGCTACCTTTGGGGTGCTGTGCCAGATGGGCATTTTGCGCGATGGCGATGTGTGCATGAACCACACGCTTGCAGGTGACCTTGAGGTGAGGATTGGTGAACAGGTGATGATGCAGATGGCGATGCCCCGCGTGATTGATAAGCGTGTAGATACAGAGCGCTTGCACGGTATCATGGTGGGTACCACGATGCCTGGTTGGCCAGATATACCCATAGAAATCGTCTCTACCGGTCTGCCCGACATCATGATGCCCGTGGCAACCGTGGATGAGCTGAATGCGATGCAGCCCGACATGGACGCCTTGAGTGAACTAAGCCGGGAACTGGAAGTGACAGGAGTACATGCTTTTGCGTTGAGTGAGGATGGCTATACGGCTCATGTCCGCAATTTCGGTCCATTGTATGGCATTCCCGAGGAGTCGGCAACAGGCACTGCCAATGCCGCGCTGACCCATTATCTGTACCGCAGAGGGCTCATTGCAGTGCCCTCCGCATGCCGTTTCCTGCAAGGCGAGACGATGGGACGTCCATCGGTAGTCGCCACCATGCTGGAAGACGACGGCACTATCTGGGTCGGAGGCAAGAGCCGCATCCTTGCTCAGGGTAATCTCATGTGCATTGACTAGCGCTGGGGCTTCTTTTCCTTCGAAAACTTGACGAGCACATCGACCACCTCGTCGAGGTCATCGGTGAGGGTGAGCAACAGGTTCTGATATTTGCCGGTTTCCATCAATTGTTCCAGCAGGGGGAAAACAGGCATCTCAGAACACCAGTATTCCTTGCCCAGGAATATCATCGGACTTGCAAATCCGAAGGAGAGATAATGGTTCTGAACCGCTTCCTGGAAGATTTCCTGCATGGTTCCCGCGCTACCTGGCGTGTAGATTAATCCGCCATAAGCCAGCGTGAGGATGTTGTCCTCTCGCACACTGTTATCAAAGAATTTGGCAATGTGGGTGGCAAATGGTGTTGATGGCTCGTGACCATACAACCAAGTCGGGATGCCCAGGCTTATATAACGCTCCTGCGGATATTTCTTCAACACGCGAAACGCCGAGTTCAGCCAGCCTTTATCCCTGAATGACGGGGTGGGGGAGAGCATGGCCATCGCTTCGTCCAGTTCTTCGCCAGTACGTCCAGCCATCCAGGCGCCTAGGTGGGTAGCTTCCATCGCTCCCGGCCCTCCACCGCTCAGCATGATGAAACCCTCCTCGGTGAGCCTTTTGCTCAAGACAGCGATATCGCGGAACATCCTATCGGTTCTAAGCATAGCATGACCACCCATAACGCCCACCCAGCGCTGCGGGTCGTGTTCCTCCATAAAAATCCTTAAAGCCGCATGAATGCCGTGGTCGTGCAGGCTGCGCGCCAACGATTCATTCGCACCAGGATCTTGCATCCCTGTAAACTGGTAATACTGGTACACCTTGCCGTCAAAGCACTGGCCGTAACTGTCCTCATCGTCAATCTTGAAACCCGCATACAACTCGTTGGCGTCGTACAACGTCTTGCGGGTCACACAGTA
>JAEEGJ010030286.1_pt1 | contig 10590 bp, 11 predicted proteins | sample 8958761 | NCBI WGS metagenome assembly JAEEGJ01 (sample SAMN16246546, study PRJNA631951) | gut metagenome | biome: gut microbiome; feature: rumen; material: RS-attached | host: Bos | place: Iran: Karaj | collected 2018-10
GCCATAAATGTCCTTCCATTCCAGACGGGACTCGGTTTGTGTCACCACCGTGTAATCGTAGTAGACATGCTGTCCCATCTCCCCATAGAAGTCGAGGCGCAACTGGTCTTCTACGGTTGTCCAGTTGAACTTGATGCCCTCACCCTCTTGTACATCCTCCGACTCGTCCCACGTCTCGCCTGTGGAGTCGGCATCGTAACGCCAATACTCTTGCATATTGGTCTCTTTCTGCCACTTGCCTACCAGCAGAGAATCGTTTATCTCCACGGGTGTCACCTCTTCGGTGCAGCTAACTAGCAACAGTGGCACAAACGCCAGCAGCAACAATGCTGCTAATGTCTTATTTTTCATCTGTCTAAAATATAAACGTCGCGATAGGTTCTACCTTGTCCGCTGTAGTCGAGACCATAACCAACGATAAAGTCGTTCGGTATCGACTTGCCCACATAGTCAATCTTGAAGTCTTTCTTGAAATTGCCAGGTTTGAAGAAGAAGGTGCAGATGGCTATGCTTGCCGGCTCGCGCTTCTTGAGTTCATTGATCATAAACTCCATCGAGATGCCGCTGTCCACAATATCCTCAACAATAATCACATCGCGACCGGTACATCTATCGGGGAAGCCCATTACTTTGGTCACCTCACCTGTCGACTCCAGTCCCTCGTAGGAGGTATAGCGCACAAACGACACTTGGGCGTCGAAATCCATTTGGCGCGTCAAGTCTGCCACAAACAGATAACTACCCGTCAGCACAGGGCATAGTATAGGATCCTTGCCTTTGTAGTCGCGCGACAGCTCGTCAGCCAGTCGCTTAACCGTTGCCTGAATCTCAGTCTCTGGCATATAGAGCCGGAAGGTCTTGTCTAATACTTGTATCTTTTCCATAGTGGTAATTTTGTTATCGGATTATAAATTTGGGTTATTAACGCAAAAGTATAACTTTTATTGTATCCTTAATTATATATCCGCAAAATCAGTGTCCAAAAATGTCCGACTGTTTCAGCAGGCGAAGGGTGTGGGTCTTGCCGTTGGCGGTGGTGAGGGTGAGCAAGTAGGTGGCTTGTGGGCGGTTGGTGAGGTCGAGGGTGTAGCGGTCGGGGCCTGTGGGGGTGAGCACCACCTCTTCGCGGCGGCCCTGCATGTCGGTGAGCCACGCGATGGCAACACCACTTTCCACTTTCAACTCTCCACTTTCAACTTGAATATTGACTTTCTGTCGGAAGGGGTTTGGGTAGGCCACGAAGGCGTTGCCGTCCTCCACCACCTTGATGCGCACGTCGCCCGTGTCTTGAGGACCAGTGTATACGTAAGGGGTCATAAAAGAGGTGTCAACATACTTGGCAATATAGGCTGTACTACCATTAGTGCAATTGAGCGAAAGGTTTCCGAAGGTCATGTCTGTGGTTGTATATCCACAGATATAAAGAGCACTATCCCTCAATGAGAGGCTGGTTCCACATTCGGATGTTTGTGTTATGGAATTTAAATCGATGTATTGCAATGGATGACCTTGATAGTCCCAAATATAAACACCTTTACCCATTTTTCCATGTTCAATACTAATGTCTTGGTTAAGACATTGAATGTTGTCTTGATATGCAATCGGGGCAAAAACACGATTATTTCTACATTCAATTGTAGAATGATTAAATATTTTTCCAGAAAAAAATGTCCTTGTCGAAGAATTTGCATTCCCATAAGTGATATAATTCCCTGATTCTTTATCAAAACGTAATATGATTGCGCTTTTCCTCAGTTCAATAACATTATTATCAACAAATAGAGGTTCATTGCTATCATTGTTGACGGTAGCCGAAACAAACAATGCGTTGGAATCTTCGTCAATACAAATAGCATGAAATAGATTGTGCCTGTCTAATACAGAAATACCATTTTCCAATACCCCATAGTCTATTTGCTTGATATAAATAGGAGACAGGTCGCTATCATATTTGGCAAGAAATGTATTCATGTAAGAGTTTATGTGTAACATCATATCAGGGGCATCCTGTATGGAACATGTATCCTCACTGGTTGTTCCTGCCATATATGTACAAAGATATATACAATCTGATGAGTCAATCTTCATCTGTCCAAGTGTCTGATATCCATTCCATGGTATGTTCCCCTCAAAAACATATTGAAAATGTATTAGGCTGTCAAAATGAGGAGAGAACTTTAGTAATCTAAAATTATCTGCAGAGGGAGTATTTTCGGGGTGTATAATAAACCTTTGTTTTCCATCAACAATAATCAACACACCAGAAAGTAATCCGTTTGCTACCGAATAATACTGGTAATCTTGATCTTCAAGTACTCCGATCATATCTACTGGTACATGCCCAATATAGATGTTCCCTCGTTTGTCCACACAAAATGGACCCTGCTGAAAATCATTGTTTAAAATATACACTGAATCAGACGGATTGCCACTCTGTCTTTCTAGTGTAATAACATTATTGTCATTATCGATATAAGCAGTTTGTAAAAAGTGATGTTCTACAACGTTGCCATCCAAATCAAGAATAGCCACAACTGTTGCTATTGCATAGGTAATACCATCTTGAGGGGTAAGATACGACGCATTCTCTTTTGTAATAAGAGTGTCAAAAAAATAAAGATAATCATTTGTTCCTCTGGGAATATTCACATGCCCCATGACGTACAAGGAAGAGTCACCTACCAGTTGCATTGATGTAATGTTACATGGGTTGTATTGATTGGCGTGCAGTGCCTTTGACCACAATATTTGACCATCAGACGAAAATTTAATAATAGTAGCATTAGGATTATTGTTTCCACTACCATAAGGAGGGAACGGTAGCAGGTCATGTCCATCAATGGATGCACCATTGGCAAATTGCCCAGCGACATAGAGGTTGCCATGGGAGTCGGTCACAGAACTGACGATGTAGTTCCATAACTCACCTATTCGTTCATTCCCAGAGTAGGACTTCACCCAGTCGAAGTGTTGGGAGAAGGCGGGGAGGGAGGTGACGAGGAGGATTGAGAGGAGGATGTATTTTTTCATAGGATTTTGAAAATTGAAAGTTGATAATTGAAAATTATAATGGTGGGTTCTATTTATTCACTTTTTGGTCATCCAAACAGACAGAACCCAGCCGTTGTTTAACAAATGGTTTACGGGTGCAAAGATACGACTATTTTTCATTTGACAATAAGTTATGGTGGGTTCTATTTATTCGCTTTTTGGTCATCCAAACAGACAGAACCCATTAATCTGCCAGACAACCGTTGTTTAACAATTGGTTTACGGGTGCAAAGATACGACTATTTTTTCATTTGACAATAAATTATTTGTCATATTTTTGATGTGTGGGGGTAATCGTTTGATATTTTGTCTATTGAGTCGCAATTAAATTAGGTTGGTATTTCTTAATCTGCACAAGTCTGCACACGTTGTAGACAAGGTTTGTCAGTGCAATGTTGGCTTTGGCCCTCACCATTCCCACTCCTCGGAACACTAAACCTCCCATTGTCTGCTCCATGAATCCGAAGACATGCTCCACGCGGCTCCGCACTTTCGACTTCTGGCGGTTGTGCTCCTTCTGCTCGTCAGTCAAAGGATGACCCTTCTTGCCTTTCTCGCAGATTATCGGAGTCATGTGCTTCGCTCTCACCACATCTTCCATCCCAGCATATCCCGCGTCGAGCCATGCCGGTTCTCCGTGGGCCTCCTTGGGCGGCTCTGTCAGTACGCGCTCCGTCTCCTTGGAGTCGTGGCGGTTGGCGGCACACACCGCCTTGATTCCTACGGTATTTCATATATGCTGCATTATTCTGTTAATACTGCAAAAATACGAAAATACATTGATATGACAAAATGAAATTTAGTCATTTAATTTATAGAACTCCCCATAAATTTTTATCCAAATAGCAAGTATTTTTTTCTCCTACGCATTACTTTTACACAGTATTACACCGTTTGATAACACTATCAAAAACAGCACTCCTTTCACGAATTCCCCTTCCATGGTCTACAATTCACCACTTTTTCCCATCTCAAACCTGCTCATTACGGAACCAATGCGGTGGCAGTGGTGGAAACGGAATCGCCTATCACCGTGTCAAAATCGTCATCATCCGCCGAGTTGCCCAGACTGATATTCACATGCTTGAACCCGAAAGCCGAGAAGATGGCTTCCAGTTGTCGCAATCCGTTATCCTCGGCGGTAAGCAGCAGATTCTCCTCCATCACCAGTTCCAAGAGCTTTGCCCTTGCCGCATTCTTGGTGATGGTGGTACGCTCGTGCGACCATGAACCTTTCTCGCTGAAGGTTCGTATGTCCGAAGGATTGGTGATAATGTCCAGTACCGTGGGCGGTGGGATGGTCACATTGATAGTGGTGTCGCCAACCACCTCGGTCTGCATCTTGGTCAAGTCAAAGCCTGCTCGCACTTTCCCTTTCACAATCAGCACGATATTCTTCTTTTTTAGAAAATGTTTCTCTTCGTCAATCACCATCACTTCGCCCACATAAGTGGCCGTACAGAACTCCGAAATCTTTTTCATCTCCGTGATGGTCTGGCTCAACGATTCGTAGTAATCCTTTTTGGCCGTAATGCTGTTATAGATTTTCAAGCCAATCACAATCAGCACAACCAGCAGCACAATGGCCGCAATCCTGCCCCATCGCTTTTTCAGCACGGGACACAACCTTTTACAGACATCTGCCGCACAGCCCTTGGCTTTCACCCACCAGACTTGCGGTGGGTCATCCTGCCGTTCACCGGCCTGTTGTTCTGTTGCCTGGCAGCCGTCCTCCCCTGGGGTGGCATCGGCAGCGCACGCCTGTTCTTGCTCCCCGTCTGGGCAGCAAGTTGCCCCGTCCTGTTCCGCAGCCTGTGTTGCGGAAGTCTCTTGGGGCTCTGCTGTATTGCCGTTCTCTGGCACGCAGCCTTCTTTCAGTTTGTCGTCATTCCATTCCATCTGAATCCTCCCCTTTAAAAGTTATCTCAACATCGGTGAAACCATTGCGGTGCAACAGTATCGACACAAAAGCCTCGGCGTTCAGCCGCGCGTCCCTCATCATCATCTCTTCCAGCTCCTTATCCTTTTTCAGTTCCCATTCGCCTTTGGCAACAATCTCGTCGCGTTCCTGGTTGCTGTAGTCCGTCCGCAGCCACGACACCTCGCTGTACAGCTGATGCACATCGTCAGGGCGTATGCTGAAGGATAGTATCTCCGGCCTCGGCAGTTCTAAGCAAATCTTTTTTGTCCCGGCCTTCTTGTTCTCATAAATCCTCACCGTCCGGGCATCGAACTTTTCCATATCAATGCCCGCTTTTATCACAGCTTTGAAGGAGAAGAGTATTTTCCTGTCGCCGAATATCTTCCACGACTCGTCATTGTTGCTGACCACCTTCTGCACGGTATATTGCACCGTGCCCAGTTCGGCGGCCTGCCGCATACTCTTCTGCCATGCGTTCTCCTCCGGTTGCTTTGTGCATGCCGCTGCAAGCATTGCCGCTCCAACCATCAGAGCCCATATCACTCTTTTTTTCATCTGTTTTCCTTTCTTTTGATTATTATCTGTCAGCTGGATATGTACATACCCTTGCGCTGTCATCCGTCTGTCCACGGTGCAAATTTAGGATATTTTGTTTTGCAAATATATAATTTTTCATCCAAATAGCAAGTATTTTTTTTCTCCGGTGCATTACATTTACACTGTAATACGCTGTTTGATAGCACTATCAAAAACAACATCCCTTTCACGCTTTCCCCTTCCCCAGCCTGCAATTCACCACATCTTCCCACCTCCAACCGGCACATCACCTGTTCCGGAGCCCTGTATTCTCACGGCAGGTTTTTTCGCACTTTTTTGCAATCATTTTATCCCATCGGATACTAAAATAAAACAAATTGAGTTATACACCAAAGAATGACCCATTAAACCCAAGACGCGACTTATGCCTAAGTACAATTTCACCCCCGACGGATTGAAGAGATATGGCCAATACTTCAGCCCCGACTCGTTTCTGGCCAAAATAAAGTCTATTGCCCTCAAGGCGGGACGCAAGCTGATATACAACGCGCTCCTGCTCTTCTACGTGCTCACCTCCCCTTCCACCCCGCTGCGCTACAAACAAATCATCATCGGTGCCTTGGGCTATTTCATCCTCCCCACCGACCTGCTCCCCGACTTTATTCCCGGCATCGGGTTTGCCGACGACCTTGCCGCTGTCCTCGCCGTGGTAAAAATCGTGATGTCGTGCATCACTCCCGAAATCAAGTCCAAAGCCTTGGCCAAAAGCCAGTCCTATCTCTAAACATACAACATAGCTCGCCATGCCTGTCCTTCACTTCATACTCGGGCCCGCAGTGGGAGCCATCATCGGTGGCCTAACCAACAAAGTGGCCATCCGGATGCTGTTCCGTCCCCACCGGGCCATATACATTGGCCGTTTCCATGTGCCTTTCACCCCCGGCATCATCCCCAAAGAAAAACCACGCATAGCCGCCGCCATCGGAGATGCCGTGGGCAACGAACTGCTCAACTCCGACGTACTGTCCCAAACGCTCCTCTCCGACGAGATGTACGCCAAAATCAGCAACTCCGTCAACAGCCTGGTCGACCGCATGATGGTCGACCCCACACCCCTGCGCGACGTCATTGCCCGCTATGCAGCACCCGAGGAAACTGACCGGCTCCTCTCGCAAATGCAGACCGACCTGGTGCAGACACTATGCCTCAAACTCTCCGACAAAGCCATCGGCGACCACGTGGCCTCCTTGGCCATCGACCACATAATGAACCGCCTCTCGCAAAACTTTATGGGTCGCATCGGTGCCTCGGCCCTCGACCTCGTGCGCAACTCCGTTCAACATTTCCTGGCAGACAACATCAACCAACTGCTTCAACAAAACTCCCAACCCATGCTCCAGTCGTGGGTATCCACCGAAACGCAACATCTGCTCGACACACCCCTGTGCCGACTCTGCCAACACCACCAACCCCAGTTGAGACAACTCGCCGGCATGGTAGTCAACATATACAAACAGGTGGTTCAAGACAACCTCCCACGCATGCTGCAAACGCTCGACCTGCAACGCATAGTCCAAGACCGCATCAACGACATGGACATGCAACAGACCGAACAGCTCATCCTCACCATCATGAAAAAAGAACTCCGGGCCCTTGTCTGGTTTGGCGTACTGCTGGGCTTCCTCATGGGCTTTATCACCAATATATTATAAAAACCAAAGTTCAATCCCGTTACACCCTCTCAACCCATGGAAAAAGAAATCTATCTTGCTGCCGGTTGCTTTTGGGGCGCCGAACACTTCCTGCGACAAATCGACGGTGTTCTCTCCACCCAAGTGGGCTTTGCCAACGGCAACATCCCCAACCCCTCCTACGAACAGGTCTATACCGACACCACCGGCTATGCCGAAACCGTACATGTGCGCTACGACCCCACCCGCGTCAGCCTCCTCTTCCTACTCAGAATGTATTTCAAAGCCATCGACCCCACCAGCCTCAACCGCCAGGGCAACGACCACGGCACACGCTACCGCACCGGCATCTACTACACCTCACCCCACGACCTCCCCTTCATCCGCTTCGCCCTCGACGAGGAAGCCACCCACCACTCCAAGCCCCTCTGCGTGGAAGTGGAACCCCTCTCCAACTTCTACCCTGCCGAAGAATACCACCAAAACTACCTCATCAACAACCCCGACGGCTACTGCCACCTCCCGGTACAACTCTTCGACTACGCCCGCAACAACCGCGACCTCGACACCGCACACAAAACAGAACAATACCAACTGCTGCTGCGCCAAATCGACGCCCTCTGCCAAGGCGAAACCGACACCCTCGCCATCCGCGCCAACACCTGCGCCCTACTGCACGAGACTTTCCATTTCTGGTGGACCGGCTACTACCGCGTGGAAAACAACGAACTGCTGCTCGGCCCCTTCCAAGGACCCGTGGCCTGCATGCACATACCCTTCGGTGCCGGCGTGTGCGGCACCGCCTGGAAAGAAAAACGCACCCTCCTGGTGCCCGATGTAGAGCAATTCCCCGGCCACATAGCCTGCAGTGCCGCCTCGCGCAGCGAAATAGTGGTACCCGTCAGAGCTGACGGCACCATCGTGGCAGTGCTCGACATCGACAGCCAGCACCTCGCCACCTTCGACCACTGCGACAGCTACTGGCTGGAACAGATAGCCACCCGGTAACCCTTCATCCCAATAAAAAATCACCCCCGTCGGCTGGTAGCCTCCGGGGGAATAACCCAAATCGGTCATTAGGTTGACTTTTAGTTTTCTAATAACCGATTTGGGGTTAAACCATTGTCAGACCTCTGGCCCGATTACTTCTTTCCGGTAAATCCCGAAGCCACCTTCTTCAGCTGGCTCACGAGGTTCGCCTTCTCCTCCTCGGTCAATTTCAGGTCCTTGAATGCATCCAATGCAGTGGAAATAAGTTTCTGCATGTCGTTTTCATCCTTGGCGGCAGCCAATTTGGTCATAAAATCGTTGTTCGAGGTGAGTTGCGAAATAACCGACGCAATGTTGGCATTGCCGGCCAAATTCTCAATCTGTTCCTTAATGTTCTTGTTACCAAGAATTTTGTCAAAAATATCCATAACGTTTGTTGTTTTAAATTTCAAGGCAAAAATACACATTTATTTCCAATCGGCAAATAAAAATAACTCCCTACATCCCTCTTTCCCCACCCAACCCGCCACACCACAATCCCCTTCCCGGAACGTTCCCATCTCCATCCGTCAAAGCCGCAGGTCCGCTAACTCTTCACCCCTTAGTAAACTCTTAGTAAGTCCTTCTTAACCGCAATACTGGAGAAGGAATGGTGTAGTTGTGACTATAGGCTGAAACAAAAGCGAATCTACATCGAACCTTCCTCGAGCCTTCATCGAACCTTCATCGGGCATACATTGGAACTACAGGGGGAGGTAGAGTTTTGAAAAAAACAGGTTGAAAGACTTCTGTTGGGGTGAGAATGGCTATTGTTTCTTGTAGTGAGGGAATGGCTATTGGTGGGTTCTATGATATGTTGCGTCCCTTCGGGACGCAGTTCTCAGATGTCTGAGTGTCACCGTACTGCGCAATATACCATGTTGCTCCCATTCGGTCGCGACACAGTACATTGCTTGTACCGTGTTATGAATAGTCTCACCTCTCCAGAGGTGATTAATAGAAGTCCCCTATTGTTTCTTGTAGTGGGGATGGTAGGTGGCGAGGGTGTCGCGGAGATATTGCGGGGTGAGGTGGGTATAAATCTCAGTGGTAGAGAGGCTTTGGTGGCCGAGCATCTCCTGCACAGCGCGGAGGTCGGCACCGTTCTGCACCAACTCGGTGGCGAAGCTGTGGCGGAGGCTGTGGGGAGAGACGTTTTTGTGGATGCCGGCCCGCTCGACGGCCTCCTTGATGAATTGGAACACGGCCACACGGGTGAGCTGGTGCCCCCGGAGGTTGAGGAAAAGGAACTGCTGCTGACCGGGTTGCGGGGTGATATGGGAGCGGATGGTGTGGATGTATTCGTCCACCAGGGCGAGGGCGCGGCTGTTGATGGGAACCCAGCGTTCCTTGTTGCCTTTGCCTATGACCTGTATCATCTCCTCGTCGAAATAGAGGTTGGAGAGTTTGAGGTTGACCAATTCGGACACACGGAGTCCGCAACCATACAACACCTCGACAATGACATAGTTGCGGGCGGGACCGGGCTGTGAGCGGTCGAAGGTGGCTTGTATGGCCTCGATTTCGCGGTCGGAGAGCACATCGGGGAGGTGGCGGGGACGGGCGGGCATTTCGAGCAGTTCGGCGGGGTTTTCGGTCAGCACATCCTCGATAACGAGCATGTAGAAAAAGGTGCGGAGACCGGAGATGATGCGGCACTGGGTGGTGACGGCAATATCGGTTTGGTTGAGCTGGAGCAGCAACTGGCGGAGGTGGTCGGCGGTGATATCGGCCGGCTCGAGACCGAGAGGTTCGGCAAAACGGCGCAGGTGCGACACATCGCGCAGGTAGGCCTGGACCGAGTTGTCGGCCAGGTTGCGCTCAAGACGCAGGTGGGTTTCGAAATCGCGAAGGTAGCGTGGCCAGTCCATTGATGATAAAGATTTGGGAACGAGTGGTTACTATTGATGTGTGGACGGGATTATGGGCCTGATGGCAGCGACAGCACAGTGCATGAGGCTGGGGATGCTATGCGGAAAGGAGCGGCAGGGGCTCGGGGAAGAATTGTCAGGGAGAAGGGCGGATAGCATCATGACAGGTGAGGGTTAACGGTCTATACGGGACCACCATTCGGCCACATTGAAACAGGGGCACTGCTTGGGGGAGTAATCGTTGTGGCCGTGAAGGGCGGCTTGCGGGTAGATGGCCTGGAGGGTTTTTATCAGGGTGACGAGGGTACGCTCCTGTGCCTTGTTGAGGGTGTTGGCGGGACGGCCGCGGCGGTCGAGACCGCCAACGTAGCAGATGCCTATGCTGTTCTGATTGTGCCAATAGGCATGGGCTCCCACTTGGTCGACGGGGCGGCCGGGATGGAGCGAGCCGTCGAGGTAGATGACGAAATGATAGCCAATGTCCTCAAAC
>JAEEGJ010030287.1_pt1 | contig 10590 bp, 2 predicted proteins | sample 8958761 | NCBI WGS metagenome assembly JAEEGJ01 (sample SAMN16246546, study PRJNA631951) | gut metagenome | biome: gut microbiome; feature: rumen; material: RS-attached | host: Bos | place: Iran: Karaj | collected 2018-10
TTCGGTATCTATAGCGTCGTGAACTACCTCGGTGCCTTGACCAGCGACGTGAACTTCTATAATGCTGTGCGTACCACAGATAATAAAGACAAAACTAAATATGAGGCTGTTGCCAAGATTGATGATGATCATCAATATGCTTACGGCACCGCCACGTATGCTCAGTGGAAGGAAGCCTTCCACAAAGATCCTCGCCGTAACAATGGCCTCAGTCACAATGAGGTGGCCTTGGCATCTGGTGTACACCTGGAGTTGACCACTGAGGAGAGTAAGGGCAATACGCTCGATACGAAAGAGTGGGGTATCATCACCGGCGTCGTACAGTTAGACCTTATCAACGTTGCCAAAGGTGTTGGTGGTGGTTTCGTCTATGCCAAGAACATTCACGGTGTGCGCAATGAAACAGGTAAGACACAAACCCTACTGACCAAGATGAATCTGAAAGACGAGGAAGGCCACAGCAACGAGCGCGCTGTCACCAACAGGGTTTGGAGATACGTGGAGACTGATGATGCATCCCCAAATAAGACCCAGAAGGAGTGGCAGACCTCCGGTAACTTCGTACACAACACCCAAGTCATCATCGACGACTGTTACAACATCAGCAATCGCTACCTGATGAGCAATCGTGTGCCTGCCCACTATTGGTACATCCGTGGTTCGGTATATGTCTATGACCAGTACATCACGGCGCAAGCAGGCTCTGCCAATGCTTACAGCAAGAACGTAGAGTTGCCTATCACCATTTCTGCAGCATCGCACAACCAGATGAAACTGTTGGATGTCCAGCCCAACCTCTATGCTTATTATTCATCCTATAGTTCTAGTTCAGGAACCAAACTGGGCAGCGAGCAGAAACTACTTATCCAGGACAACGAGTACAGTCTGAATACTCCCATCAGCTATTGGGATTGGTATCTGCTGCCCGCCTCTGAACGTAACCTGTTCGTGAAGGAGACCTACGTTACGAGCGATAAGTGTAAGATTGGTGATAAGATATATCCTGCTGGTATGGTGATGTTGCCCAGCGACTATAATTCTTACGAAACCGCTGCCACCACGCAGGTCATTGATGGCAAGAGCGTGAAGGCTGTGATCAAGGTCGTCCAGGACGAGAAAGGCAACGATGTCGTAGCAACGGACAAGAACGGTAATCCCGTCTATGTGCCTTTCACCTCTGTCTTCCATTCGTCTAACGAGATGAGCCATGGCAAGGGTTACTTGCTGACCTACAAGATGACAAACCCGGAGTTGTGGGATACGTGGTACACGCAAGCTTCCAGCACCACTCATGCCAAGGAACAAAATAAAGCGAATGTAGATGGTTGGGACAATGGTCCAACCTACTATCTGAACACGACAACAACAGATGGAATGTTGCTTGGACAGCGCGAATACAAGGAAACGGATATTATCCCGTATAGCGTTTATAAGAGCTATGATGATATAGATGACGAGTATATTCCTAACAATGGTAAGTCAGTAGGTGATCCTGGGTACGATGCCAGCAAAAAGCAAGCTGAGTTCGAAGAAGCCTACGTGGTAACTGCTGATTGCTCTGATGCTAAACGTCACTACTACAAGGGTGCTCCTGTGTCTAAGACCGTAGGCACAAGCACAGGTGTTAGTGCATCACCAGCCTACGTCTGCACAGCTACTATCCAGCTAAGTGAAACAGAGTATATCTTCATCAATGATCTAATGACAGAATCAGAAAAGACGACCTTGTACAATAGTTATCATAATAGCGGTACGTCACCAGAGGACATAAAGAAGGAACAGATTGCTAAAGAAATCAAGGAGCTGATAGTTCCTGCATATTATTGCACGAGTGCTGGCCTCTATGGTGGCAACTATTATAATGCAGGCAAGAACTACCGTGCCTTAGAGGCATGGAGCTCTATGTCGGAGAGTGACCGCGCAAACTTCACCTTTAACTACGATGCCTTCGACTTGCTCATTGATCCGACATATGGTAGGGCAGAAGGTCAGAAGTATCAGTATGACGGTCAGAACTTCACCACACCTGCACAGGCAAAGACTAATCCTGCCCAATACTCTTTGGAAACGCCTATCGATTACACGGCAACGCGTGAGGGCTCTGCTCTGGAATTGCTAACAGGCCAAAAAGTCATGGTGACACGTAATGGTGTGAAAAATACTGAGGTAACTGGGCCCAATCCAATCCTGGTTGACGACGTCATTGAGCGTGATGAATTCGAGACTAAGTTGCTGAACGAGCAGTACCACTATGCGCCTATTGATGTTAACAGCGAGAATAAGGACAAGCCGTTCTATGTCGTTAACACGGCGTTCTACTACAAGGAACCTTTTGCAGCAGGTCAGGTCATTGATGCTGAGACCTATTCAGCCCTGCCAGACTCTTACAAGTCGTCCGGTCAAGCATTGGTCGATGTGCTCGATTTCTCTTCTACGACAACAACCCCAGCCATCTATTACTACTGTCGTGATAGCTATACGATAGACAATACTAACGGTACGGTGGTGGTGGATATCAATTCTGTTTCACATAATAAAAACTCTGAGGTAGCTGTAGGTACCGTTCTCAGCTCTACCGAATATGATAAACTGAAGAATCAGCAGTTGGGCTTCACCATCAACGGTGTATCGCCGACAGAGACGAGTACGCTGTATGTGAGCCGCGATGCCAAATTCGATGACCTCTCTACGGAGAAAATTATCACCGTCATCTACCAGTACGACTATGAGGAAAGCGATGAGAGTGGTGCTCATATCACGCCTATCAGTGAGCGTCATGTGGTGAGAATCCATGTGACATTCGAGGACGGTGTTCCTACGGTGGAAGATATCAGGGAGCCCAAAATCGTGTTGCCTGGTCACAGTATCCAGATGCCCGTGCCCGGTGTCAACTCTAATGGCTATGAGATTATTGGTGGTGGCTGGGAGTTGTACGAAACCGAGGAGGATGCCGAGAGTCACTTCAGCGGTAAGGAATATACGCCAGGATCTGAGCCGCTTTACTGGTATCAGGATGACTTCTACATTGCTTACTATGCGAAGACTTATAATAGAGGTAAGACCTACTCCAACTCCGTGCCTGTACACGTGGCCAACTACCACGACCTGAAGGAGGTGATGGACGACAAGACCTACCACCTGCATGTAGACTACGACCGCACCCAGCTGAAGCGCGACTCGAAGATCTATATCAACGACTACAGCGAAAGTTCGCAGAATGGTCTCGACCTGTTCAAGGACTTCTATGACCTGAGTATTGGTACAATTCTTGAAGGTCACAATCCGCTGAACATCAATACGGCAGAGGGCAAAAACAAATATGACGACCAGACCTATCAGCGTGGCGTGAAGGGTGGAAAGAACCTCGAGTTCTTCCTCCATACGGACATTGATCACAGTGGTTCTGCATGGACACCTATCGGTTCAGAAGATGATCCTTCGACTACCGAAGTTAATGAAGAGCAGTGCTTCGAAGGTGACCTCCACGGTGACGGTCATACCATCAGCGGTTTGAACAAATCACTGTTCAAGAACCTCTGCGGTAGCGTCTATAACCTTGGTGTCATGGGGTCGTTCAACAGTGCTGGTGTGGTAGATAAGGGCACCGGCTATGTGGAGAGTGCATGGGTTAAGACAACGGCGAAAACACCAGCCTCCTCCAAGCCTAATGCTGTCTTCGGTAATCCTACTGATACCGACACAGAGGGTTATCAGCTTGTCAACTCTTACTTCTGGAATGGAAATAAGGGCTTATACGCTAACATCGTTGGTGATGATACAGACGTTCCTGATTACAAAGAGACCATTACTTCTGGCGGTGCCGCCCGTGGTGTCGCTACCGCCAAGTCCGACACGGCCTTCTATAATGGCGAATTGGCCTACGACTTGAACAACTTCTATCTGTACAAGCGCTATAGTGATCATGAAACGACATCTGGTACGGAGCCCCAGAGGTATAGCTATTTAGCCATTGGTAACGATGGTAAGTTGTCACTCCAGAATAACCACTATTATACCTCCAATCCGAGCCTCTGCTCTACAGGTTTCAAGGACGATAAGAAGAACGTCATCATGTATGTGGAGGATCGCTTTGCCGATGGTGACTTCCGCTATGTCGGCGACAACGAAGGTATTATCCCTGACTCAGAGGATGAGCGTTTCCAGACCTGGACGGTCGATGATACAGGCAAGGAAACCCTGAAGAGCGGCTTCTTCCCCATCTGGCCCGACGACTATATCTTCTTCGGCCAGAAGCTGACCTATGGCTGGGGTTCTCAAGCCCATCAGAATGTGCCGACGGCTGTTGCACGCTTCGAAGGACGTCTGTCACAGGACGATAATGCCAACCGTGTCTATCGTGCTCCGGCGTACTACCGTTCGAAGGAGATGGGTGTGGCTCACTTTAACCCGACGGTTTATCTGGCACAGCAGGAGAAACTGACAGACCAGCAGATAGAAGCTAATGAGGCGCAAGTGGCAGCTGGCCATCCAGAGAAAGTCATCGTTCCGCGTGAGGTTTATCCTGGCATGACGGCCATCGACTTCGCCGGACATTATGACACTGACTACATCCTCGGACAGGCCTATCGCGACGGTCAGAATTGGACGTCTACGCAGAGCGCTACGCAGAAGGCCTTCTATCCGCCACTGTTGGATGATGATGGCCTGTTGAGCATCCAGAACTGCGACGAGACACAGAACCTGCTGGTCTATGCTCCTTCTTCGGATGATAATGCACAGACGCTCGGTGTGTTAAACAGCTACTTCACAGAACCTGTCTTTGACACATATTACGATAACTCTGAGGGTTACCATCTCGTTAGTGAGGCTTTAGCAGGAAGTGTACATGGTCACCTCGTGCAGGGCGGTCTGAGTGCCTCCAACGACCATCTGCTCGTCGACAAGCAGGATTTCAATTGTCCAATTGGGTATCAGTATCAGATGGTCACGAGCGACCAGGGCTACCGTATGTGGTACCAGCGAAAGCCCGTTGTCGAAGAATTCAATCCTGTAAAAGCCGGAACGACTTTGACAGAAGGTAAGAGATACTATACGTCTGATCGAGGTAATGGTGGATTTGTAGCTTCTGCAGGCTTGGTTGCTAATGGTACAAACTATTACGAATTGACAACTAACTATGTAGGCTATAAGGATCCGGATGGAAACTATATACCCAGCAGTGCAGGTTGGGATGCCATCAGTCTGCCGTTTAAGGCTGAGATCGTGACCACGAACGATAAGGGTGAGATAACCCACTTCTATGCTGGAAGTGACGAGAGCAAGGACAAGCATCATGCGAAGATCGGTCATGAATACTGGCTGCGTGGATTCAAGAGTGGTGGCAGAATCTCTGGAGACGTCTATACGGCTAACTTCGAGCACCCAAGTGAAAGTTCGGAAGACGGTGATAAGGACTATACCAATACCTTCCTTTGGGATTATTATTATTCGTACAATAATTATGACGACTTGAACGGTGATGATTATCAGGAGAATGACGCAAACCGCTTCTACTACAAACAAGGTCACACCTATAAGAAATATCCGCGTCTGGCTGCCGCCATGCCGTATATTATCGGCTTCCCGGGCGAACGTTACTATGAGTTCGACCTGAGCGGTAAATTCAAAGCTGAGACAGCGAAAGCAACCTATCCTGCGAAACTTGATGCCCAGATCATCACCTTCGCGTCGAAGCTTGGTGCGGCTATTGATGTGAGTGATGATGAGATAACGCGTGCTGTTAGTACCAATAAGTCCGACGGCTATGCCTTCAAGCCGAGCTATATGAATGAGTCTCTGGCAGCAGGTACTAACAATTACACCCTCAATGCTGACGGCAGCAGTTTCGACAAGGTACCAGCTTCGGGTGATGCTACAGCGGTCAGTGCCTTCCGCCCATATTTCATCGAAGCACCGTCACCGTCACGTGCCGTTGAGCAGATTGTCTTCGGTAACGAGCAGACGGAAGAGCAGAAGGGCGTCGAGGAGGAGCATGGCGACCCGACGCAGGAAGAACTGAATGGCGGCCTGCGCATCTGGGCTAAGAAGGATAAGATTTATGTGGAATCGTCGCTGAGCTTCACGGAGGATATGCGTGTCGTGACACCGGCTGGTATTACCGTGGCTACCTTCTCGGTGAAGCCGGGTAAGACGGTGGAGGTACAGGCTGACTTCTCGGGCATGTACATCGTGCATACGCTTGATGGCAAGTACACGAAGAAGGTCACGGTGAAAAAGTAGCCACAGATGACACAGATTGACAAGAAGAAAAAAATTAACACAGATAATAAATAAAAAGAAAGGATTAGATATGAAGACAATGAAGAGACTGTTTGGAATCGCGCTGATGTTGATGGTCAGCATGGTCGCGAATGCAAAGGTGGTGGTAGCCATCGGTGAGTTTACGGGTGGTACGATTGTCGAGAAGTCGCAGGAAGGACAGACGGTGACCATCACCGTGACGCCTGCTACAGGCTATTCCATTGCGAAGAGTGACATCGTGGTGGTGCTGACGGTCAATCCTGATCCGAATACGACGCGTGGTGATGTGCCAACTTTGGCAGAACCGCTCACCCTTGATGGGGACGATCCCAAGGACCTCTCAGAGGCCCGTGACTATACCTTCACCGTGCCCGAGGGACTCGGTGCCTGGGTGAAGGAGGCTACGTTCCATTCGCTGCTCAGTGGTACGCTTGAGAGTGGCGCTACGTGGGAGTTGACGGGTGAGGAGGAGAAGACGCTCGTCATCGGCGGCGAGGGTGCTGCCGGTCTCGGGAAGAGCGAGGCACCTTGGAGTGCCTGGAGCGAAGGGATTACCCAGGTGGTGATCGGGAAGGGCATTACTTCGTTAGGTGACGGTCTGCTCAGTGGTCTGACGGCGTTGAGAAATGTTGAAGTCCAGAACGGCGAGAAGATCGTCAGTCTCGGCAAGGATGCCATACCTGCTAATAAGGGGCTGACGGTCGACGTGTCTGGCAATCTATATAACGAGTACCAGACGGTCGATGGCTGGAAGGAGTTTGCCATCACCAGTACGACCGGTGTGGTGATGGCGGGTGTCGCCTTCGGTGAGAACAACAGCTACGACACCTTTGTCTTCGACGAGCCGCTCGTGAAGCCGTCTATGCTGAATGTGCTGGCCGTGACTGGCGTGAAGGATAATACGGTCATTGTGGAGGAGATCAGTGACATCATCCCCGCCAACCTGCCCGTGCTGTTGCTGAGCAAGGAACTGAAGGGTGATGACTTCCGTACGGCGAAGGCGTCGGACGTGGGCAAGAGCTACAAGAGTATCCTGTATGTGGCGCCCAAGGGTGGCAAGAAGGTGGACATCGGACAGGTATATTTACTTTACAACGATGTGTTCTATTTCTCTCAGGCCGGTACGATCCCAGAGGGTGGCATCTATCTCCAGATTCCTGAGGAAAAGGAGTCCGAGCCGCAGAGGACCCGATCTTTCCTCTCCATTGGTGACCCTGCTGACGACACTACGGCCATCAGCGCTGCGCTTAATGATAAAGCACAAATGATCAATGACAGCTGGTACGACCTGAATGGTCGCCGCCTGAATGGCAAGCCCACAACGAAGGGTGTCTATGTCAATGGCGGCAGAAAGGTCGTGATCAGATAATTGGCGTCATATTTATCGTGTCCTGTTTCATAGTCAATATGGAGCAGGATATTTTTTAGTTTGCTTTAGATTCTCACTTTCTCGGTTTCTCACTTATGACAGGAAGGTTTTATGCTTGTCGGGCAGATTATGTTTATAAGTGTTAATATGTAAGAAATTATATGTATCAATATTATTCTTATTATTATACATTATTTATATTATATATTATAATATATATTATAATATTATTATATAATAGTATTTAAATAATGAATATCAATATGTAAATAAAAATGAATTTCTATTCGGCAAAAAGAGTTTGTCGGTCAAAATAATAAAGAACCTTCTTGTCATAAGTGAGAAAGTGAGAAACAGAGAAAGTGAGAAACTCGATGTACCAAGTGTGAATGACGTGCGCACCAATAGTCTGCTTACTGCTGACATGAAGAGAAGTGGCAGCTCACTCCATGGCAGCTTAGAAGCTACTATGAAGTTTCCTGAAAGCTGCCTAGAGTATGCCTGGAAGCTGTTTTAAGTATAATAATTGTATAATAATTGCAAATATAATAACCCGTACGCGCGATTTTTGCATAAAAAAATTTGGTGGTATGACAAAAAAGTCCTATCTTTGCACTAAAATTCTAGAATTATAAGTTAATTATGTGTGAGACTCAGATAATATCAAGACATATAGGACGAATCGGAAGGAGAACTTTCGTTACATGACATTACAGGCAATTTGAAGGAGATAAAGCTTGAGGAAGAGCCTCAAACAGATAGATAATAACGAAACGAAATAAAGAATTTTAAAGTGACACACGATATGAAGACGATTTTGACAAGGCTATTAACTGTGGTGATGCTGATGATGATCAGCATGGCGGTAGGAGCTAAGGTTGATGTAGAGCTCAATAAGGAATACAAAGGCGGTAAGGTGAGTGTGAAGTCGCAGTTAGGCAACAGCGAGGGCTCCACGCTCGTCACGATTACCGTGACCCCCGATAACGGCTATACCATCACGAATAGTGAGAAGAATAAGTCTGTCATTGTCTATGCTGTGCTTCCTGCCGAAGGCCAGGGTAATACCCGTGCCCCGGAGATCTCCACAGAACTGAAGGTCACCGGTTCCACGGCTACCGTCTCATATCCCAACTCCGTCGATTATCAGTTCACCGTCCCTGCCGGCCTCAACGCCTGGGTGCAGGAGGTTAAGTTTGAAACGCTAGGTAGGGAAACTAAGGATCCAGGCTTTTCGGGCGTTTATTATATTGGTGGTCCTGGTGCTAATACCGGCGCTGTTGCTGATAGATTCTATCTGTGTCCTACCGAGGACTGGATTTACTATCAGAGTGAAAATCCCTATTTCACTGCTGATGATAACGGTCAGCCGTTCATGACTACCTACAAATGTAGGAATGGGGTGTATGATGCCAACAAAGCTATTTGGATTATCGAGAGATACGGTGAAACCGAATATTACTATATCAAACGCTATATCGATGGTAAGTATCTAACCTATAATGGGAAGGTGGGTACCGATGTGGGTCGTCTTCGCGTACACCTTCAAGATACGAAAACAGATGACGCGCTATTCAAAATCCAACAGACAAGTAGTTGGTACGAATTTGTTTCAAAGACAGCCGAAGATAATCTTACAGGTGATGGCAATGTTGACCGACATTATCTGAATGTGACGAATGGCAACCAGAACTATTTGACAGGTGTAAAAGGTAAGGGTGGTGGCCCTACAGGTTATGCAGATGTGATGTCAGGTTCGATTGGCTTTTGGAAAGTTGGCGGTGTTGCCAACACGTATGGTGGGGCTGATAACAACAGTAAATGGTACCTTGAAGCAACACCCCTCCCTCCAACCATTACCGTAACGGATGAGGGTCATGTGCAGATGGCGATGGCCTCTGGCTACGAGTCTGCCTATGATATTTACTATACCACGGATGGCTCAACCCCCAATCCTGCAGATGCATCCGATCCTTCGAAGGCTACCAAGGCCTACTCTGCAGCCCTGCTTCACGATGCTATTAAGGATTATACAGGCTCTGCTATCAAGGCTGTTGCCAAGAGGAAATCGGATAATGAAGTTTCCAATGTTGTCTCATTGCCGATAGTGAACTACACTTATAAAATAGTTAATCACTCAAATGAGATTGCTGCCCAGTATTCCATCAAGGAGGTGCCAGGCAAGAAGCTGGACGGCTATAGTACGATTCCAAATGACATCAAGAGCCCCTATATCAACGGTGAGGCGATTACGTACAAATCGTTTGAAGGTGACTTCTCGACAGATGCTCTTGAGGCAGCAGATGCCATTACCAAGACACCAACGACATCTAATATCTACATCACCTATACCACGTCGAATCTGCCGAACAGATTCCTGCATTTGCAGGGTGTTAGAACCTTTAATGTCAAGAATACCAGCAGTCAATTCGTATATGATGAAGGCTCTGATACTTCAGTGGATTACGATCAGTCTGCTGATGCGACCAAGGAGGACAAGCAATATGTGTGGTATTTCGGCGGCAAAGACCCTTACGCTGTTACTATCCAAAGTGTAAATACGAAAAAATACCTGACCTATACTTCTTCAACACTTGGGCTGGCTGATTCGCCTCAGACTTATATCATCAAATACTGTGAACCACTGGATTTTGACCCAGAAGATGAAGACGCAACTGGAGAGATAAAGCTGCAAAGTACCGATGGTAATCTGGAGTTTTCTGTGACCCCTGTTAAGCTCTCGCTCTCATACACTCTAATAGACAGGGCGGGCAAAAGGATTGAAGACAACATTACTTATACTGGTACCTGGGGACTGCCGGTGGAATGGAAGAGTCCTTTAGCTTCTTATAAATACTATAAGGCTGCTACAATTGTTGGTGACACCTATACTTTTTCTGAAGATGACAGAATTACTGATATTGGTGGAGCTACAGACAATGTCATCTATGTCACCTACG
>JAEEGJ010030293.1_pt1 | contig 10587 bp, 10 predicted proteins | sample 8958761 | NCBI WGS metagenome assembly JAEEGJ01 (sample SAMN16246546, study PRJNA631951) | gut metagenome | biome: gut microbiome; feature: rumen; material: RS-attached | host: Bos | place: Iran: Karaj | collected 2018-10
CCCAATCCCCAATCCCCAATCCCCAATCCCCAATCCCCAATCCCCAATTTTCAAAAATTAAATATATTCAATTTATTAAATAATAATTAATAAAAAATTTAATAATAATTTAAAATATAAATAATTAAATTAAATTAATTAAGATGATTTTACAAATATAGCTAAAATTAATTGAAACTTAACTGAAAAAATAATCCAAACTAATAAATGAATTAGTATTTAAGGAGCCAAATAGAAAAAATTAAAAATTCATCACTAAAAATACAAATATCATCAAAAATAATAAATCTTTTGCTTCTTCCGCTTAATATATTCGCTAAATTTTATACTAAGTAAATCAAACGGATGCAATTTTTTTTCATATCGGAAAAGTTGAGTTTTTTGTATCCTTTTTAAGAAATCGGAAAAGAGTTTTGAGAAAACAAAAAAAATAAAAAAAAACCCGTTTAAATAAATATCTGTATTAAATAAATTTATTAAATTAAGTTTATAATTTGAATATATCCAATCTTATAAAGAAAGATAATTTCTATAATCTTATTAAATTATTTAGAAAGCTGGTAAAGATGAAGCTCCGCTACCTGGTGGGAAAATTGGTTGAAGTCTAGTAGTGACAACTTTTGGTGGGAGAGTATTAGTTTTATATTGAGGAGGAAGAGTATTTTTGACAACTTTTGGTGGGAGAGTTCTAACAGTTGGGGTTTGGCTTTGATAAGCTTCAGGTGGGAGTTGTCCTGGTTGTGCTGGGAAAATGTTTGGTCCGAGGTTTAATGGTTCAGCTCCTCCAGTAGATGCACCTCCAAAATCTCCGAAATCCATGCTCATTTTTAATATAAAATTATTTATTTTGATTAATATTTATATTAATTATTAATTATTTTTTGTTTTTTCATTTATTAAATTTGATAGCCATCTCAGGACCTACTTGAGCGGTGTCACCATCGATAGCCTGACGGCCAGCGATGATGATATCGTAATCCAACGTACGGCAGAGACCGGCGATGGCGTAGGAAGTAGCCAGGGTGTCGGAGCCTGCGAACTTACGGTCAGAGAGAAGGATGGCACGGTCGGCGCCCATGGCGAAGGCCTCGCGCATGATGACGTCGGCTTGCGGAGGTCCCATCGACACGACGGTGACGTTGGCACCAAATTGGTCTTTCAGACGCAGGGCGAGTTCGAGACCGCCTTTGTCGTCAGGGTTCATGATGCTCGGAACGCCCTCGCGGATCAGGGTACCCTTTACCGGATCGATCTTGATTTCAGTGGTGTCCGGCACTTGCTTTATACAAACGATGATATTCATATTCTTCCCTCCTATTATTTAAACAAATGAGCGGCGATGACCATGCGCTGGACTTCTGACGTACCTTCGTAAATCTCGGTGATCTTGGCGTCGCGCATCATGCGCTCGACAGGATACTCGCGGGTGTAGCCGTAACCGCCGTGGAACTGCACGGCCTTGGTCGTGACTTCCATAGCCGTCTCAGCGGCGAAGAGCTTTGCCATGGCTGCGTCGGCCGAATACGGGATGCCGTTGTCTTTCTTCCAAGCGGCGCTGCGCACGAGGAAACGGGCGGCCTCAACCTTGGTCTTGAGGTCGGCCATCTGGAACTGCGTGTTCTGGAACTGGGCGATAGCCTTGCCGAACTGCTTACGTTCCTTGGTGTACTTCACGGTCTCATCCATAGCACCTTGAGCGATACCTAGGGCTTGTGAGGCGATACCGATACGGCCACCGTCCAAGGTCTTCATTGCGATGGTGAAGCCCTTGCCGAGTTGACCGAGCAGGTTCTCCTTCGGCACTTCGCAGTTTTCGAAAATCAATTCGCAGGTCGCGCTGCCACGGATACCCATCTTCAGCTCCTTCTTGCCGATGCTGAAGCCAGGCATGCCCTTCTCCACGATGAAGGCCGAGATGCCCTTTGTGCCCTTCGACTTGTCCGTCATGGCCATGACGATGAACACATTGGCGTAAGAGGCGTTGGTGATGAAGATCTTCGTACCGTTCAGGATCCACTTGTCGCCAGCGTCCACAGCCATGGTCTGTTGCATGGCGGCGTCGGTACCGGCGTTGGGCTCGGTGAGGCCGAAAGCGCCAATCCACTCACCCGAGGCGAGTTTGGGCAGATATTTCATCTTCTGTTCCTCGGTGCCGTTCTCCAAAATGGGAGCCATGCACAGCGAGGTGTGAGCCGAGAGGACGACGCCGGTGGTGGCGCACACTCTCGAGAGTTCTTCGACGGCCATGATGTACATCTGGACCGTGCCGCCTGCGCCGCCGTACTCCTTCGGGATCGGGATGCCCATCAGTCCGAGTTTGCCCATCTTTTCGACGGTCTCCATCGGGAAGCGCTCCTGCTCGTCGACTTCGGCAGCCAAAGGCTTTACTTCGTTCTCCGCAAACGAACGGATCATCTGCAGGAACAGTTGTTCTGTCTTTGAATAACTAAAATCCATTTTTTTTCTTGGCTATTGGCTATTGGCTACTGGCTACTGGCAGCTTCAACAGAGGGAAAAGCTTTCCCTTCTCATCAAGCTGCCAGAAGCCAGAGGCCAGAAGCCAGAGTTAATACTTATAGAATCCTTCTCCAGTTTTGCGTCCGAGCAGGCCAGCACGCACCATCTTCCTCAGCAAGGGATGAGGACGGTACTTCGGGTCGCCGAACTCTTTGTACAACACTTCCATGATGGCGAGGTTGACGTCGTTACCAATGAGGTCGGCCAAAGCCAGAGGACCCATCGGGTGGTTGGCGCCAAGCTTCATGCACTTGTCGATGTCCTCAGCCGAAGCGATGCCGTCGGCCAGAATGCCTACTGCTTCGTTAATCATCGGGATGAGGATGCGGTTGACTACGAAGCCAGGGGCTTCTTTCACCTCTACGGGTTGCTTGGCAATGGAGGTAGCGAGGTCAACGATGCACTTAGTCGTCTCGTCGCTGGTGAGTTGTCCCTTGATGACCTCAACCAATTCCATACGGTCGGCGGGGTTGAAGAAGTGCATACCGATGAATTTGTCGGGACGGGTCGTGCAGGCAGCAATCTCAGTGATTGACAGCGAGGATGAGTTGGTGGCGAAGATGCATTCAGGCTTGCAGATCTTGTCGAGTTCCATGAAGACATCCTTCTTCAGCTGCATCTCTTCGACGGCGGCTTCGATGACGAGGTCGGCGTCAGCAAAGGTAGCGTAGTCGGTGGTGGTGCTGATGTTGGCCATAATGGCATCCACAGCAGCCTGTTCAATCTTGCCCTTCTCGACGAGTTTGGCATAACCCTTCGAGATGGAAGCCATAGCCTTGTCAAGGCTGGCTTGTGTGCGGCTCTTCATAACCACGGGCATCTTGACGGCGAATGCCTTCACAATGCCTTTGGCCATGGTACCGGTTCCAATAACACAGATTTTCATGATGTTTGATTTTATTTGTTTGATTTGTTTAGTTGTTGTTCTTTTGTTTATTCAAGCATTGGAGACTACTTTCACCACTTACCGTCATTGCGGGCTTGCCCCGCAATCTCCCAAACGAGAAGGATTCGTCTCCGCGCTTGGGTGATGGCGGATGTTCCTCCGCCATGACGGTCAAGGGTTGGACTTAGTCGTTCATGCTCTCATGTCTTCATTTCCCTTTGAACTTTGCCTCCCGTTTTTCAAGAAACGCCGCCATGCCCTCTTTCTGGTCCTCGGTGGCGAAGCACTTGCCGAAGGCGGTGTTCTCCAACTCGATGGCGTCGGCGGCAATCAGGTCGTAACTCTCGTTGATGCACTGCTTGGCGTATGCGATGGCCAAAGGCGCATTGGCGACCATCTTTTGGGCGGTCTCCATCACCTTGTCCATCAGTTCCTCTGGTTCATAGACAGCGTTCACCAAGCCGATGCGCAGGGCTTCGTCAGCACGGATGGCCTTGCCCGTGTAGATCATCTCCTTGGCGTAGCCTTGCCCGACGAGTTTGGCCAAACGGTAGGTGCCGCTGAAACCGGGCGTGATGCCCAGTCCCACTTCGGGCTGACCGAACTTGGCCTTCGACGAGGCATAACGGAAATCGCAAGCCATGGCCAACTCGCAGCCACCGCCAAGGCAGAAGCCGTTGACGGCAGCGATGACGGGTATCGGCAGCGTCTCGATCTTGCGGAACGCGATGGCACCGAGTCTGCTGAACTTGTAGCCTTCCTTCTCATAAAGGTGTACCATCTCCGAGATGTCGGCGCCGGCCACAAAGGCCTTCTCGCCGTCGCCTGTGATGATGAGGACGCGCGTCTGCTTCGTGTGGAGGTTGCTCACGAAGTCGTCGATTTCCTTCAGGACTGTCGAGTTGAGCGCGTTCAACGACTTGGGTGCCGACACTTTCATGACGGTGATCTGGTCGTGCTGCTCAATCTTCAAGAAACTGTAGTCCATGTCCGCAGGGATTAGATGTCCATGGGTTTCCAGTTGGGGTCAAGGATGAGCTTGGCCTCGGTGGCAGCTTGCATCTGCTCGAAGGTGAACTCGGGGTGGATTTCGCGCACCACGATGCCTTCAGGCGTGATGTCCATGACACCCATCTCGGTGATGATCATGTTCACCTGTCCGGCAGCGGTCAGGGGCAGCGTGCACTCCTTCAGGATCTTCGGAGCACCCTTCTGGGTGTGTTCCATGGTGAGGATCACGCGCTTGGCACCCACGACGAGGTCCATAGCACCGCCCATACCGGGAGCCATCTTGCCAGGAATGATCCAGTTGGCGAGGTTGCCCTTCTCATCCACTTGCAGGGCGCCGAGGAACGACACGTTCACATGGCCGCCACGGATGATGGCGAACGATGTGGCCGAGTCGAAGGTGCAGGCGCCAGGCAGCAGCGTGATGGCGCCACCACCAGCGTTGATGAGGTTCTTGTCTTCCTTGCCTTCTTCGGGGGTCGGGCCCATGCCCATGGCACCATTCTCGGTCTGGAGGGTCACGGTGACACCTTCAGGAAGGTAGTTGGGGATCAAAGTCGGAATGCCAATACCGAGATTGACAACATCGCCGTCGTGCAATTCTTTTGCAGCACGCTTGGCGATCACTTCTCTCATTTCATTTTTGTCCATAGTGTGTTGTTATTTAAAGATTTAACTATTTGTTGTTAAGTTGTTTCTTTTTTCTTTACTATGGCTTATGGCCTATGACCATGGCCGCTTTTACGAATCGTGGAGCGGCCATTGGCCATAGTCATTGGCCATAGTCATTTATTTCATTCCTCTCTTAACCATCTCTTGAACCACAAACGAAGCCACATCGTCGGCGTAGGTGTTCATGCCGAAGCCGGCGTCGAAGCCGAGTTCCTTGGCCAGTTCGTGCGTGATACGGGCGCCACCACAGCAGCAAATCATCTTGTCGCGCAGGCCCTCGGCCTCCATCAACTCGATGAAGTTGGTCATGTTGTGGATGTGGACATCCTTCTGGGTCACAGTCTGCGAGACGAGAAGCGCGTCGGCATGGAGCTCGATGCCTTTGGCGATGAACTCCTCGTTGGGTACCTGCGAGCCGAGGTTGTAGGCCTCAATCATCTCGTAGCGTTCCAGTCCGTAGTGGCCGGCATAGCCCTTCATGTTCATGATGGCGTCGATACCCACGGTGTGAGCGTCGGTACCCGTCGAGGCGCCGACGATAACGATCTTACGACCGATGTTCTCCTTGATGTACTTGTCGGTCTCATACATGTCCATCGTCGTGGATTCCACCTTCGGCACATAGATGGTCGAATAGTCGACGGTGTGCGTGCAGCTGCCGTAGCAGTTGACGAAGGTGAAACCGGGCGTCAGTTCCTTGTAATACACCACGCTGGGGTTTTCCAGTCCCATCTTCTTCAGCAGCAGTTTGGCGGCTTCCACGGCCTCGGCGCCACAAGGCACAGGCAATGTGAAGCTCAACTGCAACTTACCGTCGTTCATCGTGTCGCCGTAGGGCTTTATCTTGGTGAGGTCTAGGGTTTTGTCGTAATCCTTGGCCTCCATTGAATACAAACCTTCACTCATTATTTCTTCCCTTTCATTAGTTCAACAAACGGATTCAGATAATTCTCGCTCTTCAGCGTCACGCCAGCCAAGCCCTTGCCGCCGTTCTTCGGGCGTTTCACATCACCGAAGATACCTTTCTCCAAGGCGGTGAACAGGCCTTCCTTGACGAGTTCCTCAAGCAGCTTGATGGTGTTGTCAAGCACCAGGTGGGCGCGTTGACGGCAGATGCCACCTTCCTTAAACTCCATTTCCTCGCCGATGTCTTTCATGTTGTTGAAGATGTAGCGGGCGTTCTCGATGGAAAGGTAACGGTCGCTCATGAAAGGCGTGTGGATGGCCTCGGTGGGCATACCTAAAAGTTGCAAGCCTTGGTGCGTCCAGATGCCGATGATGTTGAACAGCGCGTCTTGGATATGGCCACGGAAAATGTTGCCCGTCATGAACTTGGTGGGCGGCATGTATTTCAGCGGCGCGTTGGGGAAGATCTCGCGAGTCATCTGTGCCTGCGCGAGTTCCATGAGGAAGCCGTTCTCAAGCATCGGGTCCATCTCGAAGGCGTGACCCAAGCCCATCTGCTCTTCGGGCAGACCGGCGATCTTGGCCAACTGCTCGTTGATGAGGTCGGAGGCCAACACGGTATGTGCGGCTTCCACGGCGTCGGCGGTGGTCAGGTAGTTGTCCTCACCCGTGTTGATGATGACGCCCGCGAAGCCGTTGATGATACGGCTCATGTATTGGTCGATGAGGGTGCGCTGCATGTTGATGTCGCGGAACAGGATGCCGTAGAGGGCGTCGTTCAGCATGACATCGAGACCTTCGAAAGCGCCCATGATGGCGATTTCGGGCATACAGAGCCCCGAGCAGTAGTTGCAGAGGCGGATGTAACGGCCTACCTCCTCGCCCACTTCGTCCAGGGCCTTACGCATGATGCGGAAGTTCTCCTGCGTGGCGAAGGTGCCGCCAAAGCCCTCGGTGGTGGCACCGTAAGGCACATAGTCCAAGAGGCTCTGGCCCGTGGTGCGGATCACGGCAATGATGTCGGCTCCCTGACGGGCACCGGCCTGGGCCTGCACCACATCCTCGTAGATATTACCCGTGGCCACAATAATATAAAGGTATGGCTTGGGGCCTTCGCCGATGGTTTCGAGGTAATGCTCGCGGCGGGCGCGGCGAGTGCGGATGCGCGTCAGGCTCTCGTCGATGACGGGTTGCAGCGTGGCGGCAATCTGTTTCTGGTCGCGCGTCACCACCTTGGTGATGTCGAGTTCGCCTTTGGCCACCTTTTCGGCGATTTGTTGCGGGTTGAGGCCCGTCTGAATCATGGCGTTGGCGATGAAGAACAGGATGCCCTCGCCGAGCACGCCCTTGTCCTTGATGGCGTCCACCACCACATTGGGCAGCGGCACATCGCTCTCGTCCACCCCGTCGATGCCCATCAGTCGGGCGAGGGTGCGCTCCACGGCCACCGTGGTGTATTGCTCGCAAAAGGCCTGCACATCGTCAGCGATGTTCTTCGCCAGCCCCCTGGCATACTCCACTTTCTTAAAATCAAGTCCTAATTTACTTTCCATATTTTAGTATGTTGTTTAAATAATTGATTTATTGTTCGTTAATTCTTAATAATCTGTTTCGTAACCACTCCCGAAGGGGTAATCACCTTTAATATATAAGTGCCTGCCTCTTGTGCCGACAGGTCAATCACATTCTCTTTTGTCTCTTTCACCAACTGGCCAAGGGCATTGTAGACCTGCACCTTGGCAGCCTCAACACCATCAATGCGAACAAATCTATTGGCAGGATTAGGATAAACCTCAACTTGGTTGTAATTAGCTGTATTTTTGCTTATCTCGGTGACATCAAAGTGACAAAATACAGGAAGTTGCTGGTTGTCAAAGCCCATACCTGTGTCGCACCAACTCAAAAGAGTGTCATTGTCCAATTCTTCAATCTTGAAATTGAGCGCATCCAGCAGGTCGTCGGTTGAAACCGTGCCGTTTTCAAGTTCAATGCTTATTTCCTCGGTGAGTTTCCAATGTCCACGACCTTCCTCAACAAACGGACTGGTGTTGTAGAAGTTGTCGCCTTCACCAGGGGAGTCATCCAATTGCATATAATAACCGCTGAACGCAGGGTCGAAGTTTCGGATACGATTGTAATAACAATTGTACACTTCACCCATGTTGCTCCCAGTTATGCCATTTCGTGGTCCAAGACCAGAACCGCCACCATAGCCTGGGAAATTTAGGATTTCGTGAATATAGGCATAGCAGTTTTCTATTTTCCCTGCATTGAACATGCCAACCAAACCACAGTATTCAGACCAATTCATTTGCTCAATAATTGATGCGCAATTGTATATGTAAGATGCGGGAGAGGACATGGCAGCAAAAACACCAGGAATAGCTGTACTCCAACCGTCTGAACGATATAACGGTACATGTACCAAGCAGTTGTAAACAGTCGAACTATCGCAAAGATAAACGAATGGTGACATGCCTTCATGGATGTGCATTTCACATTCAACAAAACAGTGTTCAATCGTACTCTTGTGAACTTTATTTGCCAAAAAACCTCCTTCACTATTGGATTGAGATTGGGCTTCGTAATAACCATTCTTCAAGATGATGTTTGATAATGTAGCTTCTGACGTTTTACCAAATAGTCCCATAGCCCAATAATTCGAGATGCCGTTGGTCATAGTCAGCCCATCTATCACATGTTCTTTGCCGTCGAAGCAGCCTTTGAACCCGTCTATGATTGTGTTTTTTCCCGCAATGGGAATCCAAAGCGCTGCAGAAAGATCAATATTTTCTTCAAGGTAGATAGTTTTATCATCGAAATCGTCTGTTTCCTGTCCATTAAGGCCGTTGGTCACAGATATAAGCCAAGCCAAGGCCTCGGCAGAATTGAGATGCACGTCGCCGTTATTGTCCACCACATAGCCATCGGGTTGTTCGGTCACGATGTCCGTCCAATACTCGGTCGGCAATTCACGGTTTTGTGCCTGCATCGTCACCCCTCCCGCTAGCAGCAGGAACGCAAGCAGGGTGTATAATCTAACATCCCTCATTTCAGCATTCTCCTTTCTTCCACGCCCTCCAGCACCTTCATCTGCTGAATGGCGATTTTGTTCAGTTCAATCAGTCTATCCCGCTGCGGCATACCTTTATTAATGAAGACCGCATTGAGGTTTTCCATATTCGAGAGGCAAATCAGTTGGTTGATGTTCGCATAGTCACGGATGTTGCCCTTCAAGTCGGGGTTGGCATCGCGCCATTCCTTGGCCGTCACACCAAACAAAGCCACATTCAGCACATCGGCTTCATTGGCGTAAATCAAAGAGGCATGATAACGGTCAATCTCTTCTGGGACAAGATTCTCTTTAATCGCGTCAGTATGGATATGATAATTGATTTTCGCCAACTCTCTCTTCACCGACCAACCGAGTTGCTTTTGTTCTTCTTCTTTCAGGCGTTGGAAGTCTTGAATTAGATAAACCTTAAATTCCGGACTAATCCACATGGCAAATTCAAAAGCAATATCCTTATGAGCGTAGGTGCCACCATATCGACCTGTCTTTGCAATAATACCAATGGCATTGGTTTTAGTCATCCACTCTTTGGCGCTTAATCTGTAACTGTTCAATCCGGCTTGACTTTTAATTATGTCGAATTCGACATAATTAAAACTTGGATTGTGCACCTTCTCCCAAATCCCCAAAAATTCAATTGTATTCCGATTCCTTAACCAATTCGAGAAGAAGAACTCGCCATCTTTTGCCTTCATCATATCTGTCAAACAAATATAGTCTTCCCTATTTATTTGAATTACAGAAATTTCAGTATTTTGAACATTTATCTTTGCCATTACTCTTTTCCTCCTTCCTTTTCTAAAGTGGTCAAATTCGACCACTTTAAATCTAAACCTATCGAATTCGATAGGTTTAATTGTGGCGATTTCGCCATAATTAAACCGACGAGGTTTCTAATTATACCGAATTCGGTATAATTTAGAATTGTTCTAATTGTGAACGCAGTGCGTTCACAATTGCGTCCACAGAGCGGACGCAATTCCAACAAATTATTATTCAATAAATTACCCATTCTCCACTCCTTTCTCTTTTTCGGAGGGGGTCGAATTCGACCCCCTGCCCAAAGTGGTCGAATTTGACCACTTTGGGTCTAACCCCCTCGAATTCGAGGGGGTTTTTAATTGTGGCGAATTCGCCATAATTAAAAACGCTCTCGCCTTCTCAATCCACTCCTTATCAATCCCCAAACTCTCGGCGATATTCAGTGCCTCGTGCGGCACTTCGCCGTCTTGCACCTCGACGAGTTCGTAGTTCATCGTGCCGTTCTCGAAGCCCTTCACGCGGAGGCAACGGGCATCGGTCGGCTCTATATCGTAATGCGTGGTCATGACGAGGCTCACATTGTCGCCCCTCAACACCTTCACCAAGGCCGACACCAAGGCAGTGCCCTCGGTGGGATTGGTGGTGCGGGCCGGCTCGTCAATCAACGCCACTATCTTTCTGTTTTCGCGCGATGCCTTGATGACGGCATCGATGTTCTTCATCTCTGCGGCAAACGACGACAGCCCCTTCTCGATGGACTGCT
>JAEEGJ010030295.1_pt1 | contig 10587 bp, 5 predicted proteins | sample 8958761 | NCBI WGS metagenome assembly JAEEGJ01 (sample SAMN16246546, study PRJNA631951) | gut metagenome | biome: gut microbiome; feature: rumen; material: RS-attached | host: Bos | place: Iran: Karaj | collected 2018-10
ACCTGCGGGATTTTTTTTCGATACTTTCTAGAATTACTTCTTAGCCTTAGCGCGACGATATCCGAAGCGGTAGGTATCATTCTGGCGGGTGTACGGCACCGTACCATTCTGCGGCATTTCGCCCACCACCACGCACGGAGAATATTCATCGAGAACGAAGGTCACCTGGTAAATGTAAGGACCCGTTGCAAGCAGGCGACCGTTCTGCGACACAGGATACACCTTTGCGGTCACCCATGCAGCACCCGTTTCGCCATAGCGCGGATTCACGCAAGCGGATTCCGAGGAACCTGTGCCAAAGACACTCTGCAGGTCTTCCTTTTCAACCTTCTTCTGGTACTGGTTCACAAAATGTCCCAGGTGGTCGAACACGCGGATATTGATGCGGAACGGACCAGAAACCGGATAAGAGAAGCTTGCGCAGCTTTCGACACTGCTCTTCTTACCGTTACCACCGGCATAGCAGAGGCCAGCACCGTTCAAGCCGCCCACGATAGACGCAGAAGCATTACCGGGCATGTTCCCATCCGAAAGCGAGAAGGCCTTCTTGTAATCTTCCTTCAGGTCAAGCGGGTTGCCACCATTACCGCAAGAGCCGGGGCCAGCGCCGCAATCCTTCGGGACAAGCACAATCTGGAGTTCAGCCGTCATATCGGTCGGCAACTTACCGCCGTTATCCTTGGCCTTTTGAGTCAAGAGGTTCGACTGAGCCGTAAAGTCCGGACGGTCAATTTCGTCATCCAGAACAAACGAGGCGATCTTGGTATTCGGAATGAACTGAGTCTTGGCCCAGTCTTCCAAAGAGTTCGGAGGACCGACCACACCCTTGTTGGAAACGGAGGTAACCTTGTAGCCATACTTGGACATTTCGGTACTCCAGGAAGCGAACTGCTGCCACAATTCCGGAGAGTAGTTGTCGTCGACCCTGCCTTCGCCAAACAGTTCTTCGTTGTACGGGAAGTTAAAGGCAATCTTGTCTGCAGCGACAATGCCAGTCGTAATCACGTTACCGTTCAAGTCGCGGAGTTCACCAGCAAAGTCGTACTGGATACCCGAGGCACCTTCGCTTGCACCCTGGACCGCAGCCGTAACGTAGTAAGCATAGACAACCTTAGACGTGGTGCCATCGCCGTTGTCAATTTCTCTGATGACCAGAATGGCAGGGCTCGGATTGGAAGGATCGTTCAGCTTCTGGAGAGTGGCCTCGTCCAGGGAGGTGTTCAAGTTCATGCTCACCTTCTGCTGCCCGTTTTCATCCATCGTCACGGTCACGCTACCCACAGCCGGCTGACCGTAACGGGACGGAGCCACTTCTGCAAGGGAGGTACGAATGTAAATGTTGGAACCATCACTCTGGCGGTCAGCGTAGAAGAAGTGGAGGTGGTGCCAAGTATTGTCGGCCCAGCCACTGGCATCTGCGCCCTGGCAGTTCGTATAATTCGCCAAAGGTTCACCTTCATGGCAGCCGTGGTTGTTGTCGGCAAGAGTCTTGATGTTCACGCTACCCGGCGTTGCAAGGTGGTTACCACCCAGGTCAACCGCCAGCACACCATCCACGAAAATCCACATGTCGTCGTCACCGGCGAACTGGAACACTTCGGGAGTCGGAACCTGGTTAGACTTACGGTACTTGAACTTAGCATAACCCATCATGGTGAACGCATAGTTACGCAAATGCTGCATACCCAAAGCACCACCATTTTGTGCGGCATCCCAGGCGGCGCTATTACCCGTTCCCGTCAGGGACTGGACCGCGCGCGGGCCACCGTTAGTCAACCAAGATTGACACAGGCCATAGGTATTCTGTTTCATATAGTCCACCTGAGTATTCGCATATTCGTACTCGTACGGCGGGCAGAAAATGGAAAGGCTCTGGGGGCCAAACTGCTTACAGGCAAGTTCTTCCCTCAGCTCTTCCGGAATATGGGTCTGAACTTCCTTAACGCAAGACTTATAGCCACTCCACTGCCTTGTCGTAGGATCGATGGAGTCCAGCGGAGAATAACCACCGTTGTTGTAGTTATAGTCGTAAACGTAATACTTGGTATCGCCGTCCTTGTAAATATCCATCGTCGTGTTGATACGATAGTTCACAGATGCATCGTCGGCAAACCACTGGTGGAAGAACTCGTTATCGCAAAGATCCTGAGCCTTCTGGATATGCACGCCATCGTACATATCGTAGTCGCCACCATCGGCAGGAACGTCGAACAACAGGTGGCTTTGCACCATGCCCGGAGTGTAGTAAACTTCGTTCGCCCAGTTCGTTGCACCACCTTTACAGACAAAGCCACGAACGTTTGCAGTATCGGTCACCTGTTTGAAACCGCGCTGCACAAGACCCGGGAATCTGGAATCGGGAGATTCACATTCACCGTATTCCAGCACGGCAGCGGTGGACGTCGCCTGCAGGTATGTCGGCAAGAAAGTGTTAATCGTCATCGGAAGGCCATCCTGACCCACGCGAGCGCCCGTCTTAGACGCCTTGTTTCCGCAGGACTTATGGAAACTCGCCTTGGAGTACCAAGTCATATCGTAACCGACGTAGTTCTGCTTGGTCCCCGGTTCCATGTAAAGGTTCTTGTACTGGCCCTTTCTCTCTTTCAAATAGTCCAATTCGCCACTGGCGTAACCGTCATAGGTGCCCGCATATTCTTCAGAAAAGTTTTCGAAGTCCGGGTGGTTCGGCTGGAAATCGCGGATAACGATATCCAACTGGGTCATTTCGTCGCCGGCAGCGTAAAGCATCGAGGCGCAACCCAGTGCTACTCCGAAAAAGCTCTTTCTTTTTTTACCAAACAGTTTCATAAATTCAATCTCCACACCTAAAGATAGGTTAAGAACATACGTTCCTAAATATACACCTTTTTAAGCCCTTTATAAAACGACAAAATTGAAAAATTCTGTTAAAAAAGCCCCCTAGACAATTTAGCGTGATCCAGGATGCCCCAATTTGTAACAACGCCGGAACATTTCCGTTCAATTTCTCTTTTTTAGGCGCCAAATTTCTAAATAATAGGCCAAGATGTCATTATCAACGCTATTTACCCTCCTGATGGTTCTTCTTCTTTTGCGCGTTTTCTGGCTAAAAATCAAGGCAGCAAGCGCCCAAGGCGAAAATTTCAAGCGACTTCCTCCAAAAGACCAGCTCGCTGTGCTCAAGGAATGCCTTTTGAACAACCCGACCGAAGGAAACCTCCAGAATTTGAAGGATTTTGCAGAAAAAAACGCATTAAACCTGGATACGGAGTCCTACCGCCCCTTCCTCAAAAAGCAACTGGAACTTTCTAAACGAAAGGACGCCCTGGCCGAAGACAACGAGCTTTTCAGCGAAGAAGCCAAATGGATGGACCAGATTCGCCCCCTCGAATTCAGGGACGCCGAAGAAGCAAAAAAAGACAACCGGCAAGAGGACTATCTGCTCTGTACCCTGGAAGGTATCGCCCGGCTCTATTCGGACGAAGCGGTTTTAAGCGAACTGGACCTGCTGGTCGCCGAATACCACAAGGCAGGCAAGCTTGCCGAAGATTACCGCCAATTGATGGACCTGCGCGACCAAAGTGGAGCCGACGACAAGTCCCTGAAAAAATTGCGCGACGCAAAAGAAGCGTGGGAAAAATCACTTTTACAAGTGGAACTTGAACCGTGATTTTGCTTGTTGCAGAAAAGCCCTCTGTCGCCAACCAGCACTACCGTCCGATGCTCGAGCGCATCGAGGGGGAAAAATTCACCCAGGGCGACGGATGCCTGATCGGAAAGAACCACTGCATCACTTGGTGCGTAGGTCACCTGATTACGCTTGCGCCGCTGGACGCCTACCCCGGGTACGAAGGCGGCTGGAGACTTTCGAACCTGCCGCTTTTGCCCGAAAAATTCCGGCTGATGGAAATCGAGAGCACCAAGAAGCAGCTCGCCGTGGTGCGCCAGATGATGGAACAGGCAGACGTTCTTGTGAACGGAGCGGATGCCGGCCGCGAAGGTAACCTGATATTCGACCTGGTGCTGGACTATACCCCCGCCTTCAAGCAAAAGACGATCAAGCGCCTATGGGTGAACAGCTACGTGGCAAAGGACCTGGACAAGGCCTGGAAAAACCTGGAAGACGCCACCCAGCGTGTGAACCTGAGCTATGCGGCAAGACTTCGGCAGCGTGCCGACTGGATGGTCGGCCTGAACGCCACCCGCGCCTACACCCTCACGGCCGGACGCGGCAAGATGATTTCTGTCGGGCGCGTACAGACCCCAACCCTGAACCTAATCGTGGAGCGAGACGCCCTGGTGGAGCAGTTCAAGGAACTGTATTACTATAGTGTCTTGGGAACGTGGAAAGGGTTCCAGGCGCAACTTGTCAGACGCGAGAGTAAAGACGAGAAAAAAGAGACGAAAGAGCAAGGCGAGCAAAGCAATCTCAAAGTTGCCGTATTCGAAAAAGAGGCGCAAGCGAATGCAGTCGTTACACGGTGCAGCCCTCCCGCCGAAGCCACCATCGTCAAAATTGACACACAGCAAAAGAAGCAGTTTCCGCAAAAGCCCTTCGACCTGACCGAGTTGCAGAAAGAGGGCAACAAGCGCTTCAAGTATAGCGCCCAGCAGGTTCTGGACTGCGCTCAAAACTTGTACGAAAAGAAATTGCTCACCTATCCGCGTACCGATTCGCAGTACCTGCCCGACACGATGCAGCAGGAAGCCTACGCCCTTGCGCAAAAGCTCGCGACACCAGAACAAAAGGGCGTGATGCGTGACGCAAACGAAAGTTTCGTCTTTGTCAATTCGAGCAAAGTAACGGACCACTTTGCCATTATTCCGACGGGTGAAACGCCGAACGGGCTCCCCGAAATGGAGCAGAAGATCTACGACCTCGCCAAGGAACGTTTTGTACAGGCATGGCTCAAGCCGTACGTATGGAACGAGATGGAGGTGGTGTTAGAAACGAGAGGCGATAATTCGGAAGCCGGAAGTCAAGAAGTAAAGTTCACTGAGCCTGCCGAAGTGAACGACAAAGCGGCAGCGGAGTCGAAGGATCCAGACCTATTCCGATTGAAACTCAAGCGCAACGAAGATTTAGGTTTCCGCGCCATCGTCAAAGAAGAAGCGAAGGGAAAGAAGAAAAAAAAAGGAGATTCCGGCTCGGAGGCCGGAATGACAGATGGTGGCGCAACAGCCGCAGCTGAAGGCAAGGGTGACGGCGACGATATCACGAACGTGGTCGAGACATTCCCCGAATGGAAAGAAGGAGACCAATCCCCCTTCGATAGCATCGAACTGCAAAAGAAAAAGAAGAGCAAGCCCAAGTACTACACCGAGGCAACTCTCCTTGCCGCAATGAAAACGGCGGGAAAACAGATTGAAAACGAAGAACTCGCCGAAGCCATGAAGGACCGCGGGCTCGGAACGCCAGCCACGCAAGCGGGAATCATCGAGACCCTCAAGAAGCGCGGCTTTATCGAGGCGCAAAAGAACTACCTGGTAAGTACCGCCCGAGGCCGCGAAGTCATCAGCCTCATGGACGAAAAGGTAAAGTCCCCCGAGATGACCGGCGAATGGGAATACAAGCTTTCGCAGGTGGAAAAGGGAACGCTTACGCCGGTGGAATTCCGCGACGGAATCGTGGAATACGTGAAGCAGCTCTTTGCCGATTTGCACGCGCGATACGGTTGCCAGTTCGAGCGCGAAACCGTAACCGAAGCGATCAACTGCCCCAAGTGCGGGGGCGCGCTCGAAGTAGCCCCATGGGGCTACGTGTGCAAGAACGCAGATTGCGGATTTAAGATTGGGCACACCCTGGCAGGCCGCATGCTTTCTCACAGAGAAATGCGAAACTTACTTGCCGAAGGTCACGTAGGACCGCTCAGCGGATTCAAGAGCAAGAAAGGAACTGAATTTTCGGCGAAACTTACCGTCGACAAGGATTACAACATCAACTTCGAATTCGAAAGCGACGGCAAGTTCCACGGTCAGAAAACGGAATACAAGTGTCCGCTATGCGGTGCTATCCTCGAAGAAAACAAGAACGCAATATTCTGTACTGCAACTAGAGATCCCGGCTCTACGGCCGGGATGACAAATGAGGGCGATTGCAACTTTACTTTGTTCAAGACCGTTGCAGGTCACGCCCTGACCGCCACCGAAATTGGCGAACTTTTTACCAACGGCGAAACACCGCTCATTCAAGATTTCAAGAGCAAGAAAGGCTCCGAATTCGCCGCACGCCTCAAGTGGGGTACCGGGAACGACAAGGGGCGCGCCGTTTTCGAATTTGCACACAGGAACCTCCCCTGCCCTATCTGCGGAGACCAACTCCGTTTCCGCAGCGGCACCACGCCGCAAAATTCCGGCAACGAGACGCATGCCGCCTACGTTTGCATGAACCCGCAATGCGGCTACGGAATTCCGCAAATTTTCTATCAGCGCAAGTTCAGCGACGAAGAAGTCGAGGGGCTCCTAAAGAACAAGTTTACAGCCGTACTTGAACCATTCAAGAAAAACGAGACGACATTCCGCGCCGCCCTCGAAATCCGCGAAGACGGGAAGATAGGCTTCAACAAGCTAACCGTTGAAGTCATCAACAAGAAATAAATTGTTCAACTAAAAGATGCCCGCTAAGGTTGGTGAGCCTGTCGAACCATGCCGAAGGGCCGAACCTCACAGGCATAAAAATTCGCGGTTAACGTTTGTAGCCGTTCGGGTTGTTCTTCTGCCAGTTCCAGGCGTCGCGGCACATTTCTTCGATACCGAACTGAGCTTTCCAGCCAAGTTCCTTGTAGGCCTTTTCAGGATTACAGTAACAAGAGGCAATATCACCGGCGCGGCGCGGCTTGATGCTGTAAGGCACCTTGACGCCGTTCACCTTTTCGAAAGCCTTCACCACATCCAGCACGGAATAACCGTGGCCTGTTCCCAGGTTGTAAATGGCAAGGCCGCACTTGCGTTCGATCGCCTGGAGCGCACTCACGTGCCCCGCCGCCAAATCGCAAACGTGAATGTAGTCACGCACGCCCGTTCCATCGGGAGTATCGTAGTCGTTTCCGAAAACGCCGAGTTCCTTGCGGATTCCGACCGCCGTCTGCGAAATGTAAGGCATCAGGTTATTCGGGATGCCATTCGGGTCTTCGCCGATGCGTCCGCTCGGATGTGCGCCAATCGGGTTAAAGTAACGGAGCAGCACCACATTCCATTCGGGGTCCGCCTTCTGCACATCCATCATCACCTGTTCAAGCATCGACTTCGTCTGTCCATACGGATTCGTGATGGCACCCTTCGGGCACTTTTCGGTAATGGGAATTTCTGCAGGGTCACCATAGACCGTCGCCGAAGACGAGAAGATGATATTCTTCACGCCATTTTTGCGCATCACGTCAAGCAATACGAAAGTGGCGTTCATGTTGTTTTCGTAGTATTCAAGCGGCTTCGCAACGGATTCGCCCACGGCCTTTAACCCTGCAAAGTGAATACTCGCATCAAAATGGTTTTCCTTAAAGACCCGGTCCATCGCCGCATAATCGCGGGCATCCGCCTTGACAAAGGGTATTTCCTGACCCACAATTTCGGCAACACGTCGCAAGGATTCGTCGCAGGAGTTCACAAGATTATCGACAACGACAACCGAGTGCCCTGCCTTGTAAAGTTCAATAATCGTATGGCTACCGATATAGCCCGCACCACCGATCACGGCAATTTTCATATAAACCTTCTATAAATTATATCAAGCCAAATTTACAAATTCAATATCTTCGAAACCTATACTAGCCGAAAATCTTGTTGTACAAATCCGGAGCGAACTTCTGGAAATACCCCTGAAGCCAGATGATTGCAATCACAACGGGAATGACCCACTTGACATAAAAGCGAACAATCTTGTAGGTCGGAATTTTGAAACCCTTACCCGTGTTGACCTCGGCATAGAATTTTGCTTCGCCCCAGCCACGCTTGTAGGTGCAGAACACAATAAACAGAAGCGATCCCATCGGAAGGAGCGTATTGGAAACGAGGAAGTCTTCGAGATCCAGTACACAGCTACCTTCGCCAAAGGGCTGAAAACCCGAAAGCATATTGAAGCCGAGAGCGCACGGGAGCGAAAGCAGCACGATAAGCACCGCATTCACGCGGACAACATCCTTACGGTCAAAGCGACGGGCATCGCGCCAATAGGTCGTAATGTTTTCGAACACCGCCACCACGGTCGAAAGGGCTGCAAACGAAAGGAACAGGAAAAAGGCGGCACCACAAAGACGCCCAGCCGGCATCTGCGAGAACACGTTCGGAAGGGTCACAAAAATAAGTCCCGGTCCGGCATTCGGCTCAAGGCCAAACGCAAAACAACTCGGAATAATAATGAGCCCCGCAAGCAAGGCAACCCCCGTATCCAGGGCGCAAATGTTGGCAGCCTCTTTTGCAATCGAATGATTTTTCTTGATGTAACTTCCAAAAATAGTCATGGCGCCGATACCAAGGCTCAGCGTAAAGAAGCTCTGCCCAAGAGCAGCAAAGAGAGATTCGCCAATACCATTTTTCACAAGGTTATCGAAATTGGGCAACAGGTAAAAACGCAGGCCTTCATCGGCACCGGGGAGCGTTACCGCACGGATTGCAAGCACAATCATAATGACAAACAAGAACGACATCATCCACTTGGTAATGCGTTCGACGCCCTTCTGGAGGCCCAGCGACACAATGCCGAAACCGATAACTGTCGTCGCGACCATCCAGCCCACCTGAATGGCCGGGCTAGCGAGCGTTTCCCCGAACATGGCACCGACTTGCGCAGGCGTCACATTCGAGAAATCCCCCACCACCATACGGTAGAAGTAGTAGAGCATCCAACCGCAAACTGTGGTATAGAACATCATGAGCAGGTAGTTACCCACAATCATAGGCCACTTTGCCAAGTGCCATTTAGCGCCCTTGGGTTCCAAACGTTCAAAAGCACGGCCCACGCTACGCTGAGTGGCTCGCCCCACGGCAAATTCAGCCATCAAGATCGGCAGACCAAAAATCAGCAAAAAGAACAGGTAGATGATGACAAAGGCGGCACCGCCGTACTGTCCGGTAATGAAGGGAAATCGCCATACGTTACCAAGGCCAATGGCGCAGCCTGCAGAAATAAGGATAAATCCCAAACGGGACGCAAAAGATTCTCTATTGCTATTCATAGCTAAAATATAGATAGGAATTACAAAAGCAACATCAAATTTTTTCTATTTTTGACGCCGAAAAAAGAAAAAGAGCGTAGCATGAGCGAAAACTACAAATACGGTTTTGTAACAGATATCGAGAACGAGGCCTTCGAAAAGGGACTCAACGAAGATGTTATCCGCAGGGCATCCGCCTTGCGCAAGGAACCGCAGTTCATGCTCGATTTCCGACTGAAAGCGTATGAAAAGCTCCAGACGATGGAGCAGCCGAACTGGGGCGAACTGAGTTTTGCGCCGGTCGACCTGCAAGACATTGTCTACTACTCCGCCCCGAAGACCAAGAAGAGTCACGAAAAAATCGAGGACGTGGATCCGGAACTCCTGGCCACCTTCGAAAAGCTCGGCATTCCACTCGACGAACAGAAGCGCCTTGCCAACGTGGCCGTGGACGCGGTCTTTGACTCGGTAAGCATTTACACTTCGCACAAAAGAAAGCTCATGGAAATGGGCATTCTGTTCTGCAGCATTAGCGACGCCATCAAGGAATACCCCGAACTCATCGAGGAATACCTGGGCTCGGTGGTACCCGCAGGCGACAACTACTTTGCAGCACTCAACAGCGCAGTCTTTGGCGACGGAAGCTTCGTGTACATTCCGCCTGGAGTCAAGTGTCCGATGGACCTTTCCACCTACTTCCGTATCAACAACAAGGAAGCAGGCCAGTTCGAACGTACATTGATTATCGCCGACGAAGGCGCTTCGGTGAGCTATTTGGAAGGCTGTACCGCTCCGGAATTCAGCAGCAAGCAGCTGCACAGCGCCATCGTGGAACTGGTGGCGAAGGACAACGCCTCGATTAAATATTCGACCGTGCAGAACTGGTACGCAGGCGACCGCGAAACGGGAGCCGGTGGCGTTTACAACTTTGTCACCAAGCGCGGCAAGTGCGCAGGCAAGAACAGCCGCATCAGCTGGACTCAGGTGGAAACAGGTTCCGCCATCACGTGGAAGTACCCAAGCTGTGTGCTGCTGGGCGACAACTCCGTCGGAGAATTCTACAGCGTGGCCCTTACCAACGGGCACATGCAGGCCGATACCGGCACCAAGATGATCCATATTGGCAAAAACACCAAGAGCACGATTATCAGTAAAGGTATCAGCGCAGACTATTCTAGCAACGCCTACCGCGGCGAAGTGAGCATCCGCAAGTCGGCCACGGGCGCACGCAACTACACGCAATGCGACAGCATGCTCGTGGGCGACAAGAGTGCGGCACACACATTCCCGTACATTACCGTTGCTAATGCCAGCTCCACTACCGAACACGAAGCGACCACCAGCCGCATTAGCGAAGACCAGCTTTTCTATTTCGAAAGCCGCGGCATCAAGCGCGAAGACGCCATCCAGGCGATGGTCGGCGGTTTCTGCAAGGACGTGTTCAAGGAACTCCCCGGTG
>JAEEGJ010030297.1_pt1 | contig 10586 bp, 9 predicted proteins | sample 8958761 | NCBI WGS metagenome assembly JAEEGJ01 (sample SAMN16246546, study PRJNA631951) | gut metagenome | biome: gut microbiome; feature: rumen; material: RS-attached | host: Bos | place: Iran: Karaj | collected 2018-10
ACTACATAACCGGTCATAGTGGCAGTAGCAGCACCTTCAACATTCATACCGGCAAAACGGATATAAACATAATCCATTATCAGATTAACAACATTAGCCACGATATTAATTGCCGAACCGAGTCTCGGTGCACCGAGCGCCGGAGAGAATGCTATCAGTGTCTGAAGCGGAATGATCAATATACCCGAGATAATGAGTCTTCTGATATATGCCAGAAATACATCATGAACCTCAGCGGGAGCCCGAAGAATCAGAACAATCTGTTCAGCAAATATCAGGCCGATGACTAGAAATACAACCGAGAACAGAACAGAGAGGATCATCGTAACCGAGAATATGGTCTTCGCCTTAGCAGATTCCTGCTTACCCGAACACTCGGCATAGATGATCGATCCGCCGACACCTAAGAATGTATGTACCATCGCGAACAACAACATTATCGGGAATGCCAGATGGACAAGACCCATCGCTTCATTTCCGAGAAGATGCGATACAAGTATTCCGTCAACAAACTCGTTAAGTGATACTGCTATGATACTTAATACAGTAGGTATCAGATATTCGAAGAACTTGCGGTTTACGATCGTAGATTTACGTTCAGATGCTGTCATATGTACCTATGATCATTCCGGGATGCTCAGGAAGCGGCGGTTCTATCACAAAGTTCTTAATTAATAGTACCTCCTCAGTTCCTGATCTGTTATATGACAGATACTTCCATGTATTCTCCGGTATAAGCACTCTGCCCTTAGGGCGCACGAGACTTAACGTATTGAACAGAAGCTTCAGGCACTGTGATTCAGTTAACGGGATCAGGCTGTTCTGATAACCAATGATAACGTTATCGAATCCCGTTGTAACCTGAGACACAGTATCAGGAGTTACAGAGCAAACATGCTCTATACCTGAATCAGAATCTGAAGCTATAAGAATACTTCCCTTACATCCGAACTCTTCGATTATCTTCTCGAATGAGAAATCAGGATCCTCTGCTGCTTCAAGCCATCTTCTGGACATTCCGTTATTAAGCAGAAGCTGGAAATAATGCTTCTCTATATTACGAATAAGCTGAAGGTCGGCGTTAACAACATTCTCATCATCATGAAGCAGATAGATAACACCGCCACTCGTCTCGAGGTCGCGTGTCTTCGAATAATATGCATACTGGTTAACATCACCGGCTGAGATTGCATAAGTACTCTTAAGCTGCTTGCCTACTTCCCATACAGGATGATTCTCAACGTCCGTATCCGCCGGAACGATAAGGAATTTCAGAACACCTTTACGCATTGGTCTGTAAGGCTTTAGCTTATCTTCCTTAAACTTCTCGGGATACAGGAAACAATCAAGAAGTGTGTCCGTCTCATGCTGGCCGAATATCTTATCAAGGAAATCTGCAGCCATCGTGCCACCCATTGCACGACAGTTAACTTCAATAAGAACCGGTCCCTTCTCATCGATCATATACTCGCCGTGAACAAGACCGTACTTGATACCGATAGCATCAACAACCTTATACGCATACTCGACCATCGCAGCATGACCCGGCTCGAGTCTCGAGATCGTCTCACCATAATCGTAGATATATCCGCCTTCAGTTGTCTTATGCTTTTTATAGCGGAGAATGGAATTGAGCTTATGCTCTCCGTTACATGTAGCGGTATTAACGATGTATTCGGTACCGACGATCCTCTCCTGTACAAGAGCGGAACCGATAGGTCTGCCGTAAAAATCCTCAAGTTTAAGAATCTCTGTAACTGCTTTCTCCACATCATCTAACGAATCACAAAGATACAACCCGTTACTGCCTGCGCTCTGCAAAGGCTTAACAACAGCCGTCTTTATTCCCAGTGAATTACAGAACTCCAAAGCCTCCTCAGGAGTCGTAACTTCCTTACCTCTGATATATCTGATGCCGGCATTCTTAAGAGCCTCATGCATCTTATCCTTACGCGTCATCTGAGGCAAGATCGACTTGGGGTTACCCGGGAGACCAAGATCATCAGCAAGCATAGTGGCCAGAGCGACTCCGCCTTCTGCTCCCGGAACAACCAGAACAGGATCAAAGCTTCGTGCCAGCTCTAACGTCTTCTCATAATCTTCCTGCTCATCAATAAATGTGGCCTTATCCCTAAAACTGTCGTATATCTTTCTATTATGATTTGAATATACATCAGAAGTATCACCAACAGTAAGTACAACAGGGTGATAGCCCCTTTTGATAGAATCTTCAACAAGGTTATAACCGGTTGATACAGCTTCAACTATTAAAATGTTTCTCATAATAGCCCCCACAAAATATTTTGATAATTATAGCACATACAAACCTTTGACACATACCCCCGGTAGGTATATTATGAGGTTATATCAATACCCCCTAAGGGTATATGCGAGGTAGATTTATGGCTTCAGACAATACATGCCCTCACTGCTCACATAAAGACAGGAACGAAGACGAGATCAAGGACCTTCTCACACGCCTTAACAGGATCGAAGGTCAGATAAGAGGCATCCACAAGATGGTAGAAGACGGCGCTTACTGCGTCGACATCTTAACCCAGGTCAACGCCGCGAGGTGCTCGCTCAATTCCTTTTCGAAGGTGCTGCTCGGAAGCCACATAAAGACGTGCGTGAAGGACGACGTCAAGAACGGCTCCGAGGAGAAGATAGACGAGCTCGTGGAACTTTTGCAGAAGATGATGAAGTAATTTATGACGAAATACGATGTAACAGGAATGAGTTGTGCCGCATGCCAGGCACATGTCGAGAAGGCGGTAAAAGGCGTTGAGGGTGTTGAATCCTGCAGCGTCTCACTGCTTACGAATTCCATGAATGTTACCGGAACTGCCGATGAAGCTGCGATAATCAAGGCTGTCGAAGATGCCGGCTATGGAGCATCACCTGAAAGATCAGAAGGCAAAGCCAAAGGGCAGCTTTTCGCGGGCATGGAAGAACAGCTGGAGAATAAAGAGATCCCGGTTCTCAGGAACAGGCTCATCAGTTCGGCTATATTCCTGCTCGTGCTTATGTATTTCTCGATGGGCGTGTCAATGTGGAACTGGCCTGCTCCGGAGTTGCTCGAACACAATATGGTGGGGATAGGGATCATCGAGATGCTTCTTTCCGGCATTGTTATGGTGATCAATAAGAAGTTTTTCGTAAACGGATTTAAGGCGCTCATACATAAGAGCACGAATATGGATACTCTGGTTGCGATGGGATCGGGTATTTCGTTCATTTATAGCTTTGTAACATTGTTACACATGACAACGGCGGACTCTCACGAGGCTCAGATGGAGATGATGAACGATCTGTATTTCGAGTCCGCAGCCATGATCGTGACCTTGATAACGATAGGAAAACTCTTAGAAGCCATATCAAAGGGGCGCACCACAAATGCTCTCAAGGGCCTGTTAAATCTCCAGCCGAAGACTGCTGTTCTTATAAGAGATTCAAAAGAAGTTACGGTGCCTGTTGAAGAGGTCATGGCGGGAGATATATTCGTGGTAAGACCGGGCGGCGCTATCCCTGTTGACGGCATCATCAAAGAAGGCGAATGTGCCGTTGATGAATCTGCACTTACAGGAGAATCGGTTCCTGTTGATAAAGCATCAGGAGATAAGGTCTCAGCAGGAACTATAAACCGTTCAGGCTTTATTACGTGCAGAGCGGAAAAAGTCGGCGAAGACACGACGCTTGCGCAGATCATTAAGATGGTGAGCGAATCCTCAGGTTCAAAAGCTCCGATCGCAAGGATCGCAGATAAGGTATCAGGCATTTTCGTTCCTGCAGTTTTAATCATTGCTGCATTGGTTTTGGTTATCTGGCTTATAACTGGCGCAGATATCGGATATTCGCTTACGAGAGCAATATCGGTGCTTGTTGTAAGCTGCCCCTGCGCTTTAGGTCTTGCAACGCCTGTTGCGATAATGGTTGGTAATGGTGTCGCTGCAAAGAACGGAATTCTCTTTAAGACTTCCACTTCACTGGAACAGACAGGCAAGGCGGAGATAATCGTTCTCGATAAGACAGGAACAATTACAAGCGGTGTTCCCGTGGTAACTGATGTAATCCCGGTAAATGACGAGGCAGAGCTTCTCAAAGCTGCTTACGCGCTGGAGAATGCCAGCGAGCATCCTCTCGGCAAGGCAGTAACAGAATACTGCAAAGAGCATGGTATCGAACTAAAGAAGATAGAAAACTTTAAGATTCATACAGGAAACGGTCTGGAAGGAACTCTTGAAGGAAGGATCTTAAGGGGAGGAAATCTCAAGTTTATAACAAGTGCCGGCAAGGTTTTCGAAGACAAGGCAAAGGCACTTGCAACAGAAGGAAAGACACCGTTATTTTTTGAGACTGACGGCAAGCTTACGGGCATCATCGCCGTTGCTGATACGATAAGGGAAGACTCTTCTGAAGCCATAAGTGAATTGAAGGCTCTCGGCCTTTATACGGTAATGCTGACGGGCGATAACAAAAGGACAGCAGAAAGCATTGGTAAGCTCTCCGGAGTTGATATGACCGTTGCTGATGTCCTTCCCGGCGACAAGGAAAACATAGTTAAAAAGCTTAAGGAATACGGCAAGGTAATAATGGTTGGTGACGGCATTAACGATGCACCCGCGCTTACCTCTGCTGACATCGGAATCGCGATTGGAGCAGGCACCGATATAGCAATCGACGCGGCGGATGTTGTGCTCATGAAATCGAGTCTCAAGGATGCTGCAGCGGCTATAAGGATTTCCAGAAGGACGATAAGGAATATCCATGAAAATCTCTTCTGGGCATTCGTCTATAACGTTGCTCTGATCCCTGTTGCAGCAGGTGCTTATGCGGCTTTGGGCGTTACCATGACTCCTATGTTCGGTGCTGCTGCAATGAGTCTTTCGAGCTTTACGGTATGCATGAACGCGTTAAGGTTAAATCTTGTAAAGCCATACGATACAAAGCGTGACAAGGCCAAAAGTGATATCAGGAACAGACTTAAAGATTTAGAAATCAAAAATGAAAAGGAGATAAACACTATGGAAAAGACGATCAAGATCGAAGGCATGATGTGCGGACACTGCGAAGCATCCGTTAAGAAGGCTCTGGAGGCCTTAGACGGCGTTATCTCAGCTGATGTATCTCACGACAAGGGAACAGCTGTTGTAGCGCTCGAAAAGGACGTTGCAGACGATGTCCTCACAAAGGCTGTAGAGGACAAGGATTTTAAGGTTACGGGAATCTGCTGATCAGGTAACCGGACTTTTAGAAGTGTTTGTGGTATCGGGCGATGAAATCATATCTCTCGCCCGATGTCATTTTGTTCTTTCTGACAAGGAATTTTCTTGAGCGTACATAATAGAAGGCAGATCCTACGCTGTCTCCGATATTATTGGATTTATCGAGGAGATAGCCAAAGAAAAGGAGCGCAAATCCGATTCCGAATCCGATTCCCAGGATAACACTTAAAACCAGGATCATACTTATCCCTGCCTCCTTTTTACAAAATTGAAAACGGAAGTGCTTTGAGTAAGCCCCAGACTCTTACTGATCTTTTTGAAATGGTTTATTCCCAATTTGAATAAAAAATAAACTATCATTACTTCTGTAAGCAGAGCTTCCCAAAACCTATGATCTTCTGCGGATACTTCAAGCAGCATATACATCAAAAGAACGCCTGCAGCAGTCATTGCCAGAGCAAAAAGCGTGAAAAGAACAAAGAATAATACTTTGTTCCAGGGGACACCGCAAACGACTTTTCCTGTTTCACCGTTAACAAGGATGGTGTTATGCTTCCCTTTGTGATTATAGATTACGAACCAGGCAGGGAGCATGGCATAACGCAGACTGCTGTAATCTATTTCCGTATAATGCGCTGCTTCGACGATCCTCTCGGGTGCGGCATCCATCAGATCTCCCATTGCTGTTTCTTCGAAAATGGCAGCTGCTCTTTTTTCGATAAGACCGGACAGATCATCGAATTTGTCGTCAGCGATACTTGAATAGAAGCCTGCAAGATAATCTTCATGGAATTCTTCTGCATTCCTGATTCCGTATGGTTCAAGTCTTGAGCTGATATCGTATGGTAAAAGTCTTGATGCATCAACAGGGAAGTCATTTATCGTGATCATTCCGGATCTTCCGTAGTAATATATACTGTCCTTGTTGTTTTTATTTTTTTCGACGCTTCCCTCGATAACGACAGTGCCATAATGTTCTGCATCTGCGATCCAATATGGAATGTAGATCCCGCGGACTTCCTGTTCTTTGAAATGCTTGATTTCCCCCGGTATAAAGAAGCCTTTTTTGAAATGCTTTCTTATAGACTTAAGAGCATCTTTTTTCGTTATTTTGAAAGGCACGATCATATCGGGCCGTCTTTGCTTTGCGACCCTGCTGAAAACTATTGTGGGATTACCGCAGAAGATACACATGGTTGAAGCTTCAGTACCATTTACGATCACTTCGCCGCCGCAATAATCACATGTATATACGGAGCAATCCATGAAATCATCAGGATCATTTCCCAATGATATTTTTTTAATGGATCTTACTTCTTCATTTTTTAACAGCGGCGGAGGGTCACACCACTCATAGTCTGAATCGTTTTTAGCTTTTGAAGTGCGGGTATTTTTACTGTCTTCTTTAAGTAACGGCGGCGGATCGAACCATTCATATTCTGTATCATCATTTGAGTCAGATTCATTCCCGGGATATATGTCCAAATCGGGCTCAGGTTCCGATTCATCGCTGAGAGGAACGGGCTTTTTGTTCTCTAATATTTCTCTTGCGTAAAAATCCACTTCGCCGGGAGTGATCGCGCTTCCGCAGCGGTCACAGATCATCTTCTGTTTTTCCGGATCGAAGATTAAAGTTCCTCCGCAGTTTTTACATGTTACAGCCATTTTATTCCCTCACTTATCCCAATAGTTTATCTTATAGCAAAAATAGGGCAAAAACAAATGAATTGAGGGCTATTGCTTAAATAAATGGTGAGATGGAAAGAAGAACAAAAATAATTAATATCGTAAATCGGTCCTTGAATGTATAATTGTATCTGAAGAGGTGGGGACTATGATACATATATTAATTGTTGAAGACGAAAAGCCGATATCTAATCTTATCAGGATGAGCCTTACAAAAGCAGGCTATTCATGCATGTGCGCTTATGACGGCGAACAGGCTCTGGATATGGTCATGAATAATGTTTTTGACCTTATCCTTCTTGACGTAATGATTCCGAAGATAGACGGATTTTCTTTGATGCAGTACATTCGTCCGATGAAAGTTCCTGTAATCTTCCTTACCGCTAAAAACATGGTCGAGGACAGAGTTAAGGGACTTGAACTGGGTGCTGAAGATTACCTTGCAAAGCCTTTCGAGATCATTGAGCTCTTAGCCAGGGTAAATGTTGTTTTGCGCCGTTATAACAAGACGGATACAGAGATCACTATTGCCGGTCTTACTATAGATACCAAGGCCATGATCGTTTACAAGAACGGCTATCAGATCCCGCTTACACCGAAGGAGTATGAACTGCTTCTTCTTTTCGCGAGAAATCCGGGAATTGCCATGTACAGGGAAACGATCTACGAGCGCGTTTGGAACGAACCGTTCCCTTACGGAAGCAAGACTGTCGACCTCCATATTCAAAGACTTCGTAAAAAACTCGGCTGGGAAGATGTCATTCATGCCGTGCCTAAGGTGGGATACAGGCTGGAGGCCGATTAATGCGATTCAGGCAGAAGATGCTTCTCGTAATGGTTTGGCTGCTCACATTGAGTTACGGTGTGGGCGGTGTTTTTCTGATCAGGCAGAATTTTAAGAGTACATTAAGCCAGATCAAGAAGAACAATGAAGAATCATATGAGATGATCCTTCAGTCTGTACAGCTGGTTAACTTCGTCGATATCCAGCAGGACTTTTCAAGTATCAGTAATACGCTCGAAAAAATGAACACATCCGACAGTATTGTCGGAATAAAGCTCATGAAGGGCGATACGGTCTTGTATCAGACCGGTGAGACGATTACCGATTACGACGGCCAGGAAGAATTCGAATCGCTGATGTTTTCAAGAGATACGAGATATTTCTATCAGATAAGCGGAAGCGTTAACACTGACAATACGCCGCTCAAGTTGATAATCTTATACGATATTACTCCCGTGTATACCGCAAGAGATGAGCAGGTCAGAACCTACCACCAGATCTTTCTTTTGATGATCGTTATCGGAGGCTTTACTGCGTGGATCACCACATATCTCATGACCAAGCCTCTTGCTAATGTATCGAAAACGGCGCGTGACCTGGCTTCAGGTAATCTCGATGCCAGAGTCAATCCTAAGGTTTTAGACGAGATAGGACAGTTAGGTTCAGACTTCGATAATATGGCGGACAGATTAGCCGACAACATCAATGAGCTTAAGCTTACTATGGAACACCAGGACCAGTTTATGGGAAGCTTTGCGCATGAATTAAAGACTCCTATGACTTCGATCATCGGTTATGCGGATCTTTTACGAAGCCAGTCGCTGACGGGCGAAGAAGCGCAGGAAGCTGCAAACTATATTTTCTCTGAAGGAAAGAGACTCGAATCGCTCTCGCTTAAACTTTTGGATCTTCTCATGATGAAGAAAGAGAGCATTAAGCTTATTCCTGTTGATATGAAGCAGATGATAGACAATCTTACGATGCATCTGCAGCCTGTTTATACGAAAAAAGGAATTATGCTCCAGAGCCGTTGTGAGCGCTGCATATGCTATGCAGAGCCGGATCTTTTCAGTTCCGTTCTTACGAATCTTCTGGATAATGCCAGAAAGGCAATAGATAACGGCGGAAATATCATGATCGTCGGTGAGCGTGTCCAGGGTTTTTACAGGATCCGTGTTTACGATAACGGAAGAGGTATGCCGGAAGAAGCTATCAAGCATATTACTGAGGCTTTCTACCGTGTCGACAAATCACGTTCGAGAGCACAGGGCGGTGCAGGCCTCGGCTTAACGCTCTGTAAAGAAGTAATCGAACTTCACGGAGGAACGATTGCATTCGCTTCGAGAGAAGGAAACGGAACATGCGTTACCGTTACAATCAGGGAGGCCGCGCTATGAAAAAGATAAGCACTTTCATTACAGCGGTCTTTTTCCTCATGGCAGCGGCTTTGGGCTGGTTTATACCTTTGGCCACATTTAATGTTGAAGATAAATTAGCTGAAGGAAAACATCAGAAACTGGATATCGAGAAGATCAACCTCTCATACAGGGACGACCTTGCGATGAACCAGAAGATCAACATAGTAAGCTATGAATACATGATATCGAGTTCCATTGAACTCGATAAAGGTGTCTTTAACCAGAAAGAAGACATCGACCGCATAATGACTGAATTCATGACCGACTTTACGGGATTAAGATTTTCTGCAGCATATGGCGCAAATTCAAAGCCGGTACTCTTAAACCTTGCAAACAACAGAGGCACAATAGTTATTTGGGTCGTTGACTGCCTTATCAGCGAAAACTGGAGCATCCAGTGTTATGTTGATGACAGGACCGGTGCGATCCTGCATTGCGAGATGTACGGAAATCCCGATACATGGAGCAGCTTTGTCGAAGGCTCACAGACCTATTCTGATCCTGCAAAATCGATAGCTGAGAGATACAGCAACGCTTTATATAATCATTATCAGAGACAGCTCTCTGCAAAGCTCGTTACATACCATATGGTTTTGGAACAGCCTCTGGATATGTCAGTAGGATACAGGCTCGTATTCAGGGATGCGAAAAACTATACATTCCAGGTAACTGTAAACGTCGGATACTATAACGGTACGATCGAAGCCTTCTGATTGTTTCGTAATTGATGCCGTTTTGATGCCGATTTAGTACTTTTTTGATTTTTCCCTTTGCCATAATAAGCTCAGAAGTTAAGCAAAGGAGAAATGAAAATGTTTCCTGATCTAGCTATAAAAGTAAAAAACATTGCCGCAAATATGGGGAGCGGATTTGTTGTGATTGCGGGCTTTCTGCTCGCAATCACTATGGTGTTCGTTATGGTCTTTGCACGTTGGAACGGAGTAAAGAACAGTGCTTCTTACCGCATGGACGATGACAAGCCCAAGATAGAAACAACGATCGATAATTCAGGACGCGTTACTGTAGTAATACCTGAAGCAGATTAAGTTAGTTAATCTTCAACGACAAAAACATTCCAGGATGCAATCTCTGTATCACTTATGGTCTTCATAATGAGTTTTGCATTGTCGAGAAGATAGTCGCTGTAGCCCGAAGACCAACCGCGTTTAACCAGTTCCTTGACAATCTCGCCGCTTATTCTCTCTATTAGTTCAACCTTACCCGAACTTTCTTCTTCGCTCATTTGAGAAAGCCTTAAAAGCGGCTCAATCACGCTACTCAAGGTGGTAAACTCATTCATCGCTCTGAAACGCCATTTGTAATATGGCATATACCGGCCGTTAAGAAGGAACAATGCCGCAGTTATCTTGTATATGAATTCTGTAACGCAACAATAAGCGGCCCCTACGTCACCACGTTTTATAGATCGAATATAGTTGAATTGCCCGGTTTTACCCGCCATGGCAAGGTCTG
>JAEEGJ010030298.1_pt1 | contig 10585 bp, 6 predicted proteins | sample 8958761 | NCBI WGS metagenome assembly JAEEGJ01 (sample SAMN16246546, study PRJNA631951) | gut metagenome | biome: gut microbiome; feature: rumen; material: RS-attached | host: Bos | place: Iran: Karaj | collected 2018-10
ACGTTAGTGACAATGCCGTTCAGTTCCATGCCCTCGCGCAGGTCCTTGATGTCGTTGACGTTCTCGTCAAACTCCCAAACCTGAACCGTTGAGCGCGGGTCGCGCCCAGGTTTCTCCAGCTCGCTCATGATATCGCGCAGGGTGGGTTCTCCCACGTCATCTGACAGATAGCGCCGCAGATCGATTTTTTCGCGTTGTTCCTTACTTTTAATCAAGTCAGCGATGCTGCAACCACAATCCTGTGCCATCTGCTCCACTAAGGCGTAGCGTTCGGGGTGAACGGCGCTGTTATCCAACGGGTTGTCACTCTCGGGTACACGCAAGAAACCTGCTGCCTGCTCAAACGTCTTTGGACCGAGTTTTGGCACCTTGAGCAATTGCTGGCGCGAAGTAAAATGCCCATTGGCAGCACGATAATCCACGATGTTTTGGGCGAGGGTGGGCCCCAATCCGGCGATATAGGTCAATAATTCCTTGGAGGCGGTGTTGACATTCACGCCCACACTGTTTACACAGCTCTCGACCGTGAAATCCAGTGCCTCTTTCAGCCTGGTCTGGTCCACATCGTGTTGGTATTGTCCCACGCCAATGGATTTCGGATCAATCTTCACTAGTTCGGCCAACGGGTCAAGCAGTCGGCGGCCGATGGAAACTGCGCCACGCACGGTCACATCTTTGTCGGGGAACTCGTCACGTGCAATCTTGCTGGCACTATAAATCGACGCGCCATTCTCGCTCACAACATATACGTCAATCGGTCGGCGATAGCGAATCCGCTTCAGGAAGCGCTCGGTCTCACGGCTTGCCGTACCATTGCCCAGGGCGATGGCATCAATTTTATAGGATTCGGTAAGTGTATGTATCTTTTTGGTTGCGCCCTCGATATCGTTGTGTGGAGCGGTGGGATAGATGACGTCGTTGTGCAGCAGGTTGCCTTGCTCATCAAGGCACACCACCTTGCAGCCCGTGCGGAATCCGGGATCGACAGCCAGCACGCGCTTACGGCCCAAAGGCGGAGCGAATAGCAGCTGGCGCACGTTTTGGGCAAAGGTCTCTATGGCCTCGTCGTCGGCTTTCTCCTTGGCAGCGGTGGCAAACTCGGTCTCAATCGACGGTTTCACCAGACGCTTGAAGCTGTCTTCGGCAGCTTCTTCTACGAGTTGTGAAGACTCGCCGTTGCCTTTTACCACGATGCGTGCAATATTGTCAAGCGTGCGGTCGTCATTGATTTCGATGCCTACCTTTAGGTAGCCCTCTTTCTCGCCGCGGCGTATGGCCAGCAACTGGTGACTGGATACGCGCTTGAGGGGCATCGAGTATTCATAATAGTTCTCATAGTTGCGTCCCTCAATCTCCTTGCCCTTGACGAAATGAGATACCAAGCGCGCATCGTACTTGAATCCGCGTCTCACGGCATTGCGCACTGCCTCGTTTTCGCTCACCCACTCGGCGATGATATCTTGGGCGCCTGCGATGGCAGCATCAGTGTTGGGCACCTTGTCGCCGTCAACAAACTGGCGCGCCCGCTCCTCGATGTTAACGCTGCGCTGCGACATGATGATTTTGGCAAGTGGCTCTAGGCCGAGTTGGCGGGCAGCCTCGGCGCGCGTCTTGCGTTTAGGCTTGTAGGGCAGATAGATGTCCTCGAGCGTATTGGCATCCCAACAGTTGTTAATGCGGTCGGCGAGTTCAGGCGTGAGTTTGTCCTGGGCCTCGATGGTCTTGAGGATGGTGGCACGACGTTTTTCCAGTTCACGGTAATAGCGCAGGCGCTGGTCAATGGACTGGATGGAAAAATCGTCGAGGTTGCCGGTCGCTTCCTTGCGATAGCGGCTGATGAACGGAATGGTGGCACCATCATCAAGCAGGCTGACGGTACCTGCCACTTGGTTGATGGGAATATTGAGCTCTTGCGAGATGAGCGTCGAGAGTTGAGTTGCCATATTTAAACTACGAATTACGCGAATTATACTAATCTTTCAGCAATACTAAAAACATAAGGGTTAGGGAGTGGAAACTTTCTTCTTGAGCGTTATGACGGTAATCTCGGGGGTGGCACCGATGCGCATGGGTGGACCAACCATCCCGGTGCCGATGTTAACGTAGAGCCAGCGATCACCCTCTTTATAGGCTCCGCCCCATTCGGGATAGCGCATACACGCAGGTGACCAGCGCCAATTGCCCAGCTTGAGCATGATTTGCCAAGCGTGGGTGTGTCCCGCCAGCATCAAGTCGATGTTGCTGTTGGTCAACGTGTTGGCTCGCCAAGCGTAGGGGTTGTGCTGTAACTGTATCTTGAAATTGCTGTCTTTCAGCCCTGAATAAGCCTTGGCTAGATTGCCACGTTTTTCGTATGGATGGTCACCATAGTTCTCGGTCCCGATAACTACTATCTGGTCATCGCCGCGCCTGACAATCGCATAATCATCATTGAGCAGTCGCCAGCCTGAATTTACCTGCAGGTCGCATAGGGCTTTGCGGTCAGCATTTTTGGCTTTATCGTTGCTCCATTGTGAGTAATTATCATAGTCGTGATTGCCTAGCACCGAGAATACACCATCAGGCGCATACAGTTGCGCCAGAAGGTCACGGTAGGGCAGGGCTTCATCGGTCTTGCGGCTTACAAGGTCGCCCGTGAAGCATATCATGTCGGGATGCAGGTCGTTGATGGTTTTGACTTGTTTCTCTACGATAGCGGTGCGCCCATTGTAAGTGCCCAAGTGAGTATCGCTCCATTGCACGATACGGTAGCCGTCAAAAGCATCGGGTAGGTTGTCAAATGCCATTTCCACCTCCTTTACCTCAATTGTGCTTGGAGTGACAATGGCTCCCCACCACATCACTCCGAATACCAATGCCGCGGCAATAAAGGCACATACGGTCATCCAGCGTTGTCGGATGAGCCGTCCGATGCCATAAATCAGCATGCCCAGTATCTTTGGCGCCAGGATCGCAAAGAAGGTGTAGAGCATATATTGGCCCGCGACAAATGTGCTGTTGGGCGTCGCGGCTTCGTTCAGTGGCATGACAGCAATGGCGGTAGCCAACGAAGCGGTGAGCACTGCCAATGCTCCATTGAACCACGCCAGCCAGCGATAGCCGCTGCGACGCAACTGCCGGCAGATAAAAACATCCATGGCGATGCAAAGCACCGCCACGATGATGAGTCCTAACCAATGAATCTTCATATTCTTAGGTTTTAGGTTTGAGGCTTTAGGTTTTAGATGTGAGGCGCGAGATTGCGGCCGCCTCCTAAAGCTAAAAGTGTTAGTCTAAAGCCTACTTTATTGCCTCCAGGTAGTTGCTCAGCGGATTGCTGTACATCTGTAACATTTTGTTATACATGTAGAAGCGGTCTGCCTCGCTCAGCTTGATGCCTTCGGTCTTGTCAATCTGGCCAATCAGATACTGTTCGAATGCTTCGCGATCCTCGGGGGTGTATTGGTCGGCAAAGTGCTTGTCATCGAACAGGATGTCGTGAGCGATGTAGTTGGTCTTGAAAATCTTGTAGTTTTGGTGGATGGCATGGTCAATGATGGCGCACACGCGGTCCACTACCAGGAATTTATCAAGTACTTCGGGGATTTTGTCAAGTTCCTCGTTAATGCATGGTGTGAAGGAGTAATGCACTTCGCCCTTGTGTCCAGTGATACCTGTCTTCATGCTGATGAGGTCATCCTCAGGAGCTTTGCGCCAATTGGGATTCTTGCTCTTGCACAAGAATTCTTTGGCTTTCAGGTAGTCATTGGGATCATACTCATAGCTGATGGCAATGGGCGCGATGTTCAGTTCCTTGAGGCTCTCGGTGAAAGACTTGTCGCGATTGCCATAGGCAAACATCTTGACGACGCTCTCTTGAGTGCGGTCATTACTGTCTTTGCAACGGCCCTCGCGCTGGGCGATCCACAAGGAGGCTCGCTTTTGTTGCACAGCGAAATGCATGTAGCCCGACAGTTGGACAGCCGCTGTGAGCGTCTGGATTCGGCCCAAGTTGCGTTTCACGATGAAACTCTTGTTCATGCGCGCCAACTTGGTGATCCAGTCGTAAATGAGCAGATTGTTGCCGATAGCGATTTCGCACGCGTCACGCCCTCCCTTAATTAGCAGATAACTCAATTGTGCCGAGTCCAAAACGATGTCTCGGTGGTTGGTGATAAATGTATAGGGCATCTCCTTGTCCAAGTTCTCTGTACCGCTTGTGCTAAGCGTGGTGCCCGTTTTGGCCATCAGCCCTTCAAGGAACGGTTTCATTACCTTGATTTGAAACTCGTGCTTGGAGTTGATGCCCAGTAGCACATGCTTGAACTCCGAGTACTTGTAATTGGGTAATACCATTGATACAATGTTCTGGAATCCAGGCTCTTGTACCAGGATAGTCATAGCCGTCTGGAAATCCTTGTCAGGAAGCGGACAGATGTCCTTGTATTCCAATGGAATGGGTATGTTCTCGTTCTCGATCATAGTGATTTGAGTTATTTGCAAGAAGCGTCAAAGCTTCTCGATTTTTGTTATGTTTTCAGTCAAACCACAAAGTTACAACTTTCCATCAATAAAGCAAAAAAAACATCCGAAAAACCGAAAAACAAGAGCGATTTCAAAACTCGATGATTGATGTGCGAAATGCGTTTCAAGAATATATGAAAGTGATGGTTTTTTAAAAATGTGTGCGTTTTTTTTGTCAAGTCATGAATTAGTACTACTTTTGCTAATTAATCCCGTCGGATAATGAGTCGGGATGTGGTTCGGCTTGAAGGCCGAGTCACGCATTGAATTAAAAGATTATTGAAATGGGTAAGAAAGAATACATATTCTCTCTAAAACAATATTATCAGAATTATTTCCTGTGCAACGCAATGAAGCGATTCAAGGGAATACATGAAGGTAGGCGCTGTTTCGTTATCGGAACTGGTCCCAGTTTGACTATTGAGGATCTTGAAAACCTGAAAAACGAAATCACTTTTGCCTCGAACCGCATCTTTGAAATATTCCCGAGAACAACCTGGAGGCCGACTTATTATATCAATCAGGATTTCAAGCTTATAGAAAAATTTCAAGAAGAGATTAAAACTGTTGAATGCGACCGCATTTTTCTCCCAATTGACGCCAAGCCTTTCTTCGGTGATAATGATCAGATTTCTTATTTTGTATTGCGTCATAAGGATTTTTATCCTGGTGATGCGGATTTCAGTACTCATTTGAACCGATATCTTGGTCAGGGCTTCACTGTTACTTATGGCGCTATTCAGTTGGCATTTTACATGGGCTTCAGCGAGGTGTATCTCTTGGGCATTGACCATAATTACTCAATCAGTCTGAACGAAAAAGGTGTTCCCGTCATGAAAAATGATGTGAAGGACTATTTTGAAGGCTCTAAGGCCAGCAATAAGGGCTTGAACTTGCCTCGCATCGTCGAGAGCACAATGGCATATATGACCGCCAGGAAGTTTGCCGATAAACACAGCAACTTCAATGTCTACAATGCCACTCGTGGAGGTAAACTCGAAGCTTTTGAGCGCGTTGATCTCGACGCCATCCTTCAAAAGTAAGATATCATTTAACTAAGGTAATTTGCTTAGATTTAATTAGGTACATGATTGTTTAATTACATTCTATCATCATGGCAAATAAATTTCAGATACTTGATTGCACGTTGCGAGATGGTGGTTATTACACCGACTGGGACTTCGCCCCAAATGTGGTGAACACCTATCTGGATGCGATAAATGCGTTGCCCATCGATTACATCGAGGTGGGGTATCGCAATAATCCCGACAAGACCTATATGGGCGAGTATGGCTACTGCCCCGTGTCGTCACTCAGGAGAATTCGCGAACGCTGCACAAAGAAAATCGCAGTCATGATCAATGAAAAAAACTCCCGTGTTGAGGATCTGCCTTATCTGGTGGCTCCCATTGAGGGCGTTGTTGACATGGTCAGGATTGCAGTTGACCCAAAGAATATCGATCGAGCTATCAATCTGGCCAGGCATATCAAGGAAGCCGGTTTTGAGGTCGGATTCAATTTGATGTATATGTCCAAGTGGGGCGAATATGAAGGACTGTTCCCGAAGTTTGCTCAGTTAAAGGATGTGGTGACTCTGTTCAACATGGTTGATTCTTTCGGAAGCATGATGCCTGAGGATGTGGCCAGCACCATTTCGGCTATTCATGAAATCACCGATTGCCCGCTAGGATTCCATGGCCATAATAATCTGCAGATGGCCCTCATCAACACGCTCACCGCAATCAAGTGCGGTGTCAAGTCGGTTGACGGGACAATCCTCGGTATGGGGCGTGGAGCTGGAAACCTCAATATTGAACTGTTGCTGACATGCCTTAACAGGCAGGGCCTAGAAGTGGACTTCAATGTGCTTGGCGATGCCATCACAGCTTATATGCCCTTGTGGCGCCAACACGGATGGGGAACCACTCTGCCCTACATGATTTCGGGTGCCAATTCCATTCCGCAAAAGGAAGTGATGGCTTGGTGCACCAACAGGGCTTACAGTTTCAATAGCATTGTCCGGGCGGTTGACAACAAGCGCAACCACATTGCCGATAATGCCCATTTCGGTCTGTTGCCGTCAGCTCATTATGATGAAGTGATCATTGTCGGGGGCGGAGAGAGTGCCGCCGAGCATGTGAGAGCCATCAAGGAGTTTGTGGGCCTGCATCCCAATATGGCAGTGGTGTTTGCGACGGCGCGGCATGCCGAGCGGTTTAAAGATTTGAAAAACGACAAATACTATGTCCTGGTCGGTAACGAGGCCCGTCGTATGGAGAATTTGGTTCCGGCAAGTGACTTTAAAGGTACTTGTGTTTTGTCGCCTTATCCCAGGGCTATGGGAACCGAAGTCCCGTCCTATGCCGGCAAGGATACTTTCGAACTTGAGAAAATCAGTTTCACCGACGATTATGAGGATTCCTGCACGACCGTGGCTTTGCAGACTGCCATCGAGTTGTCGCCAAGCAACGTCTTTATTGTGGGCTATGACGGCTATCGAGGCCAGGTGCTCTCGGACAAGGAGATGGAACTGAGCAGCGAGAACCGCACACTGTTCAGCCAGTTCGAGAAATTTACGTCTATCCCGTTGATTTCTTTGACGCCCAGCATCTATCGCAGCCTGCATGTCAAATCGATTTATCAATATCTTTAAGACTTTCAGAATATGAAAATTATAGCCGTTATTCCAGCTCGTTACCAATCCTCAAGGTTTGAGGGAAAGCCTTTAGCCGAAATTTGTGGCAAACTGATGATAGAACGTGTCTATCTTCAAGCCAAGAAGGTGAAGGAGTTTAGCGAGGTATATGTCGCTACCGATGATGATCGCATCTTTAACGCCTGCCAGGAGCGTGGCATCAATGTGGTGATGACATCAACGTCCCATCGCACAGGAACCGACCGCATCGGTGAGGTCGCTGAGAAAATCCCTGCTGACCTCTATGTCAACATTCAAGGCGATGAGCCTCTCATTGAGCCTGAGACCATCAGGGCAGCCATCGTCCCCTATCTCGAGAATCCCGATTCGCCCATCATGGTGACAAACCTGATGACCGAAATTCATGATCCTGTGGATCTGATTAACTTCACTGTGCCCAAGGTTATCGCCGCTGCCGATGGACGTGGTGTTTTCCTCACCCGTTCGGCTGCGCCTTTCCCCAAGGGCAATATCAACGTGAAGTACTACAAGCAGGTGTGTGTCTATGGCTTTAGACCCGAGGCATTGAAGTTCTATTGCGATTTTGGTAAAAAATATGGCAAGGCCAAGGTCGAATCAGTCGAGGACATCGAAATCCTGAGGTTCATTGAGAATGGTTACCACGTGCACTATATCGAGGTAGATAGCGAGACAATAGCTGTTGATACCCCCAATGATTTGCAGCGCGTCATCCAGTACATGCACGACAACCGCATCGAGTAAATGCCATTAGTCGCTTGTGGCTAAAGATAAATGGTCCCCCATTTTTTGGAAATCGGAGACCATTTTTAGTAAGGGAAAAACCCGACCTATAAGTCAATTTCATCCTGCAAAATGACCTATACACAAAAAATATCATACTGTTATTCAGCGTGTTATATCATCTCTTCATTTCCAAAAATCTAAATCCATTTCTAATGTATTCAAGTGTCTAAAGTAGCTGTGCCACTTTAGACACTTGAAGTTTAAAGGTTAGAGTTTAGTGTTTAGAGAGGTCCGATACCTCCGCTATTCTCGACCAGCTTGTCTACAGCCAAAAAATCGGGCTGAGGAGATTGTCCCCAGCCCGACCACGATAAATGCATCAATCTATTGATTGTTAGATTTTAGCTGTTCAGGATGATGTCGATAACAGCGTTGATGTCAGCGATGTTGACCTCGCCGTCACCGTTGACGTCATAGGTTGAACTTGAGTTGCTGATGAGGATGGCGTCGATTAGGGCATTGATGTCGGCAATGTTGACCTCGCCGTCACCATTCACGTCACCGCCAGCGCTGGGCGAGAAGGTCACAGTAGGCGCGATATCCTTACGCTCAATCCAGCCCACACGGTCGGTAGCGATAGAACACAATCCGTACCTCACTCCAGGCTTGATGGGGATGGAAACCTCGTTCTGCGTCAGGTTGCTCAATACCGTGAATTCCTCGCTGCCGTTCTCAAAGATGAACAAGTCATAATGATCGATACCGCTGGTGTAGTCCCCACTCCTGACGTTCACAACCATGTTGTTGCCCTGCTGGGTAACCTTGGTGATGCGTGACGTCGGGTAGTCGGTGTCGAAGGTGTTGACATAGGTGTTCGTCTTGATTGGATCGTTAGCATCAAAGATGATGGTCGCCTCGTTGCTCACGGTGCAGCCATTGGCGGGGTTCTCCTTGTGGTCGATGGTGAAGCTCACATAGCCCTCACCTACGTGGTCATCATTGTTGGGGGCTAAGAAGCCTAACATCACGTCATCCAGCTCATTGCCGTTCTTCTGCAGGGAGACGAAGTTCCAGCGCACAATGCCCGTCTCCTCGTCGAACTGTCCGCTCACGCGCACCTGGATTTCCACTCCGTCCACCATGTAGGGTACATTGCGGGTGAAGTCCTTGGTCTCTTGTCCGCCGACGGTGAATTCCTGGTTTGCCCAGCCAAAGCCGTTGAAGCAGAAGGTGGAGGCATCCAGTGTGTTCAGGTCGAGCGTGTCGGTAATCCATACCTCGTTGGCTGGCGCCGTTGCAGTGGATTTGTTCTCAAAGGTAATCGTGTAAGGCATTGCACCTATTGGTTGGATGTAGTGCGCCTGGTCATCGGGGCCCATGGGGCCGATCATCTCGTTGGGGTCGTAACTGAACACGGCAAGAATTGTCTTTTGTACGCCAGGACCCTTCAGACATTCTTCTCGGTTCCAGTAGGTATTCAAGGCACTCCAGTACATGGAGCCGAAGACAAACAAGGCCTTGCCTATGGCACCTACGCCAGTGATGTCGGCACCACAACTCAAGATGGTGCTGACTAAGTTCTTGCCGCAGTTCGTCCATCCTTGATCGTTAGCGTAATAAAGGTCAATGCCGGCATTTAGCACCGTTTTTGCGGCGCTATAGACGCATCCAATGCCTGGAAGCTGGCCCATGACACCGTCTTCAAGCAGTTGACCGCCGAACATAACAGCCATACACTCTAACTGTTCCATGGTGTAGAGCCTGCGCGGAGCGCGTGCCATGCCTGCCTCGGAAAAGTCCATACCCCACGGCTCTTGAATCATGAAGTAGAAATCAACATTTTCGGTATAAGCACTGCCCTCGGACCTATTGCAGCGGATGCGTAAGGTCTTGTGCTCAGTGCTGTTAGGCCCGATATAGGGAATCATCAGCACATAGAGGCGGATGGAGTCGCCAAGCTGTTCGTCATAGGCCATCATGTAATCGGTAGCCTGCATCGCAAAAGCCTGTGCATCTTCATCCATATCGGTGATGATGGCACTGATGTCGAAGCCAAAGGAGACGTCAATATTGCCATGATGGGTGGGTATGGCAAAGATAAAGGGCACATTGAAGGCCGGTGTATTGGATCTGTTGCCATAATTGATGGTATATTGCTGGTACTTGTTCCAGAGCATCTTGTTGCGACCGTTGATATCGAGCCATACATCGGGTTCTCCGCCCGCTTCGACGGTGAAGGCCTGGAATAGGGTGTCGTTGCCCACGATGACGTCATATTTGCCCACAGGAGCAGCGCTCAAGTCGAATCGTGCGGGAGCCAGATCGTCGGCCGATAAGACGTTGTTGGAGTCGTAACCACGCTCCACGAGCCATTCACCCACGATGTCACCACCAGCGCCGTGCAGAACCACGCGTGGCTTGTTGCTGTAGGTCAAACGATAGCCGCCCTCGATGTGCAGCAGCACGCCATCGTCCTGTGAGGCCGATTCAGGATAGACACGTTTCAGGCCGCCGATGATTACTGCCTGTGATGCGCTGGCATAGGCATTGCAATTGCCTGTTCCCTTGGCTACCAGGTAGTAATGGTAGGTGCCCGGGTAACCAGAGCAGTCATACTCCACATGAGGCGTTTCTTTAGTCGAATACCTGTCCATGCGGTCCAGATAATATTTGTCTGGCAAA
>JAEEGJ010030301.1_pt1 | contig 10584 bp, 8 predicted proteins | sample 8958761 | NCBI WGS metagenome assembly JAEEGJ01 (sample SAMN16246546, study PRJNA631951) | gut metagenome | biome: gut microbiome; feature: rumen; material: RS-attached | host: Bos | place: Iran: Karaj | collected 2018-10
AATGTAGATGGCATTAAAATATTGCATGTCTATAATTGCTCTGATGTTGATGAATACTACAAAAAAGCGTTTGATGAAATAATAAGTATTAATTGCAAACCTGCTTTTATGAAGGAAAAAGGGATGAGTTCTTTCCAATATCTTGGCTTTGTGTATGAATACATCGGTATCAAACCATTTAACTTGAAATGGCTGATTCCCTCTTTTGGAGGTAGTACACAATGGTATGAAGTAGAGATCGTAGATTTGAAAGCTTTTTCGAGAAATTATTTTAAAAATGAAACATTTTTCGATTTTTCAGCGTTTGATTTGGAGAACGGAATGGCTTTCAACATCGATTTTGCTGAAGATTGTTATGAGTATTATATAAATAAGCTTTAGGTGTTTATATACTATCACGAGGAAATGTTGATGGAATAGATGATACTCTTCTATTACCATTGATAATCTAAGATAATAAGTCCTTAAGAATAGTTCCAACAACTATTCTGTTTTCATACAGCTTCAACTGCTTATTAATGCCTCCCTTACTGATGCCAATCAGACTACAAAGCATAATGACAATAACAAAAATTTTACTTGAAGAATTAAGGAAAATCGAATCAGGTAATTGGCAAAAAGTGTATAAAGATGGTTATGATAGTAATTATACTTTGAGTATTAATTAAGAATTTATTATGGAGGATACCATTATGAGTTTTGCAAAATGCTATGTATATAAGATAGGTAAAGAAACAACGCTATATAGTGAACTGGATGAAAATGAATACACCGAGTTTTCAACTGCTTTAAGCACAATAGAAATGGCGGAACTAGAAATGTATTATGCGGTGCTATTAAGAACGGGATATCATATTCTAAGATCCATTTCGCCAGACGAACTGCAAAAGACAAAGGATAAATTCTATATATCAGAATACAGTTTTGCTTCGTGGTTGAATTGTTTCCAGATATGGAGAGCTTTTCATGAAAAGAACTATAAAGAGATCTTTGCCCCTTTAGCTCATACTTTTTACGATAACCATAAAGAATATAAATTAGCTTGTGCTTTACATACCACCTTTACACATATGCCCTGTGGACCGTTATCTTTTGTTTATGATGGTTTACATGAAACATCCTCTATAAATCTAAATATATTTAGTCTTCTTAAAATAGATAAAGATCTTAAACAAAAAGAAAAAGAAATTATAGAAAAAACTATAAAAGAATATGGAGAGAGAATTGATATTTTAAAATTTTCTGCCAAAGCAAATAAAGTATTTGAATCATTTCAATCAGAAATATGGTCCAAAATGATACCAGAAGTTAATAGGAGTTTTAATGTATTAGGAAAGTATATGCCCTTAACCGGATCAGATTGCTATAACTCTTATATTGAGTTTGAAGATGGCGCAGAAGAAATAACTGTAGGACATATTGTTAATGGATTTATAAAAAAGAGTCGATTGTATTGTCTAGGCTTTATTACGAATTCTTGATGCAAATTCCGCTAAAACAGCATGCCGATTCCGAAAGACCGGTATGCTGTTCCGCTTCACGCGGCACGGAGTGACGCTATAGAATAGATTTACTCTGTTTTGCGCATATCTCTGCCGTTGCATTCCAAGCGATACGCCTTGGCGGTCATCCTGCTTAGGCAGGCATCCGCGTAAGTACTGTCCTTGAACAAGTCCCACCAGTTCGCTACTGGCAGCTGAGATACAATCATGGTGGCTTTGTTGGACAGTGTCCAAGGAGGTCTAAAGGGACAAGATAGTCACTGTGAAAAATGAAGTTAAGTACGCTGAATGGATTACCATGGTGGAGGATTGGCGGAACAGTGGCCTCCCAGTCAGAGTTTGGTGCAAAGAAAACTTTGTTGGTTAAAGACCTATCACTCCGATTATTGTATTGAAATCTTGCATGGTTTCCATGCCTCCTTTCTGCAGCGTACATGCTGCAGAAAAGAATATATCACGGTTAGAAATCCATGCCGTTAGAAGCGGAAACTCATGCCGTTCACTCTAGAATGGCCATGCCGCCGTTAGCGGAAACAGCATTCCGTCGGAGCGGAATTTGCATGTTTAAAGATGAAGATCCTTGGTTTGATATGGTTAAGTGGCTTCCAGAAGAGCCTGCGAAACTTATAAATCCATATGAGACGCATAAAGCGTAGAGGCAGGCTATAACTGTTGATTTGAATGATTATGCTGGCAATCGCAATTCCAGTTGTAAAAATTTACGATTGAAATTACGACTGAATACAAGTATAATTCAATCAAAACAGACAGGGGATAAATCTATGAAAGAAAACAGACAGCTTGAATTTAAAGAGAAAATAAGCAATACATTTCTTAAGACTGTAAGTGCTTTTGCCAATTATGATGGCGGAAGCATATTATTTGGAGTAAATGATGCTGGAGAAGTTGTTGGAATCAGCGGAATTGAAAAGACGTGTTTAGATATCGAAAACAGTATAAACGACAGTATAAAGCCTCAACCCGAGTATTCCATCGAGATCACTAATTCCGGCAAAACTATATCTTTGAATGTTCGACCCGGTGCTAATAAACCGTATATGTATAAAGGCAAGGCATATAAGCGTAATGACACTTCCACGATAGAAGTTGATCAGATTGAGCTTAAACGTTTGATCTTGGCTGGTGAGAACAAGGATTATGAAGAGCTTCAATCTCAAGATCAAAACCTTGAGTTCTCATATTTGGAACAAGAACTGATCTCCAAAACCGGAATAAAAAAACTGAATATAGATATCCTAAAGACTCTTAATCTTTATTCAGATAGCAGCGGATATAACATTGCGGCTGCAATCGTATCCGACAAAAATGATCTTCCGGGTATAGACATTGCTAAGTTCGGTGAGACCATCAGCATATTCCAGAAGAGAAAAACCCTGGAGCATCAGTCTATTATCCGCAGTTTCCATGAAGCAGTGGAAATGTACAAAGATTACTATCAATATGAGAAGGTTGAAGGATTTGAGCGAAAGCTTATCGAAACCATTCCTGAAGAAGCATTCCGTGAAGCCCTTGCAAACGCTATCATTCACCGTGTATGGGACATCAATTCGCATATAAGAGTTTCTATGTTTGATGATCGTGTAGAGATAGTATCCGTTGGCGGGCTTCCCAATTCGGTTACTGTAGAAAGCTATCTGAGTGGTGATTTGTCAGTATTAAGAAATCCGATACTTGCAAACGTTTTTCACAGACTCAATCTAATCGAGAAATTTGGTACCGGAATCCGCAGGATAAAGGAAGCATACACCGACAGTCAGACCAAACCATCTTTCGAAGTAACAGAAAACATAATAAAAGTTACACTACCTTTGCTGAGCGTAAAAATGGATTTGACTCAAGATGAGCTTGCGGTTTACAGTGTGCTGAGTAAGAACATCAATAAACCAATCAGCGAGATTATGGCCTCTCCAAGTATTGAATTTGGAAAGAGTAAGGTGACAGAGATATTGAAGCGATTGGTAAACAAAAAACTTGTTGATATAGAAGGTACAGGAAGAGGCACGAAGTACAGGATTAAATCTTGAGTAATCAGATACTCTAATGAAGAATTGAGGTAAATATCGATGGGATTAAGTTCATTAACAAGATATGAGCTATTCATGGAAAGTGGGGATTTTATTGCTAATGGGAATGAAATATTACTATTTAGAAATCCTATTATTGTAAGTGATATGTATTATGATTCTGCAAGATTGATAAGAGGATAGCGTAATTTAAGTCATAATAAAGAGATTACACCTGTTTCAAACAATTGCGCAAGTGATGTTTTTTTATCTTTCTCTTTAGAAAGTTCGATAAAACAATTATAGTTGTCAACGATATAAGCCAAAGCTTCCTCTAATGTGGAATAGCCTTTCTCGTTAATGCACGTAACTATTTCAGCTATATACTTGGACAGATAATCGTATAAGTGTTCAATATATACCATGAGTGATGTTTGCTCTCTTAGAGCTGTATGAGTTATTTCGTTCCTAATTCTATAGAGACGTTGGATTTGCCATCTTACCTTATTATAGTGATTACTAATTTTATCTACTGCATACTCTTCATCGGTGACCAATTTATGGATACATTCAGTTCTGTAAGCCAACAAAGAATTGATCTTGGATCTATCCAATAGAAGCGCATAAGATTCAGGATCATTTAGCACTTGGATTATCTCATTAACCAATTCCTGTTTTGCCTCTTTCTTACAATTGATGGTTTTACCTTTATAAGTTATTTCTACACAACATCGTGCTACATCATCAGCATAATTACGCACATTTCTATATATATAACGTAATGTTTCGGCTGCAGGAACTGTATTTTTGACTCCAGAAATTATATCAGAATACATTTGTGTGCGAGAAAGTGATTCCAAAGCAACCCAAAGATTCATATATTTTTCTTCCTGAAATAGTGAACATCTACTTGTGTTGGTATAGCTAAACGTGCCCTCTAATTTGTCACGTATTTTTTTCTTGCTATCATCCAATATTATCCGTTGTGTATCAGCAAAAATCTTACCAGAACTGTCTAAATAGTCATATGTTTGATATAGTTCACTTGCAGAAAATGAAGTGTGATACTTGCTGAGATTATCTATAGAAACAAACCCTACACTTGCAAGATCCCAAGAACCAACAAAATTGTAAAAACTTATTAAGTTTAGCTTATCTGAGATAGAGAATAAAGCAGTATGAGCCGCCATATAAGCATCGTAAGCTTGGATTTCGATTTTAAAGTATTTCTTTTCTGCTTTCAAAAGAGTTCTTAAGTCCTCTATTTGATGAAGTTGACTTACTAGTTCATCACGGGAATACGCATTTAGGCCCATTTTACCAAGCATTTCCAACATTAAGTTTTGTTTTTCAGAGCTCTTACGAGATAACGGGATCCAAATCAAGACTGTAAAATCATTTTTCCCATTTAGTAACACGGAGTTTTTGAATTTTGACCATTGTTCTTCTTTTGTTTTATCACTAGTGAACAATCTTATCAATTCAAACAAAGCTCTAGTTGACCATCCTTTATTAACGGCTTGACTTGCAATAATATTTGCAAAATAAGAAATATTACTCATGTCCTTGTTGCTAATTGCCTCTTCCAACTCTGCAAAGGCTTTAAAGTAGTAATCTTGCTCAAATAATCTAAGCAGGTATTTTATTTGTGATTGCAATCTCTTTTTCTCGGAAAGGGATTTAGAACTAATACCAAGTGCCGATAGTAATCTGCCTTTGATATTATTGAAGTACTTATCAAAAACGATGTCATTCTTGATAATTGCTAATGATTCCTCTTTGCAGTTGTCTAAATTCGCATCATTGGTGAACGTACCATCTATAGTTTTGTCTAGAACACCAAGAAGTTCCTTTAAAATGCTAATTGAAGTGAAAATGCGATATTGGTAAGTATCTAAAGTCCTATTTGAAACTAGCTCTTGCCATATCTGGCAGAACGGAATAAACTGAGCATCGATTTTTCTTTTAATAAGATCTGAATCATTACTTTTACTTAACATAACTACGCTCCCCAACAATAAGATTGACTATCACTAATTTATAGTATATACTTCAGTTACATTAAATCAATTTGGATATAAGAGGTGCTTTCTTTAGTGTTGAGATGTTAATCCGCACGAAAAGAATCGACCTCTTTTACTTTTTCTATATTTATAAGGTGTTTACTTATGTTCCGTTTGGTTCCTATAGTTCCAAATGTTCATTTAATTTCGTGATGGCCAGTCAAAAGTGTAAAAGTCAACTTCAAAATGTCGGAGCAATCCTCCAAAACCCTTAAGCGAAATAATAGTATCTATGCAATATACAACAAGCAATATAGGACTGCGAATAGTCCAAATATGATAATTTGAAGGAACTTGTGTAGATATATATTGCGTGTTCAGCTAATCCTTCCACAATATATTAGAAGCTATGCTGCTTTGTTTTAGGACTTTCTATCTTAATTAATTTAGCAGTAAAGATATGTTGAGTTCATTCGTGAGTTCAAAATGAGTTCACGAGAACAAAAGAACATATATAAATGAGTTCAATGAGTACAAAGTTAGCACTGTAAATGCAATAAAACAAAGCATTTGCAAATGGTTTCCAGATAAAAGCGCTCGAACTCGAATAGTAGATGAGATTCTAAAAACCAATAAAATAAGGCATTTCAGAGATTTGAGTTCATCTCGGATAAGATTTGGATAATAGGGAAAAATACCTGATTATTCCAAGTAGCAACAGGTTAACAGATTATACAAGCACTGCCGGTTTACAAGATCGGCAGTGTTTTTTGTCGTCTGATTATATCAGGACACAAGATTCGCTGCCGGTCGGATCTTGAAAACTGAATAAAAACCAGCGCAAAAAAAAGAAATTTCACAAAAACGAAAATATGTTCTTGACAAACATTTGTTCGGAATGTATTATTTTTATACGGGATAGCTTCCCGTCTTAGGACAGTTGAATATGCAAATATATAAGGTAACGTTAACCGAGACCGGTGAGCCGTTCAGAATGTACGCCAAAGCTTTCTGCGAGGAAGGTGCGAGAATACCGCTTCTGTAATCGGGGGGTTGTTCCCCTCGGGGTCAAGATCCACTCGGGGACAATGATACTTCTGCGTAGTCACAGGCCGAGCGTGCAACCGGGATAGCTTCCCGGCGAGGCGTCACACCCAATGAGCGCAGCTGGGGCGGAATGCCACCAGAGGTGAAACTCCTATGTTTTGCTAACAAGCAAAAGCCAGTTATATTTCCCTTCAAAGTCCGGAGCGGCGTAAGCCGTACGGTGCCTCAGGGGGTGTCAGGGACAAATACTGAGGTTTTACATAGCCAAAGAGGCTGATGGCTCAGGCTATAGGATTTCCCAGGGGGAAGTCTATGTGTTTGAGCCTTTGTGTTCACGGTTATTATTTTTGTTCCGTGATTTTTGAGTAAGATCACACTGATAACTAAGCGTTCGCGAGAGTGACTCACCTTTATAGGTATTGATTACTGACCGGCGCGCCGAAGTGACGGGTGTTATTTGATGTGATCACTGTATTTATTTTGCACACCGTAATTTGCGGGAGAAGTGCGACCTTTTGCAAGAGGAATAAATGCGTTACAGGATTACTGTGCTCAAATGTGGTGTGGATAAGTATTTGCAGGGAAACCATACCCATACAGCTGTATTAGCTATGTGAAGATAAGAAGGAAAAACATGCATATTTAATTCTTTCGATGAAGCTTTTAAGGAAACATTGGTTGCTAAAGATCGAGTGAATCAATTATGCAATAGCTGTAAAAGCTGAGGTCAATCCTTAGGGAGTACTATATCCAGATTTATGGATTGATCTATGCTAAATAAGGTGTACTATGCCGATTTAGCCGATTACAGATTATTGCGTTGATTGATTCGCTCATAAAAACACTGATCCTATCGGCTTCATCATTCCATCTTATTTTCTATAACGCAGCAAAGGCTTGTCCTATCGGGACGAGTTTATTTGTCTGCGTATTTTCAGCGCCGGTTTTTACACATGTAAAACCCGGTGCTTTTTGTTATGCCCAAATCTAAACAAGGAGGTATCTGCCAATGACCAGACCGCGACCGCCGACATAGCGGAAAACACAACAGTAACACTTAGGAACGAAGCATGCAAATGCTTGAAATCACAAAAAACATAAGGAGTAAATCAAATGATAACTAATGTAAGTACAAACAACAGCATCTTTATCAGAGCAGACGAAGTCGCTCAGGTATTAAACGTATCTGTTCAGACAGGTTACAAGATCATAAGAGATCTTAACAAGGAGCTTCAGAAAAAGGGGTTCGTTGTACAGACCGGCAGAGTAAACAGACGCTATTTTGAAGCCAGATACGGCATATCCGGAATGGAGTTTACCGGTGATGGTCAGATTACACCTGAAGGAGGAAATTGATATGTCGGTACACATAGACAAGCGTACAGGGAAATGGTTCTCGATGGTCTATTACGACGATGTTTACGGTAACCGCAAACAGAAGTGCAAGAGAGGTTTTAAGACTAAGAGACAGGCGCTGGACTGGGAATCTGAATTCCTTAAGTCAGACAGCGGAGAATCGGATATGCTCTATGAGACATTTATAGAAAAATATATGAATGCCATCAGTCCGCACCTGAAAGAAGACAGCATCATAACAAAAGAGAATATCTTCCGATGCCACATCTTACCGTACTTTGGAAAGCGCAAGCTCAATGATATAGAGCCAATCGATGTTGCTAACTGGCAGAGGGAGATTATGAGAAAGAAAGGTGCTAACGGTAAGCCATTATCTTCAGTATTTCTCAAGACGATCCACAATCAGCTTTCAGCGTCGTTCAATTTCGCCGTGAGGTTTTATCACCTTCCCAAGAACCCGGCTGCAATAGCAGGAAACATGGGAAAAGAAGGCGGCAAGGAAATGCTCTTCTGGACGAAGGATGAGTATACAAGATTCTCGAATGCGGTCATGGACAAACCAATGTCCTATTACGCTTTTGAGATGCTTTACTGGACAGGAATGCGCGAAGGAGAGCTCCTGGCGCTCACCCCTGATGATATCAACTTTGAAGCCAATACAGTGAAGATTTCTAAAACATATCAGAAGATCAACGGCAGGGATCTTATCACAACACCGAAGACGCCCAACAGCAATCGCACTGTAACGATGCCTGACTTCCTCTGTGAAGAGATGAAGGAGTATCTGCAGTTCATGGACGGCATAAAAGGTAATGAGAGGATGTTTCCGTTTTCAAAGCATTTTCTTCTCCATGAGATGAAAAGAGGAAGTGCGATTGCAGGCGTAAAGAAGATCCGTATACACGATATAAGACATAGTCATGTAAGTCTTCTGATCGATATGGGATTCACGCCGGTAGCGATTGCTGCAAGAGTCGGACATAAGAGCATCGATATAACTTTCAGATATGCGCACCTTTTCCCATCGGTGCAGGGAGAACTTGCCAACAAACTTAATAGTATAAAGGAGTACTGATAATGAAAAAGAAAGAAAACAAAGATCACAACAGGTACAGAAGTGTAAACGTGGGATTCAGAGTAACACCGGAGGAGGCTGAGGAGATCAACAGAGCAGCTCTGCTTTCAGGCATGAAGAAACAGGACTATATCCTGAAGCGCTTAAGGAACCATGAGATCGTGGTAGTTCCGAATTCGAGGCTGTATAAGCTGATAATCGAACAGACGGAATATCTTGCAACGGAACTCACCAAGCTTATCAAAACCGGCAAGAAGATTGACCCGGAACTCAAGGCAACGGTGGAACTCCTGGTCACGACACTTAATGGTATGAAGGGAGATACCGGAGATGAGTGATGACAAAAAAATAACTGTCCCGCGCGCTGCTGCAACAGCTGATGAAGGACAGTCAAATGTAACTAACACCGTCAGTATATCTGAAGAACCGCCAAACCGCAACAGGAAAGTGAAGGGGCCGTCACGCATGTTATCTGAAGCTATAATCACCAGCGGACGGTTCCTGAAACTTTCAGACAAGGCGAAGGTGCTATATATGTATCTGATGGTCAGAACTGATGATGAAGGTGTGGTTGAAGCATATCCGGCAATGATGTTTGCTGGCGCTCAGGAAAACGCTCTTGATGAACTGATCGGCAAAAGATTTGTAATTAGGCTTAACGAAGACGATGTTGTGCGTATCACTCATTTCTTTGAGCAGAACACCCTCAGGGCAGACAGAACAAAGCCTTCAAGGTTCCACGATCTGATCGCAGACAATTGTCCGCAATCTGCGGCGAACTGTCAGTCTAATATAAATCAATCTAATCAAATAAAACCAAATATAAGAGAAGTTAATACAACTCAATCCAAATCAGTCCAAGAAGAGACAGACGGCTTGGCTGAAGAAGATGATGACTACCATGTGTACAATCCTAAGGAAGAGTATGTGATCCCTTATGTTATGGATAGATTTGGTTATAAGCATGGTCTTAGCGAAGCTGATGTGAGACATCTTGTTGAGCTGGCAGATATGCTTGAGAGTGTTCCGCGTGAAACAGATCATGATCCAGACGGATCGGGTTATGAATGGATGCAGGAATACCTTGCCATCAAGTTCAGAACTCTGGAGCACGAGATCTCCGTTAAGGAGATAAGGAACAAATACTCATATCTTAAGGCCATGATCGAGAACGATCTCAGAGGCGAAGGCAAGATCCCTGAAGTTATTCACGATACCAGAAAAGTGAATTAACGACAGGGATTTTTTAGAGGCCCGGGTGCTATTCAGATGTATCACCCGGGTACTCTCTCTGGCCGTTAAGGACATTTTCCAAATGATTGTCCAATTTATAGCAGGCTACGCTTTTTGATATCAAAAAGCACATTTCGGGGAAGTCCCCGAACCCCTTACGACGTCCATGATGGGACGTAAATCTATGAAATCACGAGGTAAATATATTCATGAGCAGACGTAACAAAGCCGTCGTCATCCGCTTCACCGAAGATGAATGGCGGTCACTAAACGACAAGGTGAAAAAGGCAAAACTGCCAAGAGAGAAGTTTTGCAGAGCAATTCTTCTCGGAGCTAAAGTTAAT
>JAEEGJ010030302.1_pt1 | contig 10584 bp, 7 predicted proteins | sample 8958761 | NCBI WGS metagenome assembly JAEEGJ01 (sample SAMN16246546, study PRJNA631951) | gut metagenome | biome: gut microbiome; feature: rumen; material: RS-attached | host: Bos | place: Iran: Karaj | collected 2018-10
CGAGGCGTGTGTAGAATAACGTTGCGCTGTTTTTGCCTTTGGGCTTGAGGCGTTTGATTTCTTGATCGGGGTCGACTTTGACGCCTCGCAGCTTGAGCGTGAGCTTTCCGATGTCGTGCGATTTGAGCATCGCGCGGACGGCGCCTGTCGATATCTCGGACGATTCCAAAATCTCGTAGTTAGCAAAGGCGGGGGCGGGGAGCGGCTTTTCGCTCGTCACGTAAGCGATACCCGGTGAAATCAGATGCGTGGTTTCGTCGTGCGCGAGGGCGACCACTCCAAAGAGGTGGCTGCGGAGCAATACTGGTGCGGGTTCCGCGATGAACTTGGAAATTCCGCCAAGAGGCAAGTCGGATTCGCTGCTCGATGTGCGGTAAACGCGGTCGCGCCCTTCGAGTTCGTAATTGTGGTCGTATTGCGATTGTTCGCTCTCGTTGCGGGCTTCGCGTTTCTCGTCGCGGGCGAACGTCCAGTTGGCGATTTCGTTCCCCGTTTTGTCGACCATCACGGCGCGCACATGGTCGGGATTCTGGGCGAGTTCGCCAAATAGCACCAGGCATTCGCGGCAGTCCGTGCGTTGTCCGATGTACAGGATTTCTGTGCCTCGCGGAATTTCGCAAATGGGGTAGCCGGGCGGGATTTTTGCCATGCCGCCTTTGTAATGCTTCGAAATCTCGATGACTTCTTCGAATGTGGGCGTGAGGTTGCGCAGGTCACGCTGGTTCTCGCCTTCAATCGCGCGGCGGGCAGGGTCAATCGTGAAATAGTCGGCTTTGGGGCGGGCGAGCATCGCATTCTTGGAATCGTTTTCTTTGGCGACTTCGCGGACATCGGCGAGGATGGTATGTGCGTTGCTGGCTTCTGGCGAAACGCCTCGCATCACGCAGCTGTTGTAGCGGTACATTGCAAGTCGGTTTTCGTCGAGGTCAACGCCAATTGCAGTCAGTTCCTTCGGCAAAAAGAAGGAATCGCCTCCCATGCCGCAGCAAAGGTCGTGTACGACGGGGGCGCTTTCGCTACTGTTCTTGTTCGCTTGGCGAGCGCATTCCCAAAGCGAAGCTTTCCAGCGTCCGATATCTTGCGCAGTACTTTGCTCCAACGCTAGTTTGTCGCAAAGGAGGAACGCGGTATTCTCGATTCCGAATTTTTCGCGGAATTTTGGCACGAGCGCCATATAATTCATAATGGCGGCTCGTTCTTCGTTGCTGAATTCCTTGGCAAGTTGCGTCGAAACTTGCAATGCATCCAATTTTTTCTTGGTTGCAAGCTTGATGAAATCCTGAACTTTAGCCGAAGTGAGTAAATCCGCGTTGAACATGCTAGAAATTTAATTTTTATGCGGGAATTTTACAATTTAAAATTTTGAGGATTAGCAATTAAGATGTATTTTTATGAAAGAAAAGGATTGGGTTGGTATGAAGTCTTTGAAAAATCTTGCAGCGTGTGTGTCTTGTGCGTCGTTGGCGCTATTTATGCTGGGGTGCGGTGACGATCCTGCTTCGTCGCTTGTTTTTGCTTTAAGTTCTTCGTCTGTGCAAGAATCTTCGTCATCGTCCTTAGAAAATTTATCGTCTTCTAGCCAAGATGTTGGTGGCTTCTCGTCGAGCCTTTCCGAACCTGAAGCAGAATCATCTTCATCCATTGCAACATCGTCAGCGGTAGAACCGACGTCGTCTGAAACGTTGCAGAATTCTTCTTCGTCCGAAGCTCAGTCATCGGTGGCAGAATCCTCGTCATCGCAAGCGATCAGTTCTTCGGAAACACCTAGTTCATCTTCTGCACAACTTGTAAAAATTGATTTCTACAACGGTGCTGACATTTCCGAAGTCCAGGAGTACGAACGAAATAACACAAAATTTTACGATGTCGATGGCAAGGAAAGCGACATCTTCACAATCCTGAAAAATCACGGATTCAATTCCATTCGCTTGCGCACGTTTGTTTCGCCCAAGGCAAAGTACGGCTATGCGGCGAGCGGTTGCGGTCACGATTCCGAAGCGTATGGCGACAAGGACCATGTTGTTGCATTTGCCAAGAAAGTCAGAGCGGCTGGTATGGGCCTTCTCGTGGATATCCATTACAGCGACGTCTGGGCAGATCCGGGCAAGCAGATTATTCCCGAACGCTGGCGTAATGTGAACAATGCAAACGCGATGGCGGATTCCGTTTACGCATACACTAAGGACTTGATGCTTGCTCTTAAGAATGCGGGCGCAACGCCTGACATGGTGCAGATCGGCAACGAAACAACGCCAGGCATCTTGATTCATAAGCCAAATAACAATACAGACTGCTGGGGAAATGGCGTCGATAAGGCTGCAACTTCAGTTAATGGCGATATGGGAACCGCCGCAGGCAAGGCGAATGCGGCCAAGTATTTCAATGCGGGCATCAAGGCTGTCAAGGAAGTCTCGCCGACAACGAAAACGGTGCTTCACATTGAACGCATCCGCAAAGAAGAAACAGTAAAATGGTGGATGGGCGTCATCTTTGACGACTATAAAATCCCCGCCGACGTGATGGGCTTCTCCGCTTATACCGCATACGGCGACGGCACTCCCGATAAGTGGAAGAATTTGTTCAATACGATTACGACAAAGTATTCTAAGTTGGAATTTATCGTTGCGGAATACAACGGTGGTGATTCTGACAACCACTACAATTTCGACAAATCTCGCCAAAAGACTCGTGAATTTGTTCGCGAGATGAACCGCTGGATTGGCTCGTTCTTCTGGGAACCGACAATCGGTGGCGCGTGGGGGCCGGGCCTTTTTGACTGGCGTGGTAAAGATCTTTACGCCAACAAGGATGCGTTCAAGGAATTTTTCTAAAACGTAAAAGGGGCCTTGAGGCCCCTGTGATTTCAGCTCGTTTTTTGCGGTTATGCAAATATTCTGTATTATGTTTAAGCAAAAGCTCTTTCGTCAAGGCATTTTTCAAGCTCGACAATGATATCGTCTTTGTTGTAGCCTTTTCCGATAAACACGACTTGGTTTTCGCGGTCGCCAAAACGGGAATCCCAGTTTTCCTTTATTTCAGGATTGTCGGCGAGATACGATTGCTTGACGTCTTCGCGCAAAGCGTCGATCCAGTAAGAAACTGGCATCACAGATGAGTTGCGACCAGCCTGTTCGAAAAGCTGCACGTCCTTGCTAGCATCCGAGAACCAGATGTAACCTTTGGAACGGATAAGCTGTGATGGGTATCTATTGTTGACAAATTCCATAAAGCGGTCTCTGTTGAACGGTTGTCTTGCCTCGAAAACGAAAGATGTAATCCCGTATTCGTCTACACAACCGTTGTTCTTGCGGCCTGGCTGGGTTAATGTCGCTGTTGCCTTCTGGATAGCCGAAGAGGAATCAATTTGATCGTAGTTGAACGGCTTTGTCGTCATGATTTTTTCGATGTCGATATCGCCGTTGACGGAGTGGATAATCGGAGCGCGGGGCTGGAAATCGCGAACGATGGATTCAACTTCCTTGAGCTGGTCTGCCGAAAGTAAATCGCACTTGTTCAAAATGATGAAATTGCAGAATTCAATCTGGTCTACGATCAGTGTCGAAATTTCTTCATCGCTCAAGTCATACTTTTCTGCAAGGCTGTCTCTTGCTTCTTTTTTCTGCTTCAATTCGCTAAGGAATTCACGATAAATTCTGTCACCATCGACAACCGTGACGATGGAAGTCAAGTAGACATTCGTATTTGGATTGTCTTCTTCGTAAGCAAGGAAACTTGCGCTGACTGCGCCCGGGTCGCTGATGCCGGAGGCTTCGACAAACACGACTTCAATGGAATCGAGATTGGAAATTTTTTCAATCTGCTGGATGAATTCGTCGCGCAAGGTGCAGCAGATGCAACCGTTTTGCAATTCGAACATCGGGCATTCGGTCACGTTCGAACCGTTCTTCTTCAGAATTTCGGCATCGACGTTGATGCTCCCCATATCGTTCACGATTAGGGCGACTTTTCTCTTTTCTTGCTTGAGAAGATTGTTCAAAAGCGTAGTTTTACCCGATCCCAAATACCCGGTGATGAGTACCACCGGTTTCTTATTCTTTTTCATAAGAATCCTTTGTTGAAAAATTATGTAGTTATGTTGTTAAACCGCTAGGCGACAGTTCTCACAAAGTCCGTAAAAAACAGTGCGGAATGGATCAAGTGCAAAACCGTGTTCTGCCATCAGATGCGAACTCAGCTTTTCAAGATCGTGACATTCGAGATGGATGAGCGTGCCGCATTTTTCACATTTTAGGTGAAAATGCGAAACTTCTTTGTGGCATTCTTCGCCCATGTATTGGAAGCAGGCGGCATTTTGTTCGCCAAGGAAATACTTTTGAACAACGCCCATCGCCACAAACTTTTCAATCTGGCGATAGATAGTTGCAATGCCGATAGAAATGTTCTGCTTCTGGAAATAAGCCGCCACGTCTTCTGCGGTGAAATGCCGGCCCTGCATCGCTTTGAAGCAAGAAAGGAGTAGTTCTTGCTGTTTGGTTTTGTATTTAATAATACCCATGCTTATCTCGAAATTTGATAATCGTTATCAAATTATACTAAAGTAAGAGATGTTTGGCAAGGGGGACGGAAAAATTACGGTTCCACTCTAAAAATAAGCTTGTTCTTCAAATGGCTTTCTCGGCCTGCATTTTGTACGCTTTTCCCGAGCGCATCCACGCGTTTGATTTGCGCATTCGGATTTTGCGATGCGTCTAGCCGGGAGCCCGTCGCGCGCTTCTTGTGGAAGTCGCGGATTCCCATAGTTTCTTCGCGCAATACAATGGCAATGCTGTCCAAAATCGGATTCCCGACGCCTTCGATGTAGTCGTGCGAAACTTCCCAGACCATGATGCCTGCGTAACCGTTTTCTTTGACCCAACGCGATTTGACTGCAGAAGAATGCGGGTCTTCGAAGGTGACGTAGCCGTTGGACGATACGCCGTAGGGTTCTACAGAAACGCTGTCGAAATGGAATTTCCATTCTGCGTTTGTAACAATATCCTTATACGGTACTTGCTTGGCGGAACCTTTGGTAAAATCTGTGCCGGGGCCTGTTGCTCCTTGAAATTGAAAACCGAATGATGGAATTCCGAAGACCATCTTTTCTGTCGGGACGCCACGCTTTTTCCAGTAGTCGCGCGTTTCTTCCCACGACCATGTGGTGTATCCGTCATGCGGGTATAGCGGCGAATCGAACATGGCTTTGTCATCCCAGTCGCCGGTCATGTCGTAGGTCATGAATCCGAACCAGTCCAAGTTTTTCACGAGGACTTCGGCTGTGAACCATTTCCCGTAATAAGGCGAGCAGGGAAGTGCTGCCGAAAGGCTTTTGTCTTTGGGGAGGGCTTCGCGGAGCTCTGTGAGCAATTTGCTGTAGGCGATAGTGTCTGCCTCGGGGACGGGATTGTATTCCCATTCCCAGTCCATGTCAAGCCCGTCGAGATTGTGGTCAGCGACGTATTTGACGAGGTTTGCGACGAATTTTTGACGGAGCGCATCGTTTGATGCAACGGGTACGAAGTTGTCGCTTTGTCCGCCACCGCCGAGCGAGACGATGACTTTTGTGCCGGCTGCATGGGCGAGCGTTACCATTTCGTCGAGTGCGCTTGGGTCTTCTGCGGCATCTCCGCGCAATGAACCATCCGTGTTTGGCGTGATGAAACTCCATAGCACGTGTGTTAATTTGTTGTATGGAACTTTATCTACAGTGTAGGCGGGCTTGTGCCATTTCCCCCAATCGGGATAGTAGCCGATAAACAGTGGGGTGGCCCATGCGGAACTAATACCGGCGAGAGTGAAAAGAGAACTAGCGATGAACGCTACAAAAGTATGTGAAATTCTATTCTTCATCTTTAAACTCCTAATTGACGACTCCTAGCCTCTCTTCAATTCGACCACATAATCCGCGGCGTCGACGAAGTCTTGCGCATGTTCAATAGCAATGACGGTGTGGCCGGCATTGCAAAGTCCGTGAATGAGGCCGAGCAATTGTTGGATATCTTTTTGATGCAGCCCGCGGGCGGGTTCGTCAAAGAGGAACAATGTGTTCGGGGCTTTGGCTCGTGCGAGCGTAATGGAGAGGCGGAGTCGAGCGCGTTCGCCACCGGAGAGGTGTGCTGTCGTTTGACCGAGTTTCAAGTAGTCAAGGCCAGTGTCTACAAGCGGTTTCAGTTTTTCGGCAAACGGCTTCATGTTCGTGAATAGCTTGTATGCACTGCCGATTTCCATATCCAAGATGTCGGCGATGGAAAGTGACTTGAAACGGATTTCCAAGACTTCATCGCGGAAGCGCTTGCCGAGGCAAACGGGACATTCGGATTCTTCGTAGCCGAGCGGATCGTAGATGACTCCTTCGCCTTTGCAATTTTCGCAGCGACCGCCGGGGGCGTGCATGCTGAATTTGGAGGCGGTGTAGCCACGTACTTTGCTTTCGGGAAGTTTGGCGAACAAGTCGCGTAATAGTGTGGTGAGGCCGATGGCGCTCAAGACGGTGCTGCGTTTGCTTCCGTGAAAATCTCCGGTCGTGAGAATTGAAAGTGCATCGATGCCGAGTTTTTTGAATTCTTCTGCTTTCGCGCGTTTGGCGATGTTTTCAAAAAGAAGCGTCGATTTTCCGCTGCCGCTTTGCCCAGTAATCACGCTGAATTTGTTGATGGGGAAGGCGGCGTTGACGGGCGCCATGTCGAACTTCGCGAAGTTTTCAACGAGAATTGCTGCGCTTTCTTTGGGGCTATGGATTGCCACCGAGCGGGAATCCCCTTTTACTTCTAATTCCTTAATCCACATTCCCGTTGGCGATTCCGGATTTTCAAGCACTTCATCACGGCTGCCCTGGAACAAAATTTCGCCACCTTTTTCACCTGCGCCCGGACCCATTTCAATAATGTAGTCAGCACGCTTGATGATTTGTGGATTGTGCTCAATGAGTACGAGCGTGTTACCGCGCTTGCGGATTTTTTCGAGGACTTTCCAAAGAGCCGTAACATCGCTGGCATGGAGACCGCTGGCGGGTTCGTCTAGCGCTATCAAAAGACCATTCAAATGCCCGGTGCTGAGGCTGGCGAGTTTAAGTCTTTGCAATTCGCCGCCCGAAAGCGTTTGTCCCGCGCGTCCTGGCGTGAGGTAGCCAATACCCAAATCGTTGATGGCTTCAATACGGTCGAGAAGCGAATTGAATGTCGCCTTTAAATTCTGTCCGATTTTGTTAACGAAAATTTTGTGCAGAAGCGCGGGTACTTCTGCAAATTCCGTCGTGAGAATTTGCTTGTAACTGACATCGTCTACAGTAGCGTTCAAGTATGTTTTCTTGAGGCGGAGCCCGTGACAGTGCGGGCATTCTGCGTTTTCGTCCTCGTCGCTTTCCGAGGCTTCCAAAATAAGTCCTGTGCCGTCGCAGTATTCGCAGACGCTGGTACGGCTGTATGGCGAGAAAGCACGCGCATCTAGGCTCGCAATAGCTTCTCGTATGTCGCTTGTTTGGTGCTGTTTGTCATTTGCATTCGGGCAGCACGGCTTTGTGCTGTAGAACTTGCGTTCGCCCGCGATGTCAAGCGTGATTGCGGAATGCGTAAGCTTTAATGTGCCATCAACGGCTTCTGCGATTCGTGTGCGTGTGTTTTCACGAACGATGATTCTATCAACGATGATGAAAAATTCTTTGGGCGTCAAAACCTTTTCGCCAGGGAGCAAGTCTGCTAGCGAATACATCGTGCCATCGGCCAACGCTCGCGTAAAACCTTGTGCCAAAAATACGGCAGACAGCTTGTCCAATGTTGGACGATTTTTGCCCTGCGCCGCGTCCTGTAACTCAATTTTCGCCAAGAACTGTAGCTTTGTCCCTATTGGCATTCCCGCAATTTCGCGAATAATCTCTTCGCGGCTCTGGCTCACCATCGGAGCTCCGCAAATGGGGCAGGCGGGCTTTGCAAATGCGGCAAACAATGTACGCAATGCGTTGTCACATTCGGCAATCGAAAGCGCTGATGCTTTTGCGGGAGCTTCTCCACGCGTGGCGGCAATCGCTAAACTCGCCGGAAGTCCTTCGGCGCTGTCCAGCGGAATTGTTCGCTTGCCTCCGAGCAAATCTGCCGCAAAAGGCGAGAGCGTCTCTAGGTAACGTCGCTTGCTTTCGCCGTGGAGCGTGTCCATCACGAGTGTCGATTTTCCGCAACCCGACGGTCCGCACACAACCGTAATTTTCCCCAGCGGAAACTGGGCGTCGACATTTTTTAAATTATGGAGTCTGCAACCGCGAATCGAAATGTAGTCAAGCATCGTTTAAAAGATAATTAATATGGTCGCTCAAAGCAAATTTTAGCGGTTCGTGAGTGTGAAAAAGCTATATTTAGAATAAAGAAAATCCTTCTAAACCATTTGATGATTGGTGCCTGTCATGAAATTGCTTATTCCTTTTTTTGCTCTCGTTGCTTTTTATCGCTTGCGGCAGCGATTCGTCAACTTCGGCAAATGATTCGGATGACGATGTTTCGTCTAAATCCAGTAGCAGTGCCAAGGCTATATCTTCTAGTAGATCAGTGAAGTCGTCGTCAAGCACTGTTGCAAAATCGAGTAGCAGTCAAAAGTCTGTCTCGTCATCATCAGGCAATGCTAGTAAGCTTGTTGATCCCGCTGATGTGATTGTTGCTTCCATGACGGACGCTCGAGACGGTCAAACCTATAAAACTGTGAAAATAGGCACGCAGACATGGATGGCTGAAAACCTCAACTACGAGACCGAAAGAGGCAGCTTCTGCTATGATGACAATACAGAAAACTGCACAAAGTTTGGTCGCCTCTACACTTGGCGTGCGGCGAAAACGGCTTGCCCTGACGGCTGGCATTTACCGACTACAACGGAGTGTGCCAAGCTGTTCACGGCCGCTGGTGGAGAAAGGACCGCGGGCAAGGTGCTTAAGTCCACATCCGGATGGTATAGTAGTGGCAATGGCACGGATGATTTCTCGTTCTCGGCGTTGCCGGCTGGTCTCAGGTACATCAATGACAATCACAACCTTGGGCGCAACGCCCACTTTTGGAGTACCACTGAGAGCAGTAGCTACAACGCCTACTATATGTACTTGTACGACAGCACCGACGAAGCGTGCCTGAGCTACGATAGCAAAATCCTCGGCCTTTCCGTCCGTTGCCTCAAGGACTAGCAGTGAGGAACTCCATAGGAGTCCACTAGCCTCTAAAAAACGAAAAGCCCGCGCAGTTTACTTACTGCCGGGCTGTTTTCATATTCGGGATTACGAACTAAAATTCCTTAAACGTGAATCTCAGTTCTCCAAACGGGGTGCGGAAATCCTTGTTCTTCAAGTTGTTTTCTTCGATGCCTGCGAACAGCCTGTAACCGCCGCCCACAGAAACTTCAAGGAGCTTTGTGACGCGGAAGTTGAACTGTGCCGAAAAGTCAGAGGTGAAGAAGGCGTCGTCAGACTTGAATCCGTCTTCGTCGCCCTTGTTCAAAAAGTTCACGCTGCCACCGCCAAGGCTGACTGGGAGCGAAATAGAGAATAAACCGCTACGGAAAACGACCGGTTCGGCAAAGATGCCGTACGAATGGTAGTCAAGCATTTGCGGGTGACGGATTTTCGGGTTTCTCACATCGCTGAGGATGGTCGAAAAGTAAGCACCCAAGCTGATGTATTGATTCATTACGACGCCGACGCGGAGGTTCATAAAGATCGTTCCGTCGCGGGCGATAAGGGAATTGCCACCGCTAACGCCCAAAAGTGCGCTCCAGTCGGAAGATTCGACTTTACCCGGTTCATAATCTTGTGAACCCTGGAGTTCGGCGTGGGAACTTACGGCGAGCGAGAGCGCCATGAGGAGAGATGTCAAAAGTTTTGTTTTCATAGTCCGTCCGTGTTTCCTTCCCATCTCCAGTTCTTTGCGCTGACCGCGGGCCAGTGGCAAATCGTCCACACGAGACTGTTGCCGCACAAAATGATGGACCAGACGCCAAAGAGCAAGAAGAGGAATAGTGGAATAAAAGCGAGTGATCCGTAGAAAATGGACATGCGCGTGACCATTGCCGTCTGGATGAGCATCAAAATCTTCACGTAGATGTTGATGGCAAGCCAAGAAAGCAAAGTCGAGAGCATCGACGCCAAGAACAGCTTGCGGCGAGTGTAGGGCTTGTGGCCTGCCGGGCGCGCCGGGAGCGCATAAAGCATAATGAAAATCACGAGGAGAGCCGCGATGTGGAATGCCGAGTACCAGAATACGGTGATGAGCGCCTTGATGACTTCCGGCGAAAAGTGGAATCCGTCAACGATGATGACCTTGAGCACGTTCTGTACGTGGTTCACAAAACCTGCGAACATGCCGACTACGGCTGCCCCAATGAGGAGGAACGGCGTGTAAATCTTAATCTGGCGAATCAAAGTTCTGGAAGTCTTGTTTTCCCAGACCACGTTGAAATTCGTTTCGAGACTCCCGAACGCGAGGATAAATGTGACAAAAAGACCGCCTGCGCCGATAAATCCAAGCTTTTTGATGGGGATGTGCTCGGCGTTTTCGACAATGTCCATGATTTGCTCGGTCGGCCAGTCTAGATTGAGCATGTCAATCACGATGGGGAGG
>JAEEGJ010030306.1_pt1 | contig 10584 bp, 9 predicted proteins | sample 8958761 | NCBI WGS metagenome assembly JAEEGJ01 (sample SAMN16246546, study PRJNA631951) | gut metagenome | biome: gut microbiome; feature: rumen; material: RS-attached | host: Bos | place: Iran: Karaj | collected 2018-10
CTGGACTTCATTTCCTCCTCGATGTTAATCTTGATAATTCTGTCGTTATCGAATGTCTGATCCATTAAAAAAAAGTATTTTTGAATTTATTTTTTACTCGTCTTTTGGGGTGTCAAATCGCGTTTAAGGCACTTTTTAAGCCCGCTGACGCGTTTTTAACCGTGCAAAGGTAGTCATTTTTTCATAAAGAACCAAACCTTTTAAACTATTTTTAAAGGTTTATTCATTTTCTTTCTGGCGACAGAAAGAAAACCGAATCAAAAGAAAACATCCATTAATGGCACGATGTTTGCAAGAAAAGTTGTATCTTTGCAAAGTGAAATGATAAAAAAGAAAGGAATAATATAATAATATGACTAGCCAGTTTTCACCAAAAGTATCGGAAATCCTTGCGTTTTCTCGCGAGGAAGCCGCACGTCTGGCCAGCCGTTCTGTAGGGCCTGAGCACCTGCTGCTGGGAATGCTCAGAAGCACTGACGGGCCCGTGATTGACCTGTTCCACAGACTGAACCTGAACCTGCAGTCGGTAAAGACAGAACTGGAACAGAGAGTTCGTGAAGACGAGATCGGCATGCCTATCCACACCTCAGAACTGGTGCTGAACGAGAAGGCCAGCAATATATTAAAACTTGCCGTGCTGGAGGCACGTATCCAGCGTACGACAAAAGTTGATGAGAAGCACCTGCTGCTCGCCATCCTCCATGATGCCGTGAACAATGGTGCCAAACAAGTATTAGAACTGAACAACATGAATTATGAAGACGCTATGGCGATGCTGTTCGCCCCGCAGAATACAGAGATAAAGAACGGTATCGGACTGCCCGACGAAGAAGAGGACGAGTTTGAGGATACTGCCGGAAAGACTGGCAGCACCGCCAAATCGGGGGCTACAACGGTTCAGTCGAAGCCAGCCTCGAAGACACCTGTGCTCGACACGTTTGGTACAGACCTGACACGGGCTGCTGCCGAAGGGAAACTCGACCCTTGCGTGGGGCGCGAGAAGGAGATACAGCGCATCATCGAGATACTCGGGCGCAGAAAGAAGAACAACCCTATCCTGATAGGTGAGCCCGGTGTGGGTAAGAGTGCCATCGTAGAGGGACTGGCACAACTGATCGTGAAGCACCACACGAGTCCGATGCTCTTCAACAAGCGTATCTATACCCTCGACATGACGGGTGTGGTGGCTGGTACAAAGTATCGCGGACAGTTTGAGGAGCGACTGAAGGCACTGATGAAAGAACTTGAGGCTAATCCCGACGTGATCGTATTCATCGACGAGATACACACCATCATCGGTGCCGGCTCGACACCAGGATCGATGGATGCCGCCAACATCATGAAGCCGGCACTGGCAAGAGGCACCATACAGTGTATCGGAGCCACAACGCTCGACGAATACCGCAACTCGATAGAAAAGGACGGTGCGTTGGAGCGAAGATTCCAGAAGGTACAAGTGGAACCCACTACGAACGAAGAGACCCTCCAGATACTCCGCAATATCAAGAGCCGCTACGAGAGCCATCACCACGTGACCTATACGGACGATGCGCTCGTGGCATGTGTCAAATTGACAGACCGCTTTGTGACAGACCGCTTCATGCCTGACAAAGCCATCGATGCGCTCGACGAGACGGGCTCACGCGTACATTTGGGTAATGCCCAGATTCCACCGGAGATTATTGAGAAGGAAAAGGAGATTGCCCACGTGAAAGAGAAGAAGCAACTGGCTGTGAGAAATCAGAACTTCGAGCTGGCTGCCGGATACCGTGACCGTCAGACGGTGCTGGAGACAGAACTGAAACAGCTGAACGAGCGCTGGAGCAACGGCGAAGGCGAGGAAAGGCAGGTGGTTGATGCAGAACAGGTGGCAGATGTGGTCTCGATGATGACAGGCGTGCCTGCCCAGCGGATGGCTGAGCAGGAGGGCATCAGACTGAAAGGTATGGCGAAGGAGCTGAAAGACGCCGTCATCGCACAGGATACAGCCATCGACAAGATGGTGAAGGCTATCCAACGTAACCGTATCGGCCTGAAGGATCCCAACCATCCGATCGGCGTGTTCATGTTCCTTGGTCCTACAGGTGTGGGCAAGACGTATCTGGCCAAGAAACTGGCCGAGTTTATGTTCGGCAGCAGCGACGCGCTGATACGTATCGACATGAGCGAATACACGGAGAGCTTCAACACATCTCGACTGATAGGTGCGCCTCCGGGCTATGTGGGCTATGAGGAAGGCGGACAGCTGACGGAGCGCGTCAGAAGACACCCCTACTGCATCGTACTGCTCGACGAGATTGAGAAGGCGCACGGCAATGTGTTCAACTTGCTGCTACAGGTGCTTGACGAAGGAAGACTGACCGACGGCAACGGACGTTTTGTGGACTTCCGCAACACAGTGATCATCATGACCTCGAACACAGGTACGCGACAGCTGAAGGACTTCGGACGCGGCGTGGGCTTCAGTGCCGGCAACAGCTCTGCACTCGCACTTGACGAGAAAGACAAGCAGCATGCCCGCGACATCGTACAGAAGGCGCTGTCGAAGCAGTTCTCGCCTGAGTTCCTGAACCGCCTGGACGAGATCATCACCTTCGACCAGCTCGATCTCAATGCCATCAAGCGCATCATCGACATCGAACTGAAAGGGCTTTACAGCCGTATCGAGCAGGTGGGCTACCACATCGACCTTTCTGAGGAAGCGAAGGAGTTTGTGGCTACCAAGGGCTATGACGTACAGTTCGGAGCCCGTCCGCTGAAACGTGCCATCCAGAACTATATCGAGGACGGCATCAGCGACCTGATCGTCAACGGCAACCTGGAGCCAGGTACCACAATCCATATCACACTGAAAGAAAATGAGTTAGCGTTCTGCTAACTCATTTTTTCAGATACTGACACTTCTTTTGCCTAATCGAGGCCTTCACACTCTTTCAGCCAAAGCGCATAGGAGGCATCGCTCGGCATGCGCCAGTCGCCTCGGGGCGAGAGACTCACGCTGCCCACCTTCGGACCATCGGGCAGACAGGAGCGCTTGAACTGCTGGGTGAAGAACCGGCGACAGAAGATTGTCAGCCACTTCTTGACGGTCTCCTTATCATACAATGGGCCTCTGTCTTCAACGGGCGAAGGCATGCAGAAGGCACGCTGGGCCAAGAGGTAGATTTTCTTGGGACTGAAGCCATAGCGCAGGAAATAATAGATGAAGAAATCATGGAGTTCATAGGGACCCACAAGATCCTCGGTCTTCTGTCGGATACGACCCAGCTCGTCGGCAGGAATGAGTTCGGGCGAGATGGGCGTGTCGATGATATCGAGCAAAGTATCCGTTGCCATCTCTCCTGCCACAAAGCTGACAAGATAGCGGATAAGCGTCTTGGGCACGCCTGCATTCACACCGTACATCGACATGTGGTCGCCATTGTAGGTGGCCCAGCCCAAAGCCAGTTCTGAGAGGTCGCCTGTACCGACGACGATGGCATTCTCCTTATTGGCGACGTCCATCAGTATCTGCGTACGCTCACGAGCCTGTGAGTTCTCGTAGGTGACATCATGCACCTTCATATCATGACCGATATCCTCGAAATGCTGCGTGACAGCCTTGGCAATGCTAATCTCACGGATGGTAACACCGAGGATCTCCATCAGTTTCATGGCATTGTGATAGGTGCGGTCTGTCGTACCGAAGCCAGGCATCGTGATACCGATGATGCCCTTGCGGTCGAGACCGAGCTTGTCGAATGTCTTGACAGTCACCAGAAGCGCCAAAGTGGAATCGAGGCCGCCACTGATACCGATGACCGCTTTTTGGCCATTGATATGGTAGAGACGCTTGGCAAGTCCGCTCACCTGTATGTTGAGGATCTCCTCGCAGGTGGACTGCATATCGGCATCCTTGGGAATGAACGGATGTGGATCGATCTCACGCGTAAGGACAAACTCACGGGGAGCAGATGACTTGGCAGTGATTGTACGGGCATGCGCATCACGCTGGGCATTGATGAACGTGGTGTTCTCACGACGCTCCACACGCAGCTTCTCCACATCAACCTGGCACATCTGTATCTGAGGCTGGAAAGAGAAACGGCTACCCTCAACGAGCAAACGACCGTTCTCGAAAATCAGGGTATTGCCGCCATAGACCACATCCTGAGAAGACTCGCCGAAGCCACTGCTGGCATAGACATAGGCACTGATGGTACGGGCACTCTGCTGAGCCAAGAGGGATTTCAGATAGGCATACTTGCCTATCAGATCGTCGCTGGCTGAGAGGTTGAAAATGATATCGGCACCAGCCAAAGCAAGGTTGTTGCTGGGAGGAATGGGTGCCCAGACATCCTCACAGATCTCAACACCGAACTTCATACCGTCGCCCGTCATGAAGATCTGTGCCTCGGCACTCACATGAACAGGACTGCCTGCAAAATAGATATCTGTCGGATTCAGATCCTGGGCAGAGGCGAACCACCGCTTCTCATAGAACTCGCCATAATTGGGCAAATAGGTCTTCGGCACAATGCCAAGAATACTGCCACCCTGAATGACAACGGCGCAGTTGTAGAGCAGGCCATTGATCAATACAGGCGCTCCAACGATGGAGATAACACCGATCTTCCTCGTGAAGTCGAGCAGCATCATGATACCTTCCTCTGCCTGATCCAGCAACAGCTGCTGCTTGAAGAGATCCTGGCAAGAATAGCCTGTGATGCATAACTCTGGGAAAACCAGCACTTCGACATAACGTCCTTCAGCCTGTGCAATCAGAGTTTCTATCTGTTGCACGTTGTGCTCCACGTCGGCTACCTTCACCGTTGGAACGGCAGCAGCCACATTCACAAATCCGTATCTCATAGCTTAATTTTTTGTACGTCGTTCTCAATAATCGTGTAAATCAGCGCCGGTTCCTCGAAGAAATCGTTCTCGCGGAAGGTGTGCAGCTTGTAGAACTTCACAGGATCAATACGCACCTGAGCATTCACTACAGGCTTCAGGAGGAAATGCTTGTCGCGCTTGTAGGCAATGAGCTGGACACAGCCGTGCTCCAGTTCGTTCAGGCTCTCCCGCCCGAACTCCTCAATATATTCCTTGGTGTTAGGCTCTATCTCACCCTCTGCCCTCACCTGCCACGCATTTCCCTCAGCAGTCATATAGACATAGCGCATATAATAGTTGGAATCATTCACCAGATAGGTCTCGAAGAGCGTCTGCGACAATTCTTTCGGATTGATGGGCACAAAGGCGAGATAGGCACTCAGTTTGTCGCCTCCAGCCCGTTCCTCAGGCTTAGCCTTGAAGGTAATGGGCTTGTCTGCAGGTTCCGTCTCTTTCTCCTCAATCTGGCTGGCCTTCTGCTGCCCGCTTTTCATCTCGACAATGTGCTTTGTGTCATAGTCTTCATCACCAACAACAACGACTTCTGACATGAGCATCGGCATCTGGAAACCGTCCTCATCTTCCACGAGTACGATATTCTTTCCCTGGAACCCAGCGACTTTTCCGCCGCCGACCTCACTCAAAAATCTCACGTGATCACCAATTTTCATCGTTTTATGGTTTTGATTCGCGGGCAAAGTTAAAAAAAAAAGACATAATCTCCAAAGATTCTGGCTTTTTTTTGCTGTTCTGCGCGTTTTTACAGACAGATACGGCGGGTAAACATGATGTAACCCACTTTCCTGCTCATACCCTGCATACCAGGATAACCGGAGTCCAGAAAGTCATGAAGGGGTAATGAAATCTGTAGCTGCGTCTTCTGCTTGCCTTCTTTGTCGATCACCGAAAAGGCCAAATCGATACCAAAGCCTCCCTTGAGCATATCCTTCCTGGCATCAGAGAACGAGCCGCCGCAACCTGTGAGCACATCGTAGAACATGCCCCCCTCGAAGGCGATCATCTCATTGCCGATCATCACGCCGGCACGAGGCTGGAAATAGTAGCCGCGAAGATTGTCGTCGGTTTCCTTGAATACTATCTCCTGGCTTTTGAAGTAAGCTCCTGCATAGGCACCAAATAAGGAAGGCTGACAGGATACGTCAACACCAATGCCATAGTCGCCAATATGCTTGAAAGGATTGGCAAAAGAGCGGTGATAGGGACTGCAGACAGCCCAAGGGCCTTCAAGGCCATCATTGCTTATTCCAACAGGAAAGACGGTATTAGCAAAAGGGATGATCATCTCTGCCGTCTTATCAGCATGGAAGACAAGCTTCGCCAAGGCCACAGCACCCACATCATATAACAGCGAGGTGAAGTAGTTCGTAGACCAGATGCGCGAATTCAGTGTCCAATGATTGTCAGAATCGCCTGTCTGGGCAGAGACCTCCGCACAGACCATCAGCGCCACAACAGCAGTTACGAATAATCTTTTCATCAGTCGGAATCGTTTTTATCACCATATAAAGAGAGGCTTGACAATTTGCAAGCCTCTCCTCACCGTTAGTTGTTGACGGAACCGCCTACAATATCAAGCAGTTCGTTTGTAATAGCCTGCTGACGGCTCTTGTTGTACTGTAGATTCAATTCGCGGAGCAGTTCGTCGGCATTGTCGGTAGCGGTCTGCATGGCCACCATACGAGCTGCATGTTCAGAGGCGTTAGAATCGAGCAATGCTGTATAGAGCATCAGATGTGCAAGCTTCGGTATGAGCTGTGAGAGCACAGTAATCATATCGGGCTCGACGATGAAATTATCGTTGAGCGGTTTCACATCTTCCTCCTTATGCTCGGACAGGCGCTCACCGCGCTTCTTCAGATACTCCTGCGACTCCTTCGTGGCAATGATACTCGTCAGATCGCGCTCATGGTCAGCCTTCAGCTCCGACTCGATGTCGATGGGCAAAAAGGTCTTACGCGTGAGGACCTGTGAGCCTGCGCTCTTAAAGTGATGATAGATCAATTCTACCTTATCTATCTCACCTTCAGCAAATTTCCGTCCCAACTCCATAGCAAGCTCTATGCAGTCTTGAACATTAGGTTTGTCGGCAAGCGCAGAATATTCGCCCTGGATATTGAGTCCCATTTTGCGAGACTTCTCATAGACTTTACGGCCAATGGGATAAATCTCGACATTCTCGCGCCCGATGCTCCCGGCATATTCGTCGAGCACATGCGTCATCATCTTGATGGTGTTGGCATTGAAACCACCGCAGAGTGAGGAGTTGGAAGTGAAGACCACAAGGGCAGCCCGTTTGACGGGGCGCTCCTTGTCATAGATGGTCTGTGCCTCGGCCTCGGCAGCGAGAAACGACTTGAGAATATGTTCCAGCATCGTCTCATAAGGCAGCATGTTCTGAATGGCCACCTGAGCATGATGGAGTTTCGACGAAGCCACCATCTTCATCGCAGAAGTAATCTTCCGCGTGGATTTGACTGAGGCTATGCGGCCTTTAATTTCTTTCAAACTGGGCATAGTTCAAACAATTTAATAATGTAATAATGTAAAAATGTAATAATTGGCCTGCGCAGCTATTTTTTACATTTTTACATTTTATAATTATTACATTTTATAAGTTCCCGCAATGTCGGCCATCACGGCCTCGATCTTCTGAGTCGTCTCATCATCGATCTTTCCGCTGGCAAGCGTCTGGATGACTTCGGGATGAGCAGAGCGCATCTTGTCGAGGAACTGTGTCTGGCACTCGCGCACCTTATCGATGGGCACCTCGCGCATCAGTCCGTGTACACCACAATAGAGGATGGCAATCTGCTCACCTACGGGCATCGGGCTATACTGCGGCTGAATCAGCAGCTGGTTGTTCTTACGTCCACGGTCGAGCGTCATCGCCGTCACAGCATCCATATCGCTGGAGAACTTCGAGAAGGCCTCGAGCTCACGATACTGTGCCTGGTCGATCTTCAGCGTACCAGCCACCTTCTTCATCGACTTGATCTGTGCCGAACCACCCACACGGGACACGGAGATACCCACGTTGATGGCAGGACGGAAGCCCTGATTGAAGAGGTCGCTCTCGAGGAAGATCTGACCGTCGGTGATAGAAATCACGTTCGTCGGGATGTAGGCTGACACGTCTCCGGCCTGTGTCTCAATGATAGGCAATGCCGTGAGAGAACCACCACCCTTTACATGACCCTTCATGCACTCGGGCAGGTCGTTCATCTTCTCAGCCACTTCCTGCTGCTCATTCATCTTAGCAGCACGCTCCAAAAGACGAGAGTGGAGATAGAACACGTCGCCAGGATATGCCTCACGTCCGGAAGGACGGCGCAGGATCAGCGACACCTCTCGATAGGCGACAGCCTGTTTGGAGAGATCGTCGTAGACTACCAGTGCTGGCAGACCACGATCGCGGAAATACTCGCCGATGGCGGCACCTGCGAACGGTGCATAGTACTGCATGGCAGCAGGATCGGCTGCGGTAGCGGCCACAACGATGGTGTATGGCATTGCACCATGCTCCTGCAGCGTCGAGACGAGAGCAGCAACAGTTGAAGCCTTCTGGCCGATAGCCACATAGATACAGTAGACAGGCTTGCCTGCCTCAAAGAAACTCTTCTGGTTGATAATCGTATCAACAGCAATAGCAGTCTTACCCGTCTGACGGTCACCGATAATCAGCTCACGCTGTCCGCGTCCGATGGGAATCATAGAGTCGATGGCCTTCAGACCCGTCTGTAGCGGTTCCTTCACAGGTTGACGGTAAATCACACCTGGAGCCTTACGATCGAGCGGCATCTCGAAAGCGTCGCTCAAATCAATGTCTCCCTTGCCGTCGATAGCCTGTCCCAGAGGATTGATGACACGCCCGAGCATATTATCGTTGACACGGATAGAGGCGATACGCTTCGTACGCTTAACCACCATGCCCTCCTTAATGCCCGAGGTAGTACCCAAAAGCACACAACCGACGTTGTCTTCCTCCAGATTCATCACGATGGCCATCGTTCCGTTCTCGAATTCCAACAATTCATTGGCCTCGGCATTGCGCAGTCCGTAAATACGGGCTACACCGTCGCTGACAGTCAGTACGGTACCGACCTCATCGAACTTCTCTGCGTTGGAGATACCCTTGAGTTGGTCGAGCAGGACCTGGGATACTTCGCTTGGTTTAATTTTATCTGACATTTATTCTTAATTTAAAAATTTAACAATGAAACAATGTAATAATTAAAGTGCTGCATTTTTGCATTTTTACATTCTTACATTATTTCATTTTCTCAACGTGTTGAGAATCGAGTTGAGCTGAGACTTGACACTGGCATCCATGCGATAGGTGTCGTATTCCAGAATGAAACCACCGATGATATCGGGATTTACCTCTGTCTCAAACTCCACAGTTCCATTAGTCTTACTCTCCACCATCTGGCGCATCTTCTGCTCGGTAGCAGCCGACACGGCGGCAGCGGTGATGAGGCGTCCTCGGATGACATTCTTCTGTTGGCGGTAAAGCGTGACGTACGAATTGGCGATGAATTGCATCACGTTCTCACGGTCTTCCTTCAGCACAAGCTGGATAAAGGCCTTGGTCAGCGGAGAGGGATTCTTACCGACAGCTGTCAGCAACAGGGTCTCCTTCTTGTCCTTCGAGAGCATCGGATTGTCTATCGTAAACCGCAGCTGCGGCACTTCGACGTAGCTCTTGGCGAGCTGTTGCATCTCCGTATACACAGCATCTTCGATTTTCGCGTCTGTCGCACTCTTGAGGAGTGCGCGGGCGTATCTTACCGATATGACTCCTATATCCATACGCTATACCTTATTTGTCAGTAGAAACCTCATCCAGCATTCGTTCAATCAAAGCCATCTGTGCCTTATCGTCCTTCAGGTTCTGGCGCAGAACCTTTTCGGCAATCTCTACGCTAAGCGTAGCGACCTGCTGGCGGATGTCGGCGATGGCTGCCCTTTTCTCCTGCTCGATGGCGGTCTTGGCGTCGCCGAGCAGCCGGGCTCCTTCCTCACGTGCCTTCTGCTGAGCCTGTTCCACAATGGCATCGCGTGTCTCGGCAGCCTCCTTGAGGATTTGTGCCTGACGGTCGCGGGCTTCCTGCAGAATAGCCTCTCCCTCCTGCTTGATGTTCTCCAGACGCTCGGAGGCCTCGTGTGCCTTCTTAAGGCTCTCGTCGATGTACTTCTTCCGCTCTTCAACCATATTGGTGATGGCTGGGAAACCGTACTTGGCAAGCACGAAGAACACTACCGCAAACGCCAGAAGCATCCAGAACAGAAGTCCCAGATCGGGCGTGAGGATTGCTGGCAGTTTACTGAAATCCATTCGCAACTATCTTTAGTTAATGACTTGAAGGAATGTCTCTTAGATAAGGAATGCACAAGCTGCAATAGCGAAGAGAGCACAACCCTCGACGAAAGCAGAGGTCAGAATCATGTTTGTCTGGATCTTACCAGTAGCCTCTGGCTGGCGGGCAATAGCGTCCATTGCGCTACCACCAATCTTACCAATACCTAAACCTGCACCAATTGTTGCAATACCTGCACCGATACCGCAGCCCAGCTGAGCCAGACCTTCTGCGGCTAAAAATAAAGCTGAAATCATAATTCTAAAATTTTTAAGTTATTAATAATGTTTTAATGTTTAATCTCTTTTTATTATATCATTAACGATTAATGTTT
>JAEEGJ010030308.1_pt1 | contig 10583 bp, 11 predicted proteins | sample 8958761 | NCBI WGS metagenome assembly JAEEGJ01 (sample SAMN16246546, study PRJNA631951) | gut metagenome | biome: gut microbiome; feature: rumen; material: RS-attached | host: Bos | place: Iran: Karaj | collected 2018-10
CTTTAGGCAAAGGAGCAGGCTATGAACGCTGGGCGAAGAGCTTCAACCTGAAGCAGACAGCCAAGACGCTTCTCTTTCTGCAGCAGCATGACATTCACAGCTACGAAGATCTGGAACGCATGACCAATGAAGCTGTAACCGGCGCTGATCAGCTGCTTGCGTCTATAAAGGAAAAGGATGCCAGGATCAAGGAGATTGAAGCACTCCGGCAACATATCTTCGACTACAGCAAGACCAGGAAGACCTACCTGGAATACAAACGGCTGCCGAAAGCTAAGAAGGCAGAATTCTATGAGCTGCACCGGGCAGAGATCGAGCTGCAGGAGGCTGCAAGGGCTTCCTTTGATCAGCTGCCGGAAGGAACGAAACTGCCTACTGTAAAAGAACTGAGTGCAGAGCGAACCAGGCTGATCAGAGAGCGCCAGGCAGAATATGCGGAGTACCGGAAGGTCAAGGCGGACCGTACGGAATTCATCCGGGCGAAGCAGAATGCGGATGTGATCCTCTATAGGCAGCAGGAACATTATGATCGGACAAGAGAAAAATAAAGCAGGACAGATTATTTCTTGAAATGTACAAATACCATAAGGTGAAATAAAAATACCCGGTGACGTTAGCGCAGTGTTCATAAAACAGTAAGACTGAAAAATGAGCACTGTTGCTATTGGGTTGGCTAAGAAAAAGTGAAGCGTGATATTCCATACCATTACGGTGTGGCGTATCACGCTTTTATTTTTTGCCTAGATAAAAAGAAGATGTATGTATATTTACGAACCTTTTACGCTTCACTGGTTTTGAATTTTACAACGAACTTCTACAATTCCAACTGTGATCAAGAGGTCAACAAATATTAGACGAATCACAGGAGGTTCGAAATGAAACGTAAAATTATGAAAACATTGGCTATTGGAGTGGCAATCGTCATGATGGTCAGCTCACTTGCCGGATGTGGTAAATCCGCAGATTCAAATGCATCCCTGACAGGTAAAATTTCCATTGCAGGTTCTACCTCGATGGAAAAGCTGTGTGAAGCAATGAGCGAAAGCTTTATGGAAGCATATCCTGACATTACCGTCACTGTGGAATACACCGGTTCAGGCGCAGGTATTGAGTCTCTGACTCAGGGTAGTATCGACATTGGCAATGCATCCCGTGGACTTAAGGATGGTGAAAAAGAACAGGGTGCTGTAGAGAACATTGTTGCCATTGATGGTATCGCAGTGATCACCGATAAGGCAAATACCGTGGCAGATCTTACCAGTGAACAGTTGGCATCCATTTATACTGGAGATGTTACCAACTGGAGCGAGTTTGGCGGCAGTGATGAGGCAATTGTTGTCATCGGTCGCGAGGCAGGTTCCGGTACCAGAAGCGCTTTTGAGGAACTGCTTAAGGTAGAGGATACATGTAAGTATGCGCAGGAACTGGATTCCACCGGCGCAGTGCTGGCAAAAGTTGCCTCTACTCCGGGTGCAATCGGTTATGTATCTCTGGATGTGGTAGATGATACAGTAACCGCAGTATCCCTGAATGGTGCTCCGGCAACCGAAGAAAGTATTCTTGCAGGCGAGTATCTTCTCTCCAGACCGTTTGTTATGGCAACCATGGGAGAAATCGCAGAGCAGAACGAATTAGTGCAGACTTGGTTTGCTTATATCGCATCAGAAGAGGGCAAGGCTGTCATTACTGATCTTGGACTGATCCTTCCTCAGTAAGGGAGAGACGCTTATGACAAACAAAGCAAAGATAAATACTATCGAAACTGCAGCAAAAATTGTATTTACACTGTGTGCAGTGCTTGCCGTCTTTGCAGTTTGTTCCATTACGATCTATATGGTTGCAAAGGGCACTCCGGCATTCGCCAATGTCGGAGTGTCTGAGCTTTTATTCGGAACGCTTTGGAAACCGACTGCATCGAATGCCTCTTACGGAATTCTATACATCATCCTGTCCTCCATTGTGGGAACCGGGGCCAGTGTACTGATCGGTGTTCCTGTAGGCCTGTTTACTGCAGTATTTCTGACAGAGATATCAAACAAAAAACTGGCAGCTGTAGTTCAGCCTGCTGTTGAACTGCTGGCAGCAATTCCATCTGTAATTTACGGCCTTTTGGGACTTATGCTTCTGAATCCGGTTATGTTTAAACTGGAGAAACTGATTTTTGCCGGTTCCAAAACGCACCAGTTCACAGGTGGTTCCAATATGCTTTCCGCAGTAGTTGTACTGGCAATCATGATCCTTCCGACAGTGGTTAATGTCAGCGCTTCATCGATTCGTTCGGTTTCAAAGGATCTGAGAGCAGCCTCTCTGGCACTTGGTGCCAGTAAGATCCAGACAATATTTAAGGTGACGATTCCGGCAGCAAAATCAGGTATCATGACGGGAAGCGTACTTGGAATCGGACGTGCACTTGGAGAGGCCATGGCGATCAACATGGTAGCAGGCGGTTCGGTCAATCTGCCTCTGCCATTTAACTCTGTACGATTTTTGACCACGCAGCTTGTCAGCGAGATGGGCTATGCAGAAGGAACACACAGACAGGTTCTCTTTTCTGTAGGATTGGTTCTTTATCTGTTCATTATGATCATCAATCTGCTGCTGCAGAAATTGCGAAAGGGGGCTACGAAAAATGAATAATCACAGTGAATGCACTCTTTCTCAGAGAAGAAAAAGACCGATGGATCTGGTTCTGTATGCTCTGATCTATCTTTGTGCTGCCTTTGCAGTTCTGCTGCTTGCGGGGATTATTATCTATGTATTGATCCGAGGCGTCAGCAGCATTAACTGGGGATTTTTGACCACCGTTACCTCTGTTCGAAAAGGTACCGTAGGTATAGCCGGCAATATTGTAAATACGATCCTGATCGTTCTGCTGACTATGGTAATCGCAACCCCTGTAGGTGTGGGAGCTGCGATCTATCTGAACGAATATGCGAAACCCGGTAAACTGGTCAGTCTGATTGAGTTTGCAACAGAAACCCTGTCCGGTATTCCTTCTATTATTTTTGGCCTGTTTGGAATGATGTTTTTCGGGCAGACACTGGGCCTTGGATATTCTCTTCTTACTGGAGCGTTGACACTGATCCTGATGGTGCTGCCACTCATTACCAGAAATACACAGGAAGCCTTAAAGACTGTACCAAATAGCTACAGACATGGTGCAGTAGGTCTAGGTGCGGGCAAATGGTATACCATTCGGACGATTTTATTGCCCTCCTCCATGCCGGGAATTATTACCGGTGTAATTTTGGCTATTGGGCGAATTGTCGGAGAATCAGCAGCACTTTTATTTACTGCAGGAAGCGCAAAGACTCTGCCAAAAGCACTTGCTGCTTTATTCCCGAAGATTTTTCAATCTGGTGGAACCATGACGATCCAGCTTTATCTTTCCGCAACCAGCGAGGGTGATTTTGACACTGCATTTGGAATTGCAGTCGTACTACTGGTTCTGGTATTCCTAATCAATTTGGGGACAAAGAGGCTGGCTGCAAAATTTGATGTGATGAGGAAAAAATAATGGAACAGAAAACAAAAATCAGCGTGAAGGATCTTCATTTGTATTATGGAGAAAATCACGCATTAAAGGGTGTCAATATGGAGATTCGTCCAAACGCTGTTACAGCTTTTATCGGTCCTTCAGGCTGTGGTAAGTCTACCTTTCTCAAGACCTTGAACAGAATGAATGACCTTGTTGATAATGTGCGAATTGAAGGAACAGTGCTTCTTGATGGAGAGAATATTTATGGTCCCGGCGTTGATACCACGATACTGAGAAAAAAGATCGGTATGGTATTTCAGCAGCCAAACCCTTTCCCAATGAGCATTTATGATAATGTCGCTTACGGTCCGCGCGTGCATGGAATCCGAGATAAAAGAAAACTGGATCAGATCGTAGAAGAAAGTCTGCGAGGTGCCGCAATTTTTGATGAGGTGAAAGATCGACTTAAAAAATCTGCGCTTGGATTGTCTGGAGGCCAGCAGCAGCGAATCTGCATTGCAAGAGCATTGGCTGTTCAGCCGGAAGTACTGCTGATGGATGAGCCGACCTCCGCACTGGATCCAATCTCAACATCCAAGATCGAGGATCTTATGGAGGAATTGAAAAAGAAATACACTGTAGTGATCGTGACCCATAACATGCAGCAGGCGGTGCGTGTTGCAGATGATACGGCGTTTTTCCTGCTGGGAGAACTCATTGAATTCGGGGACACAAAACAGATTTTCTCTTATCCGCAGGATAAACGAACAGAAGATTATATCACAGGAAGATTCGGCTAAAGGAGATATAATACATGAGATTGAAGTTTGATGAGCAGCTGAGGCAGCTGAACAATGAAATGATCCTGATGGGCAACATGATCCAGAAAGCGATTCAGGATACCATTGAAGCTTTTTTCAGCCAGAATATAGATAAGGCAAAGCAGATCATGAAGGACGATGAGCTGGTTGATCAGGAGCAGAAGAAGATTGAAAACATCTGCTTTCAACTACTGATGCAGCAGCAGCCGGTTGCAAGAGACTTAAGAACGATCACTGCGGCCATGAAGATGGTGACCGATATGGAACGAATCGGCGACCAGGCGGCAGATATCGCAGAATTGACCATTATGATGGCTGACAGTCCCTATCTTTTGAATGTAGAGCATATCAAAAAGATGTCTGCCGAAACTGTCATGATGCTGATGCAGGCAGTTCAGGCCTACGTGGAAAGGGATATGAAGAAAGCACAGGAAGTGATTGAGCATGATGATATTGTTGATGAACTGTTTGTGAAGGTGAAAACAGATCTGATTGAGGTCATGCGGAACAATGCTGATTACGCAGAGCATGCGGCTGATCTTCTGATGGTGAACAAATATCTGGAACGAATCGGAGACCACGCAACAAATATTGCCGAGTGGGTCATCTTCTCGATTGATGATCACGTGAATGAAAAGGCGTAAGATATGAGTATTGACTTTCAGAATAAAAAGGGCTTCATCTGTGATATGGATGGTGTCCTCTATCATGGAAACCGATTGCTTCCTGGAGCAGTCGAGTTTATCAACTGGCTCCAGAAAAACGGAAAGGAGTATTTATTCCTTACCAACAACAGTGGAATGACTCCGCGAGAACTGCATCAGAAGCTGGAACGTCTGGGAGTAAACGTTCCGGAAGAACACTTTTATACCAGCGCCCTGGCTACAGCCGAATTTCTACGGATCCAGGCACCGGGCTGTTCTGCATTTGTAATCGGTGAGGCTGGACTCTTAAATGCATTGTACGATGCCGGAATCACAATGAACGATGTAAATCCAGATTATGTGGTCATTGGTGAAGGCAGAAGCTATTCTCTGGAAACACTGACGAAAGCAGTCAATCTTGTTTTAGGAGGCGCAAAGCTCATCGGTGCAAATTCCGATGTGTCAGGAAATATCGAAAATGGAATCGCACCTGCATGTCGGGCATTGATTGCACCGGTGGAAATGGCGACCGGAAAGCAGGCCTATTTCTGCGGTAAACCAAATCCTCTTATGATGAGGACAGGTCTTCGACTGCTTGGATGTCATTCCGAAGAAGCCGTTATCATCGGAGATCGTATGGATACGGATATCATTGCAGGTACAGAAAGCGGTGTGGATACAGTGCTTGTATTATCCGGAGTCTCGGACAGAGAGACAGTAAAAGCATTTGCTTATCAGCCAACGGTAATCCTTGATGGGGTCGGCTGCATTCCTGATAAACAGGAATAAGAAAAAAGGCCAGGCAGTTCGTCAGAAAAGCTGTCTGGTCTTTGTTATGTAGTATATATTGAAGCCTTGTTATCTGCAGCGTTTGCCATCATGAAAATCATGATTACAAGAATAGAGAAAAACAACAAACCATGAGATAACAACAGGATAGCCGAGAAAGCAAACCATCCAATCCCAGGTTGATAATGCCCAGATTCTGATTATTAACCACGCTGCAAAACCGGCAAGTGCGTATAGTGTCCCAAGGATTAGCAATGCAACCCGATATTTTGTATCTGCATGCCATTTCTTTTTGTCAATATATGTCCATAGATTTTTCATGCTCTATACCTCCTTTATGCAGAGGATAGCTTTTGTTTGTAAAAGCTGAAATCGATATGAGGTAAGGTTTCTGTAAAACACCCAAATTTTACAATCCCTTTACAGAGGCGACCTCAATGGTTTTACAGACCTGTTTTATTATATAGACCGATGAAAAGGAAATGAGGTAATGGATATGGATATCTTTGGAATACTGACAATGGTGGGAGGACTTGCCCTGTTCTTATACGGAATGAATACCATGGGAGATGGATTAGTTATGCTCTCTGGTGGTAAACTGGAGCAGGTTCTTGAAAGACTGACGAAAAAAAGAATCATGGCGTTGCTTTTGGGCGCTTTGGTCACAGCGGTGATTCAATCCTCGTCCGCAACAACTGTTATGGTAGTTGGTTTCGTTAACTCCGGTATTATGAAGCTGACGCAGGCAGTTGGCATTATTATGGGCGCTAACATAGGTACAACGATTACATCATGGATTCTGTCGCTGACAGGAATCAGCAGCGGAAATGTATTTATCAAACTGCTTAAGCCCAGTTCGTTCTCCCCTGTTCTTGCAGCAATCGGTATTATTTGCATGATGACCGGAAAGGATGGTTCCAGAAAGAAAACGATTGGAAGCATTCTGTTAGGCTTTGCGGTACTCATGTTTGGTATGGAAACGATGAGTGGCGCAGTTTCTCCCTTAAAAGATAACCCCACCTTCACCGGCATGCTGACCGCATTCTCAAATCCTATACTTGGTATGGCTGCAGGTGCAGTTTTGACCGCAGTTATTCAAAGCTCCTCTGCGTCTGTTGGTATTCTGCAGGCTTTATGCATGTCCGGCGCCGTAACTTATGGAACTGCACTTCCAATCATCATGGGGCAAAATATCGGCACCTGCGTGACAGCACTGATTTCATCTATAGGAGCAAGTAAGAACGCAAAGAGAGCTGCTTTTATTCATCTGTATTTTAATCTAATTGGCACTATCCTTTTTATGGCCGTGTTCTATTTTATTAATCACTTCGTAAATTTTGCATTCCTATCCAATACCGCCGGTGCGGCAGGAATTGCAGTAATTCATAGCCTGTTTAATATTGGATGTGCGATTGTACTGTTTCCATTCGCTGATAAGCTTGTAGCCCTGTCGACATTTACTGTCAAAAATCAAACGGCATCTGAGCCGGAGCAAATACTTCCTGAAAAACTGGCAGCCTTGGATGAACGCTTTCTGGATAGTCCATCCTTTGCAATTCAGCTTTGTAAGAATGCCGTAATAAAGATGGCAGAGTATTCAAAAAAAGCAATTCTTCTTGCAATGGAAGTTCAGACTGAATATTCCAGCGAAAAAGTTGCTGAGGTCATTCAGCTTGAGCAGTTGGTCGATCAGTTTGAAGACTCCATTGGCACATATCTTGTAAAGCTTGCCGGAAAAGACCTAAGCATGGATGATAGCCACTTGCTATCCGTGCTACTCCACTGTATCAGTGATTTTGAAAGAATTTCAGATCATGCAATCAATATTACGGAAGCCGTAGATAAATTGCAAAAACAGGGACTAGAATTTACCAGTCAGGGAAAACATGAGCTTGACTCTCTGGGGATTGCAATCCGTGATATAATGACAATGACGCAAAATGCATTTTCTACGGGGAATACAACAACAGCGGCAGATGTAGAACCGTTGGAAGAGGTCATTGACGATCTCGTCATGGAAATGAAGCAGCGGCATATCGTTCGCCTCAGAAGTGGAAATTGCTCTATGGAGGCAGGACTGCTCCTGGAGGACATTCTGACAAATTACGAGAGAGTATCCGACCATTGCTCCAATATAGCCGCAGCATTGATTGAAATACAGGCAGACGAGTTGGATATGCATCGATATATTGATGTAAAAATTAAAGGCAGTGATCCTCATTTCCAGAAGGAGTATCTCCGCCTGAAGAATATTTACATTTTGCCATAGCGAAGGAAGGGATATAGATGGCTTTAATTTATATTGTGGAGGATGACCCAAGCATACAGGAAATCGAAATGATGGCCTTAAAGAACAGTAACTATATGGTGCAGGCGTTCGATCGCGCCAGTTCTTTATATGAAAAATTAGAAGAAATAATTCCCGATCTCATTCTGCTCGATATCATGCTTCCGGATGAAGATGGTTATAAAATCGTGCGCAGATTGAGAAATAGTCCCAAAACCAGGCGAATTCCGGTCATCATGATTACAGCAAAGACAACTGAAATGGATATGGTGAAGGGATTAGATGACGGTGCTGACGATTACATCCGCAAGCCATTCTCCGTAATGGAACTGCTTTCCAGAGTGCGAGCTTTGCTTAGACGATCTCAGGAGGATGTCCCTGAACAACTGTTAGTAGGAAACATCATGCTGGACCATGAGCGACACTCTGTAATCTCCGATGGAAGAAGTATTATTCTCACTTTGAAAGAATATGAACTGCTCCGTTACCTGATGATCAACGAAGATGTTGTTTTGACCAGAGAATCCATAATGCGCTTCGTCTGGGGCGTAGACTTTGAGGGTGAAAGCCGCACTGTAGATATGCATATAAAGACTCTTCGGCAGAAGCTGGGTGAATGTGGAAAGCAGATTCATACAATTCGAGGTGTAGGTTACTCCATCAGCAAAGAATGTGGTGAAGAGGCATGAAGCAGAAAATAAATATACGTCTCAGCCTGATAGCCCTGATTGCAATTATTACTACAGCGGTTGGTATCACGATGGTGTATTATAGTCTGTTTCAAGGACAGGTTCGTAATGACCTGAAACAGAACGCAGTTTTGTTGGTAGAAACAGACCTTTTCCAGAATGCTTACACTTCCGGAAAAGAGAGCTCGGAGAATCTTGAACACCTCAGTTCGGGAAACTTAAGAATTACCTGGGTTGATGCCGATGGAACCGTTCTGTTCGATAATGATACAGATATTGCCGGCCTTTCAAATCATTTGGATCGTCCTGAAATTCAAAGAGCATTTGAAAATGGTGAAGGAGAAAGTACCAGGCGTTCCGATACTATGAATATGAACACCTTTTATTATGCTCTTCTTTTGGAAAATGGTACTGTGCTCCGTGTTTCCACGCAGGCAAGAACAATCGTCAGTGTACTGATCACCGCGTTGCCGGTCATTGCAGGAATCATTGTGCTTATCCTCCTTGGCTGTGTTTTGATTGGCCATCTTCTCACCGGACAGCTAATGAAACCAATTGAAGAAATGGCGGAGAATTTGGATGATGGCAACAGAGTCCCTGCATATAGAGAATTGGAACCCTTTGCTGATAAAATTCGCAGTCAGCATGAAAATATACTTGCCGCAGCCAAAAGCAGACAGGATTTTACAGCAAATGTATCGCACGAATTAAAAACACCAATCACAGCTATTTCCGGCTATGCAGAGTTGATTGAAAATCGATTAATAGATTCCGAGGCAGAGGTTCATGTGGCGAGTCAGATTCGTCACAATGCAGACCGCCTGCTATCTTTGGTCACAGACATTATCCAACTTTCAGAGCTTGACCACAGAGAGCTTCCAAGAAAATTTGAACAGCTTGATTTGTTTTCTGTTGCAAGGGAATGTGTAAATGAACATGTTCTCATGGCTTCGCAGAGAAACATCAAATTGATTTGTAGCGGAACCTCGGCAGGAATCAATGCCGACCGCAGACTTGTGCGGGAAATGATCGACAACCTGCTCCAGAATGCAATTCGGTACAATAAAGAAAATGGAACTGTAAAGGTTCATGTTACGATTGAAAATGGACATCCTATGATTTCTGTTGAAGACACCGGCATCGGTATTCCTGCAGATCAATTGGATAGGGTCTTTGAACGATTTTACAGGGTGGACAAAAGTCGTTCCCGGGAGACTGGCGGCACCGGTCTTGGGCTTGCAATTGTGAAACACATTGCAGAATTGCATTCGGCTGAAATAGCGATTCATAGTATCGTTGACGAAGGAACAGAGATTGTAGTTCGTTTTTAAGGAACACCACTTTGTGTTTCTTATTTGCCAATGTTATAGTGAATATTATATCTATTGGAATTGGACTATTTGGAGTAGGTATGATGTATACAGATGATTCAAACAAGAAAAGCTATAACGATACGACAATCGTATTTCAGGGCAGCAGGGAGCAACTATTCAAAGATAAAAAGAATGATATTCGAAACTGGCTTACTGCAGATCCGGCAGGCCTTTAATTCAAGCGCATGATGTTTTGAAAGCTGTGTCTATTAAAAGGCAAAAGTAAAGAAGAGAATTAAAAACAAACTATGATCCTTCAGAGAGTTTCTTTCTGAAGGATTTTTTAGTTGCAAGGCACTCTTCCTCCTATTGATTATCTGTAGAATGTCAGCATAGCGATAGTCGTTGCTCAGCTCATCGCCGGTTCCACCGGTGATGTTAAAGGGGATTGGGGTGCTTCCCCAACGAGCACGCGGGGCGTTTGTCTGGACACAGACACTGCTCGCACAGTTGGAATTCAGTGATTCCGGTAGGTTTACGCAAAACGCGGAGCTACAGACGG
>JAEEGJ010030310.1_pt1 | contig 10582 bp, 7 predicted proteins | sample 8958761 | NCBI WGS metagenome assembly JAEEGJ01 (sample SAMN16246546, study PRJNA631951) | gut metagenome | biome: gut microbiome; feature: rumen; material: RS-attached | host: Bos | place: Iran: Karaj | collected 2018-10
GAGTTTCACGGTTTGGCCCGCGTAGGTCGTGCCATTGGTGACACTTTGCGCGAAGGTGTTCCAGTCCGCGCTGCTGGTGATCAGATACGGGTCGTCGGTCGTGCCCGAGCCCGTCAGTCCTTGCGCCTTGGCCTGCCCGATGGTCAGGAGGGCGAGGAGGATGAGGTAGAGTTTGATGTCTTTCATAATGGTATGATTTATATTCAAGTTACTGCGTCACCCGAGTAAACACCACAGCATCCCCTTCCTCCACAGCCTTCACGAACACCGCCGTGCAGGGCGGAACGGGCGTGGTGGCGGGTATGGGTTCGGGGTTGATGTCCAGACCGTTTTCGTCCAGCACATAGTATTCCCTGTCGAGGGTGGCATTGAAGTCGAACGGGTTGCCCACTAAGTTCCAGCACTTCTGCTCGTCATTCGCATCATACACCAACGCAATTTCGCAGTTGTCGCCGATGTATGACGGGCCGCTGAAGGTGAGGGTGACATTATCCGCATTGGCGTATAGGTAGCCCTTGCCGGTTTCGAGCTTGAAGGTGTCGCTGGCTTTGTAGTTCTCCCATTCGTTGCCTTCGTGCGACGGTTCGAAACGGTAGAGGTCGTAGTGCACTGCGGTGTCGGCAATTAGGTTGTCGATTGTGGTGGGACTAATGGTGCCTTGCAACGGCAAGGCGATGAGTTGCCAGCCGCCGTCGCCCGTGCCGTAGCCGGAGATGTCCTTGGTGACCGTCGTGGGCACGATGTATGGCCGCAGGGTCTTGCCCGATAGGGCATGGATTTGGCTATTGTTGAGCGTGCCGCAGACGATAACATTATTGTCGTAATAGAAGGCTTGGCCGCTCTTGACGGTTATGCCTTCGACATTGTAATTAGCATGGATGTAGTCGTCGGTGCTGGTCCAGCCGAGGGTAAGGTTCCCCCATGTGGTCCAAATTTTGGAGGCCTCTAATTTGCCACCGTTGATGGTAAAATCTGCATTGACCCAGATGCCATGGTTTTCGTTAATAGCCTTGATATTGCCGCCGTTGATGGTCATGATATCATCTACATAAATGCAATATTCTCCTCCGTTCGCATGGATGCTACCGCCGTTGATGGTCATAACATCCCGAGCCCTGATGGCATATAAGTCTCTGCCTTTAGCATTGATGTTGCCACCGTTGATGATTATGTTATAAGCATAGATGCCACAGTACCCACAGTTAGCATTGATACTGCCACCGTAGATGGTGATGTTGGAGGCAACGAGAACAACGTAATCCGGATTGTTAGCGACGACATTGCCGCTGTGTTGGATATAGTTCCACAGATAGATGGAATAATCCTCAACATTGTTAGTGACATTGAGGGTGCCAGCCACAACGGTGTCGAGGCTTTGGCCGAAAATAGTCAAAGTATCCCCATCAATGCTGTAACCACTGTAGGTAGTGACCGTCATCGTCTTGCCGTTGCAGAGGATGAGGTTCACATCGCCGTTGAGGGTGAGGGTGCTGTTGTAGGTGAGGTCGCTGTCCACCACATACCAGCCCTCCGTGAGCGTTGTTTCTTCACCCGTGAGTACGGTATAGTCACTGCAATAGTGCATCTCGCCGTCCCCGTCCATATAGTTGACGAAATGGGGTCGCAGGGTCTTGCCCCCAATGGCATCGATCTGGTCCTCGTCGAGTATGCCGCTGACGATGACATTTTCACCCCCGTCATCTTCGTAATATAAGGCCTGGCCGCTCCTAACGGCAACAATGCCGTTAGTAGCATTGTATCCGTTGGCAGAAATGTAGTCGTCGGTGTTGGTCCAGCCGAGGGTGATGTCGTCCGAGACTGAGATTCCGTTGTGATATCCTGAAGCGGACACTTTACCGCCGCTGATGGTTATGCTACCGTTGGTTGAATAGATGCCATTGACATAATTTCCATTGGCAGCCACTATGCCACCGCTAATGTTGACATCACCGATACAGTAAATGCCCATGTTGTTTCCTGTCGCCGTGACCGTGCCACCGCTAATGTCGACATCACCATGAACGAAAATGCTTTGGGAGATTCCTGTGGCCGTAACCGTGCCTCCGCTAATGGTTAGGCTACCATTGGTTGAATTGTCGCCCAAACTTATGCCAGAACCAGATGCATTGGCGGTCACTTCGCCATCACTAATGATAATATCGAAGCCGAAAATGCCGTAGGTAGTCCCATTAGCCGTCACTTCGCCACCGTTAATGATGACATCGGAACCGATAATGCCATAGCCGTTTCCAGTGGCCGTGACCGTTCCTCCACTGATGGTTAGGCTACCGTCGGTTGAATTAGTGCCTGAGCCGATGCCAGATCTATTTCCTCTGGCCATCACTATGCCATCACTAATGATGACATTGTAACCGGAAATGCCGTAAGAGCCATTGCCACTTCCTGTGGTGGCCGTCACTTCACCACCGGTAATGATGATATTGAAACCGGAAATGCCGCTGACACCGCTTCCCGTGGCCGTAACCTTGCCTCCGCCAATGGTTATGTTACCGTTGGTTGAACCGTCGCCTGCTGAATTGATGCCATAGGCACTTCCAAGGGTCGTCACTTCGCCACCGCTAATGATGAAATTGGAACAATCAATGCCGAAGGCGCCGCTTCCTGTGGCCGTCACTTTACCACCACTAATGTTGACATTTTGACCAGAAATGCCGTTAGCATTTCCTATGGACGTAACCGTGCCTCCGCTGATGATAACATTGCCGGGTTTGGAAAAGATGCCGTAGGTGCTGTTTTCTGTGACCGTCACTACGCCATCCCTGATGATGACATCACCGCCATTGGTAAAGATGCCCATGTAATACCCACACAGTGTCACAATGCCGCCATTGATTTCCACATTGCCTTCATTGGTATAGAGGCCGATATAAGTGCTAAAAGGGGCGCTTAGGGTTCCTGTACCTCCGCTCTGTCCGTATATGGTAAGGTCACCTTCGGCATTTATGGCATAACTAGAAGGATTTGTACTATTGCTAATTGTCATTGTAGTGCTGTCGCAGAGGATGAGATTCACGTCGCCGTTAAGGGTGAGGGTGCTGTCGTAGAAGATGTCGCTGATCACCACATACCAGCCCGCCTCAAGCGTTGTTTCGTTGCCCGTGAGGATGGTAAAGTCTGAGCAAGTTTGCGTCTCGCCTTCCCCGTTGATGTAATCGACTGAAGAAAGCAATTCAAGAACCGCCTGAATTGTCACATCTTCGTCGGGCATGGTCAGCGTATAGGGGCTCGCCGTGCCAGTGAGGGTGCCTGCGCTGGCCGAGAAGCCGTTAAAGGTATAGCCCGGAGGCGGTGTGCAACCGAGGTTGAGGCTCACCGTCTCGCCTTGGCCCGCATAGAGGGTGCTGTCGTAAACCATGCCCACACTGTAGGCACTGATGCCGCTCAAATCGTATGCGGTGGCTTCGCCATCGAAGGCCACGGTGACATTCGCGTCGCCCGCGATGCTGTGCATCAGCTTGCCTTGGTTTTCAAGTGCCGAGTTCGCTGCCACGGCGTTGTAGTAGCAGTTGTTGAGATTGCCAGGCACATAGCCCGATACGAAGATGCGGGGATAGTATTGGCTGACGTTCAGCGTGAGCTCGGTGGGGCTGTAGAGGCAGTTGGTGAGGTTGACCACTGCATTCGTTTGGGTGAAGCCCACCATGCCGCCGCCTGTAGTGGCGGTGGAGTCGAAAGTCACCGATCCATGGAAGGCGCAGCCGGACATGTTGAGCGTGGCATTGCTGCTGACACGGCCCACGAAACCGCCGCCGTCCACCCAGCTGTTGGTCTTTGTGGACGACACGGCCACGGTGCTCCAGCAGTTGCTGATGGTGCAGTTGCCTTCAACAAAGGCGGTGAAGGTGGCGGGGCGGTATCCGGAAGTGGTTACGGTGCCCTGTACTTTCAGGTTTTTGAGGGTCGCACCCTCAATCAAGTAGAAGAGGGCAGTGCCTTGGCCGCTACCCGAAAGGGCTAGGGTGATGGTGTGCCCATCGCCGTCGAAGGTGCCACAGAAGGGGTTGCTTTCGGTGCCTGCCATCGTCGTGACGGCGGTCGGGATGTCGGTGGTCAAGGCCACGATCTGTCCGCTGTACGACGTTCCGTTGTTCACTGCCGTTGCAAAAGCGTTCCACTCCGCTGCCGAGCTGATGTAATATTTTCCTGTGAAGGGCACCACCATGTCGTTATACACGTGCCAGCCTTCTCCGAGGGCCGCAGCCAAGGCTGCGTCGGTCATTCCCGAGGCATCGATGCCTTGGTTCTCAAGTACCGAGTTCGCTGCCACGGCGTTGTAGTAGCAGTTGTTGAGATTGCCAGATACCTCGCCCGAGACGAAGACGCGAGGGTTGTATTGGCTGACGTTCAGCGTGAGTGCAGAGGGGCTGTAGAGGCAGTCGGTGAGGTTGACCGTTGCGTTGTTTTGCGTGTAGCCTATCATGCCGCCGCCCGTGGTGGCACCGGGGGCGAAGGTCACCGAACCGTGGAAGGCGCAGTCGGTCATGTTGAGTGTGGCGTTTGAACTGACACGGCTCACGAAACCGCCGCCGTCCACCCAATCGCTGGTCCTTGTGGACGACACGGCCACGGTGCTCCAGCAGTTGCTGATGGTGCTGTTGCCGAAAACGATGACGGCAAAGGTGGCGGGGCGTCGGTCGTCAGTGGATACGGTGCCCTGCGCTTTCAGGTTCTTGAGGGTCGCGCCGTTGAGGTCGGAGAAGAGGGCCGTGCCTTGGCCGCTACCCGAGAGGGCGAGGGTGATGGTGTGTCCGTCGCCGTCAAAGGTGCCGCTGAAAGCATGGTAGTTGGTTTCGTCGGTGTGCGAGCCTGCCATGACGGTGGCGGTGATGTCGGCGGTGAGTTTCACGGTTTGGCCCGCGTAGGTCGTGTCGTTGGTGACACTTTGCGCGAAGGAGGTCCAGTCCGCGTTGCTGCTGATTAGATACGGGTCGTCGGTCGTGCCCGAGCCCGACAGTCCTTGCGCCTTGGCCTGCCCGATGGTCAGGAGGGCGAGGAGGATGGAGAGGATAAGGACGAGTTTTTTCATGGTGACAAAGGTTTATGATGGGCAAAGGTAAGAAATAATTTGGTTTTCAGCGCAGAAAATCAAAATTTTGTTAAAAAACATTGCGGATGGTGCTGCGCCATCTCTAATAAACCGCCCAAAGCTCCACGATGCCATTCAAGCTACCAATGAGGAATGACTTTGCCCTATTGTTACACTGGGCGCACATGGGCATGGAGATGATGGCTCCTTCAGGGATGTTCTGGATGTCGATGCCGAGCGAAACCCAACAGCGACTTCTGCAACTGCGTCGACATGTCTTTCTTCATGAAAAAGACAAAAGCCGCACTGAGCATGGTGCCTAGCAATGGGATTAATAAACCAATGGTGATGCCCATAACAGTGGTTAATTTTGTGATTGTGCTGAAGTACGGATATTCCAAACAAATCAGTATCTTTGCAGAAAAAATACATGTATGCAAAACCTCATCATCAGCCCCATCACTATTGAGCATTTGAACCAATATGGCGCCATCTATGCGGCAGCGTTTTCGGGCGAGCCGTGGAACGATGACTGGTCGGTGGAAGATGCTACCATCCATGTTCGCGAACTGCTTGAAAGTCAACAGCGTTACGGTTTGGAATGTGTTGTGGATGGAGAAGTGGCTGGCTTCATTTTGGGCACTTCCATGTTGTTCCATTATGGCCGCACCTTCGAGATCAACGACCTCGCCGTGGCACCCCAATACCAACGCAAAGGCATCGCCAGCCATTTGTTGGAAAAATGCCTCACCGACCTTAAAGTACAAGGTATTGTTGGTTTCCATCTGATTACCGCTCGCGAAGGTGTCTTGCCCGCTTTCTATGGAAGATTCGGCTTCAAGAAAGAGGAACGGGTGATGCTGATGGGGAAGGATTAATCAAAAAAAACTCTATCTTTGCCCCGTCGAAAGTTGGAAGAAATGAAACGATACAAATCCAAGATAGCGTTATTCCTATTGGCAATCTATCTGCCAATGTGGTTGCTGTCATCGTTTCATGTCCATGCTTATCCATCGAATAATGCCGAAGCCGCTGAGGAACAGCATTCATCAATAACGGATGAAGACGGGTGCCTACTTTGTCAATTCCAGCAGCTTGCATACGAGGAGTCTCCACAAGCGGTGGTGACGGTCAACCTGCCGGAAACCAAAGTGGAATCCATCCCAATGGTTCAAGATGTCGTTTCGGCTTTCGGACAAACCTTTTCATCGCGCGCCCCACCTGCCTTGTTGTAAAAAAAATCGACACGAGATAGGAGACTTTAAGACACGAGACGATTTGAAATGTCCCGTGTCTCACGTCTCATAGTCCCGCGTCAAAACAGCTAAATCGTCTCAATTATTTTCTTTTTACAACAAGACTAAAATGAAAAAATCATTGTTTATTGCCTTGTCATTGGCGTATGTATTGCCGATGACGGCTCAGAGTTTGTCTGACTCTACCGATATGTTTTTCAGGCACATGGAATTAAAGGAAGTGACGGTAACAGGTGCCGTGGGCGACATGAGAATGAAAGAGACGCCCATGCCTATCGTAGTGCTTCAAGCCAAGGAACTGCATCAGTTGTCGTCCTCGAATCTGATTGACGCCATCGCCAAGCAGCCGGGCGTGTCGCAAATCACCACGGGTAGCGGCATCTCGAAACCTGTCATTCGTGGACTGGGCTACAACCGCATTGTGGTTGTCAACGACGGCATTCGCCAAGAAGGCCAACAGTGGGGCGACGAACATGGCATTGAAATTGATGCCAACGAGGTCGGCTCGGTGGAAATCTTGAAAGGTCCCGCCAGCCTCATGTATGGTTCTGATGCCATGGGTGGCGTGTTGGTGTTCAAAAGTATGCCTACATTGCCCGAGGGCAGCATAAAAGGTAAGGTAAATGCTGAATATCAAACCAATAACGGCTTGATAGGCGCATCTTTCAATCTTGCCGGCAACCAGAAAGGCTTTACTTGGGATGCCCGATTCAGCGAAAAACACGCCCATGCCTACAAGAACCGTTATGATGGCTATGTGCCCAACTCCCAATTCGGAGAGCGTGCCTTTTCGCTCAAAGCGGGACTGATGCGCAACTGGGGCTTCACCAACCTGAAATTCGGGTATAATAACCTCACTCCGAGCATCGTGGAAGGCGAACGCGACACGGTGACGGGAAAATTACTATCAGAAGATTGCGACCTGCTGTCTTATCGTCATGGCTTGCCTTATCAGCGGGTGTATCATTACAAGGCGGTTTCGGAAAGTTTCATCAACCTGTCATCTGGACATTTAAAGGTGATTGCGGGCTATCAGCAGAACCGCCGCAAGGAGTTTGAGGAGTCGGCGGACGAATGTGGCCTTTATATGCAACTGCACACATTGAACTATGATGTCCGCTATGTCTCGGAAGAAAAAGCGGGCTGGAAGTTTTCGACGGGATTGAATGGCATGGGGCAGAAGTCCATCAATTTGGGTGAGGAATATCTTATCCCTGATTATGCCTTGTTCGATGCAGGTGTTTATGCCACTGCTTCCAAAGTATTGGGTCGTTGGAATATAAGCGGCGGACTCCGCTTCGATTACCGTTATTTGGACGCAAAGGGCTTGATCGAGGACGACGAGGTGCGCTTTGAGGACTTTACGCGACATTTTCAAGGCGTTACGGGTAGTTTGGGGGCGACGTGCGAAGTCACTGAAAGGTTGGATCTGAAATTCAATCTTGCCCGAGGTTATCGTGCACCCAACATCAGTGAGTTGGCCTCCAATGGCGAACACGAAGGCTCTTTGAGATATGAGATCGGCAACCATAACTTTAAGCCTGAATACAGCTTACAGGCCGACTTTGGCATCAATTATGCCACGCGCTATTTTGAGTTGAATGCTGCAGTGTTTGCCAACCACATCAGCAACTACATCTTCCTGCATCGTATCGACAGCATCATTGAACCCGACTTGATGACTTTCGCATACGCGCAGGGTGAGGCAATGCTGATGGGTTTTGAAGCGGGTGTGGATATCCATCCTTTCCATGCCCTTCATATTGGGGCTGCGTTTTCGTACGTCAACGCCCAGTTGCTGCACCAGCCCGAAGAGATGCGTTGGCTCCCGATGACGCCCGCACCGCGCCTTTCGGCAGACGTGAAATACGAGCTCACACACGATGGTAAGGTGTTCAACAACGCCTATCTTGCGGCTCGCATGGACTGGTGCTTGAGGCAAGACCATTATTATGCAGCCTACGATACCGAGACAGCCACTCCATCTTACCTATTGTTAGGACTATCGGCCGGAACTGAAATCTTGATCAAAGGCAAGAAAGTCGCCGAGCTGACCTTGATTGTCGACAACCTCACGGATGTGTGCTATCAAGACCATTTGAGCCGCCTGAAGTATGCAGATTGGAATGTCGTGACCGGACGGCAAGGCGTGTTCAACATGGGGCGCAATATCGTTTTTAAGCTGACGGTGCCCATTGGGTGATTTCAGGCACGAAATGTTGCCCGTTTCCTGGTTTTTCGATGATGATTAATTGTCGAAAAAATCACTATTTCTTGGGATTGTAGCGATAAGGTAAAACGTCGGATTTTTGCAACTGAATTAATCACAGCACTTATTAAGTGAATGGGTTTATATAGTTTACATGTTGGACGCGAGATTACGGGACTATGACTTGTGACTATGACCATGACTGTTTCGGCCAAGGGCTGAAAATTCAGCATTCCCGTGAAAGCGGTCATAGTCATGGTCAATGGTCATGGTCAAAAAGTCCTGAAGTCCCGTGTCCAGCGTCAAAAAACATGTAGTTTAAATTTGATTGGTTACATATGGGATTACTTAGCAAGATTTTCAGCAATACGTGCAAGCCCGAAGGCTTCTTTGGCAAAATGATGGTGAACGGGATGAACGGCGGCGGTCACGCCCAAATGGCCAACTGGGCCTTGTCGTCAGTGCAAATCAAGGAAGACGACCAAATCTTGGATATCGGCTGTGGGGGTGGCGCCAACATCGCCCGGCTGTTGCAACGCACCCCGAAAGGTGTGGTGCAGGGCATCGACTATTCGCCTGTTTCGGTGGCAAAATCTTCCAAAGTGAACGCCAAGGCCATAGCAGAGGAGCGCTGCAAGGTGCAGGAGGCCAGTGTGGTCAAACTGCCTTTCGTAGAGAACACCTTCGACCTCATCACCGCCTTCGAGACCATCTATTTCTGGCCAGACATCGAGCATTGCTTTGGTGAGGTGAAAAGGGTGCTCAAACCTGGTGGACAATTTGTCATTGTCAACGAGTCGGACGGCTCGGGACCGATGGATGCCAAATGGGAAAGCCTCATTGAGGGGATGCACACCTACAAGCCAGAGGAGATCAGGCTGCATCTGTCAAATGCAGGCTTCAAGGGCATCGACATCCGGAAAGACGAAGCCAAACACTGGCTGATGGTGACGGCGGAGAAATAGGCGCAAAAGATGATTACCCCATCACCACATCCAAAACCATCATCAGCACAAAACCTATGGCAAAACCGATGGTGCTGAGGTTAGAATGCTCGCCCGATGAAGCCTCGGGGATCAGCTCCTCGACGACCACATAGCACATGGCACCAGCGGCGAAGGCGAGCATGTAGGGTAGGATAGGGGTGAGCCATGCGGCCAGCAACACTACAGCCAAACCGCCCAACGGTTCCACCACTCCGCTCAAGCTTCCGATAAGGAAAGACTTTGCCTTGCTGTTGCCCTCGGCACACATAGGCATGGAGATGATGGCTCCTTCGGGGATGTTTTGGATGGCGATGCCGAGTGAAACCGCAACGGCACTGGCCAAACTAACACTTTTGGAACCTTGCGACGCGGCGGCAAACACCACGCCCACCGCCATGCCCTCGGGTAGGTTGTGGATGGTGACGGCCAAAGCTAACATTGCTGTGCGGGAGAGTTTGGAACGCGGTCCCTCTGGCTTTGCAGAGCCAAGGTGCAGGTGTGGCGTGAGTTCATCCAAAAACAGCAAGAAACCGACACCCGCAAGGAAACCTATTGCAGCAGGCAATACAGCCCAACTTCCACTCTCCGCCCGCATTTCAATGGCCGGGATGAGCAGCGACCAAACAGAAGCGGCTATCATCACGCCAGATGCAAAACCCAGCAGCGACTTCTGTAACCTCGGCGACATGTCTTTTTTCATGAAAAAGGCGAAAGCCGCACCGAGCATGGTGCCCAACAAAGGAATCAATAAACCGATAGCCGTGCCCATAATGGTAGTAATAACAGTTTAGACTGCAAAGGTAGGCTTTTTTCGGTAATCCGAAAAAACAAAACCGCCGCAAAGATCAAGAAAAACCTTGCGGCGGTTGGAATGTTAGAACTTGCTTCTTCAATGGCACCCACTGGGCACATCAGACACTATTTTCCGTATTTGTTGCCCCGCCACTTCGTTGAGCACCACGACATTGGCTTCTATGCCTCCGAGTTGTGCATCACCACCACCTATCTCTCGCGCATCGTCCGTCAGGTGTCGGGCGAAAAAAGCTATGGCTTTAAGAACTTTAATTTCGCATTGTCAGGGTCT
>JAEEGJ010030311.1_pt1 | contig 10582 bp, 3 predicted proteins | sample 8958761 | NCBI WGS metagenome assembly JAEEGJ01 (sample SAMN16246546, study PRJNA631951) | gut metagenome | biome: gut microbiome; feature: rumen; material: RS-attached | host: Bos | place: Iran: Karaj | collected 2018-10
GCCTGATTGTCTGATTGCTTGATTGTTTGAATATTCTCACTCAAGCATTTACACATTCAATCATTCAAGAGGACTTCTATAAATTGAATAATATGGAGTTAAATAGGAAGTTAAATGGGAAGTTAAATGGGAAGTTAAATAGGACAAATGCTTGGTTGTCAACAGTATTGTCCATTTTAACTTCCACTTTAACTTCCATTTTTACCTTCTAATTTTGAATTAATAGAACCCACCTTTATTGATAAGCCATCACTTCAAAGAACCCATCATATAAAAAAGAATGTGGCCTATATCAGACAGGCCACATTCTCTTATTATTTATGTATTTATTTGTTTACTTAGCACCGGTACGGGAACCCATGCGGTCCATAGCACAACGGAAACCAATCCAAGCGGTGCTGCGATCTTGGTCGTAGTAACGACGGGTGCCGCTCTGCATCCAGTAAGCACGGTCGCGCCAACTACCACCCTTCACCACGCGAACGCGGTTGTTGATCATAGAAGTAATGTTCTTACGATCAAGACTGTCGGAACGGTGATACATCTGGTTGGTCTGCTCATCATTGGTGCGGGTAACCTCTTCATCAGCCTCCTCTTCGTCGTCGTACTCGCGCAGCCAGCCGGAAGCAGAAGTGGGCTCCTTGCTCTCGAAGTCGTAGATGCTGGAATTCCAGTCACCATCGAGGTAGTTGATATTGTCGGCCTGACGATAGTTGCGACGGTTCATGTCGTCGGGAACGTTCTGATAAATCAGGTTGCCGGTAGCTTCGTCGATAGCGGCTTCCTCACCATCCTCGCTCATAGCAACATACTGATAGACATTGCCACGGAAGGGGTTCTGGTCATCGGCACCGATGGGGTTAGCATCCTTACGATACACATCGCCACACCACTCAGCCACGTTGCCAGCCATGTGATACAGACCGTAGTCGTTGGGGAAATACCATCTAACAGGAGCGGTGTACTCCCAACCATCGTTGAGGTTGCCTGCCACACCCATGGCATCGCCACGCGAACGCTTGAAGTTAGCCAGGAACTGACCATAGTATTTCTTGTTGGCAGAACGGACGCTCTGACCAGCCCAAGGATAGGTCTTATGCTCAACGATACGCTCGTCGTAGGTGTTGCCAATCATACCCAGAGCTGCAAACTCCCACTCAGCCTCGGTAGGCAGACGGTAGTTGGGGAGGAGGATACCGTCGGAACGGCGCACATTACGACTCTCGCCACCGCTGGCAGGATTGAGGTCGGGCACACCGGCACCCTCGCCCTTATACAAACCAGCCAAATAGACATCGGTTTGGAAAGCGTCAGCACCCGTCAGCTCGCTCTGAGCCAGCTCGATGATACCGGCATCCACGAGGATTTTCTCGTTGACGCGGTCGGTACGCCATTTGCAATATTGAGAAGCCTGCTCCCAAGTAACGCCCACAACGGGATAGTCGTTGAACATAGCGCACTGGAAATAGTTCTCAACAAAGTTCTCCACCCAGGAGAGGCGGGAACGCCAAACGGTAGTATCGGGATAGATATTCTTGACCAACTCGGGATACTCCTCACCATAAGCGCGGTTCATCCAATAGACAAACTCACGATAAGAAATGTTGGAGACCTCGGTCTCATCCATGTAGAAAGAGGAGACGGTGACTGTGTGGACAAGGTTGTTCCATGAGAAGCGCGACTCATCGGCTACACGTCCCATTTGGAAGGAACCGCCTTCGATGAACACGAGACCGGGACCAGTAATCTGTTCTGAATAGGAAGAACGGTCGAAGCCGCCCCACTCGGTATCATTCAGATTCCAACCCGTGGTTTCAGACTTATCCTTGCTACCGCCACAAGCCGTGAGCAGCAGCGCAGATGCCAGCATAAGGAATGAGAATTTTAAAATCTTCATAGTAGATTAATTTTTTATCTATCTTATACGTTATTATCAATAATTTGTTTCGTTTTTAAGAATTTTTATCATCCACGATTAGAAGGACGGGCAGCGGATGGCCTTAATCTTATGCTTCTGTTCGGGAGCAGGAAGCAGGATGCCGATGGTGATTTCGTGCGAACCAGCCGTGCTGTTGGCCAGCTGTGAAACGGTTGCATCATAGCTATAGCCAATCTTGAAATGGTCTTGCTGCACACCCACCATAAAGATGAAAGCATCGGAGTTCTCCATGCCATTGCGATACCACACACCCACAAGGAAGGGCATCCAGTCGAGATAGAGACCATAGTTGAAATAATGGAAACCACCCTGATACTGATAGATGAAGTTGGGGGAGATGACCGGCTGGCCGAGACCGAGGGAAGACTGACGACGACGCTCCTCCGAAATATTAATCAGACCACCTGCATTGGCAGAAAACTTGATGGGAACGGGGTCCTCACTATAAAAGCCCTGGCTAGGCTGGTTGAGGTGGTGGGCGGCCACGCCGACATACCATGCAGGGCCATAGACCATACCACCGGCAGCAAAGTCAGGATAGAAGATACTGGTCTGGTCGGGAGCCGTAGCAGAGGTCTGGTTGACGAAACCGTTGTTGGCGTCAATTTGGTCGCCAAAGCGCAGGTTGTTCAAATCCCACGAAAGGTTGGTATTGACGATAGAGGCCTGCAGGGCCAAGTTGACGAATATGTCCTCATGGATCTTGAAACGGAATGAATACATAGCGCCCAAGGAGGTGGTTCCCAAAATGCCATGGTCGCCCTGGCGGTCAGATATAATGATGGCACCAATACCACCATGCAAATCAGGTATATACTGGTCGTAAGAGCCACTAACAGTAGTAAAAGCACTGACGAGCCCAGGCCACTGGGCGCGATAGGTTAAAGAGATTCGCGGTGCTACCTTAGAACCAGCAAAGGCAGGGTTGAGGTACAGCGGATTGGCATAGAACTGCGAGAATCCAACGTCTTGTGCTTTTACTCCCTGCATGCCCAGCACCAGAAGCAACAGAAGCAGAGTTATTTTATTGTACTTTTTCATCATGCAAATTTTAGTATATAATGAGCCTAAAATTGATTGGCAATATTACGCTTTTTTTATCAAATAAACACGATTCTTCTAAAAAAAAAAATACATACGCTTGATTTTCAAATAATTTAGTTTTTAACAACGCATACAAAGAATCGTTTTTTTTCATCATTTTTGCTATCAAAAAACAAAAAATAAGGTCTTTTTGCTTCAAAATTTGCCTCTGGGAAAGACCCTTTTAAGAGCACATTTCGCCACCGCAAAGCAACGTGGGAAACGCCGGATGGGCAGGCTCCTCTTTAGGTGGCAAACAAGTCTGCAAACCCCGAAATGACCCCAACAAACGAAGGGCCTTCGACTGCCTTCACCGAACCTAAAGAGGTAAGGGACTAAAATAACCATACATTGAAGAGCCGCACCCAGCATGCCGCCACCACTCCTCATCTGTGGCACAACGGTTCAAACCGTTTTCCATCAGCCACCCCCCGCAATGAAATCCTACTATTTCTCTTGTCCCTTAGCAAGCATGTCCTCCGAAAAAGACACAAATCATCTCCATCACTCCTCCAGCCGAGATTCAAGTCAATAAAACGAGGCCTTATTTAAATAATTATCTAACAACAATTTACTTATATTTATTTTTTACATGACAAATAAAACCTAGTCTAAAAATAGGTCAAATGTAATATAAATAGCCAACTTACACCAACCTTATTACCGATAGGTTGATTTTTTTTAAAGGGGCAAAAAAGATGCTGGCGGAGCGGCGCGCCCGCCCAAATTGGCTATCGCTAGGAAGCACTGACAGCTTAGGCGAGAGATTGGATGGCGGGAGATGGGAAAGGGTGGTTTGGTGTTGGACATCGGGCAGCTCAACGAGAGAAAAATTTCTACGGGTTGGGTCTATGGGGAAAGGAACTCCGTTTAGTCTGTTTTACGAGTAAGGACTATGGTAAAAAAAAAGAACTCCGGTGTAGTTATTCTTGATTTTGAAACATTACAATAATAGGAGAGCAACAGCTAACACAAAAAAAGCAAAAATAATGTAACAATAAAAATATATTGCATTTGAAAAATGACACAACAACCGATGCAAATCGACTTCAAAAAAAAAGGAAAAAGATATTATGTCATGGCTAGACAACATTGCTTCCATTCGATGTTGGATCCACAAGTGTATTTTTTTTTCAAAGGATACAATATTTTTTCAAAGGATACGTTTAATCACTTTTGCGAATAATATGAAGGCTGGATTCGCAAATAAGATTATCATCCGCCACCCACTTCTGCGGTTAAACGGACTCCATCTTCAGACAAAAACTCCGATGGAATGACCCTAGTGGTGATGGCTGGGACAAAAAAAGTATGTGATTATTAAGAAACTAACTAACGAAGAAGATAAATTTACTAACTAATAACAAAACTAAATGATTAAAAGAAAAGTAATTTTTGCAACCCTGCTCTTGTCATTGTTGCTACCAATGACCTTGAGCGCCCAAGACTCGTTACAGGTATGTAATGGCACTTCGACCAACTCATACATACCTATACACGGCTTCTACAACGATTCTCGGTTCCGGAACGAGTTTATTTATCCGGCACGGTTACTGAATGCGATGGCTGGTAGCACCATTACCGGTCTGACCTTCTACGCCGACGATGACGAAAGCTGGACTTCTAATCTGGAACTGAGGATTGCCGAAGTAAGCGACACCACTTTTGATTCTTCCATGCCATGGAAGATGCCGGCCTCCACCCGGGCTGCTTGGACTGGCACCTGTTCCGTGGTGAACGGACGCTGGGAAATCTCATTGACCGACCCCTACACCTACAGTGGAGGCAACCTCCTTATCAGCGTCATGAATACGGCAGCCGGTTCGGGCTGTCCCTATAGCCATTTCTACGGTGCTATCCAAAGCCATGCTGCCGCTGGCAATATATACGGCACCTCTACTAGCTCCGCCACAGGTCCCAACTATACTCAGGCCTTCCTTCCCAAGGTGACTTTCACCTATACTTCTGGCAGCGACATCTGCCTCACGCCCTCCAACCTTACGGCCTCCAACATCACCCCTAGCGATGCCACTATCAGCTGGAACTCCCGCAACGGAGAGAGCAGCTGGGCTCTGTATCTCAATGGTTCTTTTGTCAACGAGGTATACGACTCCACCTATGTTTTCACCAATCTGAACGCCAACACGGCCTATACCGTCCGTGTGCGTGCCATCTGCGGCATTGACGACACCTCCAACTTCAGCACAGTTTCGTTCCGTACCGCCTGTGGTTCCATTAGTGCACTGCCTTGGAACGAGAACTTCAACTCCTACACGGGTACCTCTGCTTCCAGCAACACTTCCTCTATCACCAACCTGCCCTGCTGGGATGTGATAGGCAACTACAACGACTATACCTTCCTCCAGAACTCTTGGAACCACGACAGCGATGCCTCTGGCAATGCCCTGCGCATCTATGGCCACACCACCTCCTATCCCACCTTCATCATCCTGCCCACTTTTACCGAGACCCTATCCAGCCTCTCTTTAGGACTGTGGATGACGACGGACAACAGCAACACCTATCTGGGTGTAGGCTACATGACCGATGCCACCGACACCAGCACCTACACCGAGGTGTCCACGCTCGTGCCCAGAGCCACCGGCAACTGGGAGCTTTTTGAAACCCCGATGAGCCCCAATGCCTCGGGCCGTATGGTCATCCGCTACTACGGCAACTATGGCAACATACGCGTTGACGACATCAGCGTGTTTGAGTCTCCCTCCTGCGACAGACCTTCGTACATCACCATGCGCAACATCGGTTCCGACCAGGCCGAGCTGTTTATCTTCGACACCGTTGGTACTGCTGCCAACTACACCGTAAAACTGTACAACGACACCCTGCTGGTTGACAGCATGGAAGTACAGGACACTGTGGTGACGTTCACCTCCCTCACACCCAACACGGACTACACCGTCAGCATGGCGGCCAACTGCAGCGACGGCAGCGCCTACAATCCCCTGACAGTGCAGTTCCGCACAGCCTGCGTGGCCATTGCCAACAGCAGCCTGCCTTTCGTTGAGGGGTTTGAATCCTACAATGCCGGATCCTCCGCATCTTCGAGCACGGCCATGAACCTCTCCTGCTGGGCTGTTACCAACCGCTACAGCCAAAACTACCCCTACTTCTCCACCTCTCAGCACCACAGCGGCAACAACAGTATGGCCATCTATACCTCCAACACTACCCCCACCGTTGTGGCCCTGCCCCTTTTCGAGGACAGTCCCAGCAGCCTCATGCTCAATTTCTGGCTCTACGGACAGTCCATGCAGGTGGGTGTCATGAGCAATCCTAACGACCCCAACACCTTTGTGGCTGTGCAGAACTGCGCCCCCGCCACAACCAACAGTTGGAACATGTACGATGTGACATTCGACGGTATCACCTCCGGCTATATCGCTTTCCGTTACAACGGTTCGAGCTACGGCACTGCATACATCGACGACATCACCGTGCTCACCACTCCCTCTTGTGCCCGTCCTACGGACATTGTCATGCAGAACATCACCGACCAAGAAGCCGAGTTGCACATCATAGACACCATAGGCGATGCCATCAGCTACACCGTGAAAGTCTACAACGACTCTGCCATGGTGGACAGCATCGAGGCCTTCAGCACCGTGGTTCCCTTCTACTCGCTGACGCCCAACACGCTCTACACTGTCAGCATGACGGCCAACTGCAGCGACGGTGGCAGCACCAGCACGCTCAGCCTGCAGTTCCAGACCGCCTGCACGGCATTTCCTACCGACAGCCTGCCCTTCTTCGAAGGCTTTGAAGGCTACGCCGGCAGTTCCTACTCTTCGAGCAGCAGCGCCATGAACATCCCCTGCTGGGGCGTCCTCGACCGCTACAGCAGTAGCTACCCGTACTTCAGCACCAGCCAGGCACACACAGACTCTAACAGTCTGGCCATATACAGTTACAGCAGCCCTGCCACCATCGTTTCGCTGCCTCACTTTGAGGAGACCCCGAACAACCTTATGCTCGATTTCTGGCTTTACGGACAGCCCGTACAGGTTGGCATCATCAGCAACCCGATGGACGCCAACTCGTTTGTTGCATTGCAGACAATCACCCCTGCCAGCTCTTCGGCTTGGGAACATTGCCAGACCACCTTTGCCAACCAATATTCCGGCCTTATCGCCATCCGCTATGCCGGTGGCTCTACAAGCTACAGCTACATCGATGACATCACCGTCAGTGCCCTACCTAGCTGCACCAGTCCTTCTTCTGTGGTAGCCAGCAACATCAGCACCACCAGTGCCGATATCATCATCAACGATGCAAACGGCATCAATCACTACATGATTTACCTTTCGGCCACCGACAGCGTGGAATGGTATGATACCATCTACCAAATGACCGACCTTACCCCCAGCACCGCCTACACCGTAAGCGTCCGCACCATCTGCAACGACTACACCATGACCGACCCCACCTCCGTCAGCTTCCGCACCGGCTGCGACATTATCAGCACCCTGCCTTGGCACGAAGACTTCAACAGCTACGCCAGCCTCTTCACCTCATATCCCAACGAAATGGTTGGCGAGATGATACCCTGCTGGGGTCTCATCAAGAGTAACCCCGGAGCCCACATGTCGCTGAGCGGTTCCAGCTACCGTTATGGCGATTCCGGCTACAGCTTGGTGTTCTATCCTGGTGTTGCCAACCGCAGCACCTATGTCGTACTGCCTGAGTTCTCCGACGATATCAGCGGCCTCGAACTCCAGTTCCAAACACGCCCCGAAGGCACATCCAGTAATAGCGGTTCCTTCGACGTAGGTTACCTGACCTCAGCAACCGACACCACCACCTTCGTCAGCGTGCAGCACTATGACTACAGCGATTTCAACAATGAATACCAACAGAAACTGGTATCCTTTGTCAATGCTCCCACGGGTTCCCGCATGGCCATGCGTCACAACTCAGCCTCCACCAACTGGTACTGGTTTGTGGACGAAGTGGACGTTCATGCACTGCCTTCCTGCGAAATGCCCACCAGCATTGCCGTGTCTGATGTGACCACCACATCCATCACCGTCAGCGTCTCCGGCAACGAAGGCAACTCCTACGACTATCGAATCTTCCACAACGACACCATCGTCGACTCCGCCTCTTCCACAGACACCTCTTGGACATTCAACTACTTGATGCCCAACCGTCCTTACACCATCGAAGTACGCACCGAATGCTACGACGGCGGCTACACCTCCGCCCTCACTACCCAGACGCGTACCGCCTGTGCCGTCCTGACCGTCAACGACCTGCCTTACACCGAAGATTTCGAAAGCTTCGCCACCTCACTGAACGACATTCCCTGCTGGACACGCCACAACTATGGAACCTCATACACCTCCTACCCCCAGATCTATAGCACCACAGGCTTTGGGGGCACCTCTTCCAAGGTGGTTTACTTCAACACCAGCCAGACCATCGAATACCTCGTTCTGCCCGAAGTGGAAAGCCTTAGCAACCTGCAGTTCTCCTACTTTGCCAAAACGGCTGGCAGCTACACTGCAGATGTCAAAATCGGCGTCATGACCGACCCGACCGACACCGCTACCTTCTCCGTCCTCGAAACCGTTTCTTTCAACAACTCCTGGAACTACTACACTACCGACCTTAGCCAATACAGCGACACTGGACGTTTTGTGGCTATCCGTTTCTATGCCGACCAGTACCGCGGTTTCTACCTCGATGATGTCGAGTTGCGCGTGACACCCTCTTGTGCAAGACCTGCCAGCATCTCCTTAAGCAACCTAACCACCACCTCGGCCCAGTTGCACATCAACGGAGCTCAGACCACTGGCAACTATACCATTGCGCTCGCTTACGGCACCATAGTCGACACCCTCATTGCTACCGACACTTTGGTTAATCTCACCGGCTTATCGGCCAACACCAACTATACAGTTGCTGTCGTGGCCAACTGCGCCGACGGCTACAGCCACTTCCCCCTCATTGCTCAGTTCAGCACCCCCTGCGCTGCCATCGATTCATTGCCTTGGAACGAAGGTTTCGAGAATATGGCCACCGACCTGACCAACAACCTGCCCTGCTGGAGCTACATAGCCAACAGCAACAGCAACAGCAAGGTAATCGTCGTCAGCACCTCTTCCCGCGTCCACAGCGGCAGCAAAGCCCTTCGTTTCAACGGCAACTGCCAGACCCCCAACTTCTCCGTCCTTCCCTATTTCGAAGACAGCATCCAGCGCCTCAGACTCTCCATGTGGATTGTGGCTGAGAACGGCACCAACCCCGGACTTCTCCGCGTGGGCTATCTGACCAACCCCACCGACAGCAGCTCGTTTGTCCAGACCGCTTCGTTTAACTGCGCAGACTACACCACCTATCAACAAGTGGAAGTATACTTTGCCGGTGCTCCCGCGGGGTCACGCATTGCCATCTCACAGTTGAACAACGCCAACTACTGGTGGTGGGTCGACGATATTGAAGTTGACTATGCACCCGTATGCAGCTCACCTGTCATTACTGTAAGCAACATCACCGACACCAGTGCCACGGTTACCCTTACCGATGCCAACAACACCAACCACTACCGCCTCTTCACCTCACCTACCGACAGCATAGAGGTTACTGGAAACACCATTACACTCACCGGTCTCACCTACAACACCGCCTATGCTCTCACGGCTGTTACCATCTGCTCTGGCAACGAAGTCAGCAACAGTTCCTCAGCCACCTTCACCACCGCCTGCAGCCTCATCACCACTGCCATGCTGCCATGGAGCGAAGGCTTCGAGGGTTACACCGGGGCCACCTACTCCTCGTCCACCAGTGCCTTCAACGACCCCTGCTGGACCATACTGAACCGCTACTCGGACAACTACCCCTACATCAACACCAATGCTAGCTATCCCAACAGCGGCAGCCAGTGCCTCACCTTCTACAGCTCTTCTAGCGCAGCTACTATTCTTGCCCTGCCGCCCTTTGCCGACAGCCTTGCCAACCTCCTCTTCACTTTCAGCATGATGAAGACTAGCTCCAGCACCGCAGGTGTCGAAGTCGGCTATTTGACCGACCCCACCAACGCCAGCTCCTTCGTGTCGCTGCAAAGCTGCACCAATACCTCCAGCAGCACCTACCAGACCTTTGAGACTCGCTTCCCCAACAACGCCACCGGCCTTATCGCCCTCCGCTATAACGGAAGCTACACAAGTCTCTATCTTGACGATTTCAGCGTGCTCATCGCACCCAACTGCCATCGTCCTGGTGCTGTTACAGTCAGCAACATCACTGCTTATAGTGTCGACATCACCATCACCGACACCACTAACAACAACAACTACCGCATCGTCGTTAACGGAACCGACACCACCGACATCACTTCCCAAACCCTGTCTCTTACAGGTCTGACACCTGCCACTAACTACACCGTCAGCGTCAGTTCCCTCTGTCCCGACGGAAACGTCACGGCTCCCATCAACGTTGCCTTCCAGACACTCTGTGCTTCCATTACCACCCTCCCCTGGACCGAGGACTTTAGCAGCATTCCCGCTGGCACCAGCAACATATACACTAATGGCTATCTCC
>JAEEGJ010030314.1_pt1 | contig 10581 bp, 10 predicted proteins | sample 8958761 | NCBI WGS metagenome assembly JAEEGJ01 (sample SAMN16246546, study PRJNA631951) | gut metagenome | biome: gut microbiome; feature: rumen; material: RS-attached | host: Bos | place: Iran: Karaj | collected 2018-10
TTCGATTCCAGCAAGCCCGACCCGCTCGACGTCCTTACACGGGCAAAGACGCCCATCACCGAAGGTGGCTTGATTCAGGTGGAGCCGGAGTCCAGCAGTTCCGAAGAGCCGGAATCCTCGTCAAGTGCAGAAATCGCCGGGCCGCAGTCTTCCAGCGCAGAAGGAACCGAGGGCATCACCGCCGTCGAATCCTTGACACCGCGCAACGCAATTAGCGGCCATATCGACGGTAACACGCTCCTTCTTGAGGGCATCGACGGCGGCGCGCACGACATCAGCGTCTTCGACATGCAAGGCCACCGCATCGCGGAATTCCGCGCCATGCAGGGGAACGAACTCCACGTAACCCTACGGCAAGGCGCCTACCTCGTCAAGGTCGCGCAAGGCAACAGAACCCTCGGGATATTCAAGGCCGTAAGGCGATAACTCTCTCGAAGCAACACACCTCCAAAAAATCCCCGGCCATCTCGGCTGGGGATTTTAGACTTTTGAGAATGACTGCGCGGGTTTAATGCGCCAAAGATGACCGCGAAGTTTACGGAACCTCAACAGAGTCGAGAATCTTCTGCACGACGGTCTCGGCAGAAACTTCTTCCGCTTCGGCCTCGTAGCTCAGGATTATGCGGTGGCGGAGCACTTCCATGGCGACGGCCTGCGGAAAACCGCCTATAGGCTGCAAAATAACGCCCGCAAGCCTCGGAGAAGCCGTCTAGGAGCGGGAAAAACGCATCTATTTACATACTAAAACACCAAAAAAGTTCAATTAGTATGCAATCCGTAATCAGCATTCACAGACCCTACATACCAATTTTCCCGAAGCAATGTTTTAGTATGTAAAAAAACAGCCAAAACACAGACAAACTAAGCAAAAATTGCCCTAATTTCGTCATCCGCGACCCCATTTGGGACACTTTTCGCTCTTTCGCAACCTTTTTTACATACCAACCACCACTATTTACGTCTTTGGTATGTAAGCCCCCGCAAAACAGACGTTCAAAAGTCAAAAAAAATGCTATCCAACTGCCGCCTAAAGCATCAACTTGTTTTTTTGCCACACACTTTGTATATTAGGGACACATAAGCGTTGATATTGTCCGTTAAAACGGCGTATCAGCGCTTTTTTGTTTCACAGAAAAAAGGAACGGAAATGGCAGACCAACTCATTCAAATCGCCAACGAGCGGATTCAGCAACTGATCGCACTGAAGGCTAAACTCCCCAAGGGAAAGCAACCCACAGGAAGATTGCGAGTCATAACCAACCATGACCGGTCGCAATACTATCTCGTAGACAAGGGCAGCAACTCTAACGGAAAATACCTCCCCCGCAAGGAACGACGCAGGGCGGCGGCAATCGCGCAACGCGATTACAACGCGGCTGTTGCAAGCATCATCGGCAGGCAAATCTTCGCACTCAACAACCTGACGGAGAATTACCATCCCGAAGAAATCGACACCGCGTTCACGGGGCTACACCCCGGCCGCCGCCCCCTTGTGACGCCCGTGCGCGAGCCCGACGAGGATTTCATCGCTGCATGGCAGCACCTCCCCTACACCGGCAAGCCCTTCGAAATCAACGCCCCCGAATTCTTCACGAGCACGGGCGTGCGCGTCCGCTCAAAATCCGAGATCATCATCGCGGACGCCCTCGACCGCGCGGGCATCCCCTACCGCTACGAATTCCCTACCAGCGTCAAAGGCTGGGGTACGCTCTACCCCGATTTCACCTGCCTGCGCCCCAGCTCCCGCGAAGAAATCATCTGGGAGCACTTCGGCCTGATGGGCGACCCGGACTACACCGAAAACGCCGTGCAGAAAATCTCCCGATACGCCGCCAGCGGCTACATCCTCGGCAAGAACTTCATCGCCACCTTCGAAAGCGGCAACACCCCTCTCTCCGTCAAGCAGGTGCAGGCATACATCAAGACGATTTTCAAACAGGACGCCCACCGCCAACAGAATTAAACTATTATTCTTCTTGAGATGAAATCAGTGCTGAAAACAATCCTCCTTCTAGCATACTTCATAAATGCCGAGCCTGCACTGCATTTTGGCGGATTCAAATGCGACATATCGTCGGAGCCTTCCCTGCAAAAGGAAATCCAGGCGATTGACGATTCCCTGTACGCCCGTTGGAGCAAAGGCGAATTTATCATCCCGGAAATAGCAGACCTTTGCGGCTGCACTTGCGCAGGCAATATCGAACATTGCTGCTACGACGACGCCATCTCCATTACGTCCGCTCACGATATCGGCGAAAAATTCTGGCTCTTTGACTATTGCGGAATCGAGGATTCCACTGCAGTGATGTCAGACAACCTAAGCTCCGGACCAGCATATACCATTCTCGTCCCCAAAACGGCCCTTTGGAAAAAGATAAAGGATTTCAAGAAACACGCCCATAAAATCCAAAAAGATTGCTTAAAACTCCGCAAAAAGAAGTAATCCGAAAAGCGAGGTAACATGAAAAGACTGCTTATCCTAGCCACCACTTGCGCCATGGCATCTGCCGCATTCGCGCAGAACGCAAAATCCGCAGGCATCACCGATACCGACGTAAAGAGTTGGGCCAAGAACTACAAGCAAATTCAGAACGAGTTCAGCGATGCAGGCATCTCCCTCGACGAAGCGGGCTTCTCGCGCGACGACATCGCAACCACAAGCAAGCAGGACAAGGCGAAGGCCGAAACTATCCTGCAGAAGTACGGTATCGCGGCACCGAACCGCCTGAACAAACTTGCAATGATAAACCAGTGCGCATCGCTTGTCATGGCCGAAGCGAACATCGATGCGAACACGATGGCGACACTCAAGCAGATGGGAGTTGACCCGTTCGCCGAACTAAAGCAGAACACCAACCAGAAAGACTGCAAGGTCGTGAAGGCAAACGAAAAGGCAGTCATCGCCGCGATGAACGGGATAGACGATTCCGCGGGCAATGCAACTGCAGCTAGCACAACTGCGGGCGCCGCACAAGCAGGTGGCTCGCCCTCCACAAATGCTTCCGCAATCAACGCCGGAAATTCCAACGGCATACCTAAAGACTACGCAGAAAGCATTGTCGCGCAGATGCGCGCAAGCGACCCCAGCATGACCGACGAAGACGCCGAAATAATGGCTCAGACAATGAGAAAGCAGCCCAGCTACGCGATACAGCAAGCCCAGTGGGAATCGCAACAGCGCGCGGTTGCAGGCGAAGCACAGAAGAGCGCACAGGCGGCCGATGCAGAATACAAGCAAATCGAAGAAACGGCGGTCAAGTTCCGGAACGCCATTGAGGAATTCAGCAAGAGCAAGGGCGACTGCGGGCTCATCTACAAGAAGATGGACAAGGCAAGCGCCGCAAAGTACGTAAAGAAGGCTCCACAGGAATGGGAAACGCTCATGATTCGGGTAGATTCCGACGTTCTCGCATTCATCGACGTCAAGGACAGGAAAAAAATCGATCTAACCTTCGACTGGGAAGAACCCAAAATCACAAAGACTGCAATCGGCGGCACCGGCTACGCCGCATCCAATGTCGAGACAACGGAAACAAGCAAGAGCATCCCCATCACCATTACCAACATCGAAATGTACGAGGCGTCCGACAAGAACAGCACGGCCAGGGAGTACGTCATCTCGACAAAGGAAGGCAAGGTCATTCACCTCTGGCAGAAATGGGACAACGAAAAGGTGACAAGCAGCGTCAACTTCAACGGACTGAAGAATGCCTCTAGTTGGAGCTGGGGTGAAACCGGCGGGAACTAAAAAAGAAAACTATATTTCAAGCACAAAGAAGGCAACAACATGGACTCCAAAAGATTCAGCGCTATCACAATTGACCTCGTCATAACGGCCCTGATAAACAACATCCCGTTCTTCTTCCTGGTTATCCAGCCGTCCTTGCAGGGCAATGACCCCAAGAACCCTGCCGAGCTCATGTCGAGGGCCTTCATCGCAAGCTTGATCGCCATGCTTTACCTTGTCTTCCGTGACCTGCCGAGCGGCGGCAGCATCGGGAAAATGATAATGAGGTTGAAGGTTGTCGATGCCGAGACAAAGGCGCCTGTTTCTGCAGGCAGAAGAATCCTGCGCAACATTCCCTGGCTATTGAACTGGATCGAGATATTCGCGTTCATCATCACGAGAAAACGCATTGGCGACAGAATCGCCAAGACAGATGTCATCACGAAATAACAACGGCTTCCAAACAATAAATATTTACTGTTCCAGTGCCTTTATCAGCGAATCCACGCGAATGGACAGGTGTTCCGCTCCGGCCGCACTCAAGTGGTCGTAATCGTTCGCCATCGAGTCCGTATAGTCGTGCGCACCATACTTGTTCTCGTCCATTACCATGAAATGGGGGTACACTTCCGCAAGGGAGTCCAGGTACGCAATCGTCTTCATGACGACACTCCTCTGAATTCCGTGACGCCCGTAACTGCCTGTTTCCGCATACTTCGGAGATTGTGGATAAATTAATCCTATTATCTTGAAGCCCTTATTCTGCGTACTGTCGATAAAAGCGGTAAGGCTGTCAATACTCTCTTCATAACGATCGTTCAAGTATGCAGGCATAACCGTATCCCTCTTTATCTCGGCATCGTCCCTCCAGCCGTACGCATCTATCTTTAGCAAGCCACGGGTATTGACATAATTCAAGGAATCCTCGCCCGTATACCGGACATTGGCATCGATGGCCCGCACAAAATCCTCCGGTACGCCATCTTTCCAGAAATTATGGTTCCTGTCGTAGAAGAATCCCGGAGCCTGCTCGAACGCATACAGCATTCTCGCACTCTTGTCGTTGCGCATAAGTTCAAACGATAATTCAAGGACCAGGTATTTGAGCTTATTCGCGTGCGGCACGACATAATTGTCCATCAGGTAGAGCGCCGCCCACATGTCCCCGCCAATGTAGCCGAAATTGAATGCGGGTCTTGAAATCTGCATAGGGTCGAATCCCCTTTCAGCACGTGAACTCCCGACAGCAATCACCTCCAGGGAATCGCGCATATCCCAGAACATGCGCATTTTCAAGGCAATGGGCTTTTCACCCGATTGCAAGACAGGGTCCCAGTACATACCGGCACTATCCAAGTCCAGGAATTCATTTCCGATGGAAACCTGCGGCATCACCCACAAGTTCGGGTGCCACAGTTCATCACCCTCGGCAAGCTCAATCACGCTGGAATCGAGCACATTCACCAGCACAAGCTTCGTGTGCTCGCCATTCACATTCACAAGCGACGCCACCGCCCAATTTTCACGCCCGCCCCATTCAGAATGGTCAAAGGTATAGCCCTTCGGCGCCGGGATAGCCCGAACCAGTTTTCCACTGCTATCCGCAACAAGCAGGCGTTCATGCACACCGTACTTCGCATTCGCGAACTCCCTTCCGGTTTTGCCGCCAAAATCAAGGAAGAGTGTCTGGTTCAGCCTGTCCTTCGAAAGCGACGCATTGCAGGCCTGTTCGCCGCCATACCAGATTTCGTCCTTCCCGCCCATATGCACACGCAGGCGCCGGGCTCCCGACACAGCGCGATCCGCCTTCTGTGAAAGCCCGCTATGATACGCGCCGTTCAAGACCTTCCTCGGCGTGCCGAACTGTCCATGGGCAAAAGGAACCATCCATGTTCCACTCGCGAAGAAATCCGCATCGTCGCTATTGTCTCCCGCACGGTCGACATAGACAATGGAAGTGTCACCGCCCTCACCTACATGCCAACGGGGGATTGCCGCATTCTTCACATCGAGTTTCACAAGGCCGCCACCACGCGCATCGAGGTCCCTCACATATACAGCCGATGCCCCATCGATGCCTTCCACCCCCGTGCTAAACGCGACCCTGTTCCCGTCCGGAGAAATTTCCGGATGGAACACGGGAATGGTATCAACAATTTCAACGACACTGGGCCCCCCGCCACCATAATCCACGAAGGCCAGGTTACCTGTCTTGTCGTTCCGGAACGCGAGCTTGGCATGCACCGTCCCGAGCATACTGCGGAAATCCGAAGAGAACGACTTTATCGCCACAGGGTTCGACGGCACGACCCCGTTTCCATCCATCCAGACCGCCTTCGGAATCTTACCGAAAGCAAGCCGGAAGCCCATATACCCGCCATTCGACGATGCCGTTACCGGATAGGCATCGCCCCTGCTGTCCATATTGATTTCTGCAGATGACTGGAACAGGTGTCCACCCTTGACAACCTTCTCGAGCAACGTATTCCCTGTCGGCGGGCCCATGTAATTTTTCACAAAAGTAGAGCCCGAGCCACCGACCCAGTCGTTTGTCAATTCAAGCACATTGCCCGCCAAGTCACAAAAGCCCACCGAATCCGGGAACGAACAGACCGGATGCAGCCCGAAATTCGCATTCGACGAATTCCAGCTATACAGTTCCGGATTCCAGGACTGTGAAGCGGCCATTACCCATTCGGCTTCCGTAGGCAACCGGAAACCTTCTACATCGGTCCGAACCGCGAGCCCTTCCAGATTAGTACAGCGGTCCTTGGAATTAATCAGCCTCCGGTGATAGGTATACACGGTATCGTAGCCGTTCGCCTTACTGTAGGCATTAGCGAAAAGTACCGCATCGTAGTACGACACGCTGACTATGGGCCAGTCCTTATTATCGCAGACTTCAAGATGATACCCTTCCAGCCCGCTGGCATACTTTTCATACTCACCGCAAGTGACTTCGTGGACCCCGAGCGAATAGGGGTAATCCAGACTCACCATCATCTGGCCGCCACCCAGCATGACCGCCGCCCCGTTGGGGTAAACCCGCATCATCCCCTCCCTGAGGGAATCTTCCGTTACCATGGGAACAGGCGCAAGAACAGGGAGCAAGGGCTGAACCGTAGGCGTATCAATCAAAGGGTCAGCCATATCGGGAACCGCGACCGTGTCTGCAACGGGAACATCTTCAACGGCAACCGTAATTTCCTGTTCTTCGTCATACGAATTTGAGCACGCCCCCAAAAGCACCAATACGAGAATGGCGCTATTCAGCGTAAATAGGGGCTGCCAAAGTTTCATGATTTTTAAAATAGTAAAAGAACGCCCCGATAAGAGACGTTCTTTTTTCAAATGATTTCTGCGTGGGTTTAGCGCATCGAAAATGACTGCGCGGGTTACGGCACTTCCACGCTGTCGAGAATCTTCTGCACGACGGTCTCGGCGGAGACTTCTTCCGCTTCGGCCTCGTAGCTGAGGATAATGCGGTGGCGGAGCACTTCCATCGCGACGGCCTTCACGTCTTCCGGCGTCACGTAGGCACGGCCCTGGATGAATGCATGAGCCTTCGAAGCTTGAGCAAGGCCGATAGAAGCACGCGGAGAGGCACCCACTTCCACAAAGCCGACCAGGTCACTGCGCTTGATGCTACCCGGATCGCGGGTCGCAAGCACCAGGTTCACGATGTATTCGCGCACGCGTTCGTCCACGTACACCTGCTTCACCAGCTGGCGAGCAGCCAGAATGTCTTCCTTCGTGGCGACAGCCTGCGGCTGACGGAGTCCCGCACCAGCAACGGCATCGAGAATCTTCATTTCGTCGGCCTTGTTCGGGTAGCTGACCTTCACCTTCAACAGGAAACGGTCCACCTGAGCTTCGGGCAGCGGATACGTACCTTCCTGCTCGATGGGGTTCTGCGTGGCAAGCACCAGGAACGGCTCGTCCAGCTTGAACGTCTCATCGCCGATAGTGATGTGGCGTTCCTGCATCGCTTCGAGAAGCGCGCTCTGCACCTTCGAGGGCGCACGGTTGATTTCGTCGGCCAGCACCAGGTTCGTAAAGAGCGGGCCCTTGCGGGTCTCGAACTTCGCTTCCTTCGCGTTGTAAATCGTGGTACCCAGCAAGTCGGCCGGCAACAGGTCGGGAGTGAACTGGATGCGCTTGAAGTCGAGCGACACGGCATCGGCAAAAGCCTTCACCGCGGTCGTCTTGGCAAGGCCCGGCAGGCCTTCCAGCAGCACGTGGCCGTCCGCCAGAATACCCGTCAGAATGCTTTCTACCAGAGCCTTCTGGCCAATCACCGTACCTTCCACTTCACGCAGCAAGTTCATGCAAAAAGCACTCTGCTGCCTAACCTTTTCCGAAAGTTCCTGAATATCCATTAGTGTACCTCTAAAATTTTTACGGACATTAAAATACAAAAATTGCCCCGAAAAAAGCAAATCTCCCCCTTTTAAGTTACATTTATTGCAAAATATGGCACATTTTACCGAAAAAGATCTCAAAATTTACGAAGAAAAAATCCTCAAGCAGCCGCAGCCCCTGCCCGACAAAAGGGGATTTAAGCAATTCCTGATACTCATCGGCATCGTATTCGCAATCTTCGTTTTCGCATTACTTCGCGGACCACGCGGCCGCCTTGAAGACGGTTTACTGTTCACCATCGCCAGCGACCCTTCCATTACCAAGAACCTTGAACTATGGCACATTTTCGAATTTGCCAAGTTCCTCCCCGCAATCGGGATTTTCATCTGGTATTCGACATGCATCCCCTTTTTCAATAAGCACATCTGGAAAGACAAGGATCCGTCAGCGAACCTCCCTCCCGAAGATTTCTGGCTCAGGAACTTCAAGATTGCCCTAAGCATCGCATCGTTCCTTTTCTTCTTTTCCCTAGAAACTTTCGCCCGCGGGGAATACAACGGTCTGTTCTATTCCGGCCTGGGCCAGCCTGCATACATCATCGCGCTAGGCCACCTGGTAGCATCTACTTTGTACATCATCAACGCGTTCTTCCCCATAATCAAAAGGCTCCGCCCCAAGTACGGCATAACCCTGCTCGCCTTCGCCGCAATCCTCGAAGCATGCGTCAAGAACGGCTTTTCGTAAAAGCATAGACGGGGGAAGAATCCCCCTGGTTGCAGCCGCCACGCGTCTTCCACCACCCCCACGCCTAGGGGGACACCCCCTAACACCCCGAATAACACCCCTCTCTATGGATATAATCCATCATCTTCATATAAAAAATCTACCATTGAATGCCAACTGAAATTGTATATCGATTCATATCTTTCACGATGTCTTCATTGGGATAATTACGCTTATACCTCTTGTAAGTCAAATCTCTTCCTTGTTGGTATTCCAATATAACCCGATTCTCGTAATACGGAATAAAAGATATGTAACCGCCAAAGCCAATTTCATCGTAGAATATAGGCGTTGAATGAGTATAAGCAATTCCACTGCCGTCAGAAGCCAGAGCGGCATCCCCATTTCTTGATAAATGCTGACTCAACCCTATTCGAAAATTATCTCCTATCGGCAACTGTTCTATCAAAGATATACCACCACCCCATTGAAAATACTTATGTTCAACTTTTTCAAATTGCCATAAGCACAAATTACTCCACCCCATCACACCGAAGTAATCCGATACAAAGCCTGCCTGCAAAAAAGGTGTCAAATTATTTATCCCAAAACCATACTTAAAGTAGCTATAATTTTTCTGAAATTCCAGAAAAAAAGCAAATGGAAATTCTTCTCTCTTATAACTCCAATCCTCTTTTTCTTCTTTTTTCACATTTTTTTCTGATTTCTGATTACAACCAATACTATCCAACCAGCAATCACTCAAATTCAACGAAAAAGATACATCTTTCACAAATTTATCTTCACTTTTCTCCATAAATGCCCCTGCAGAGGGCGGACGAATAACAGTAACACTACACCCCACCAAGAGCAGGGCGTACACCATCAAAGCAATCCATAAAATTCCGCGAGCCATTGTCTACAAAATAGAATATCTAGGTAGAAATCAGATTCATTCCATCCGCTCGTTTGCGGGCTTCGTCAAATAAAATAGACCACTTTGCTTCTAGGAAGGAGATTCCGGGTCAAGCCAGGAATGACAAGCATAGCAGCGGACACGACAGGGTAAGAAAACAGATCATTTTCCCGGCTACCGGAAAATGATCATCTAATACATGTAAGACAAAGAGAAATGGGTTTGCCAGATGTTATTGGCCGAGGCGGGAGAACGAGTGTAGTAATAGGTTTCCCCTACAGACAACAGAACATGATCAAACAGAGATATGGTCGCCCCGGCGTATTGCGAAAGAAAATACGGGAAATCTATGGTTATGTCGTAATCCCCAGGAACCTCGATATTATCCAATTGGAGCGAACTCCTGAATAACCAAGGCTGATAATAGCCCGTAGAAAAATTCAACGAAAAATGTTCCGTCACAAAGAGACTTGAATAGGCGTACAATCCGAAATTGGCGTTGCTGTAAGAATGCGTTTCTTCAAATTTTCCCTTGACGACGGTATTGAAAAGAACATCATCATCCAAGCCACCATTTTCTACGTACAAGTACTTTCCTGAATAAGTAGCTTTATCCTTGGAATAACCCAGACGAGCACCCAATCCAAATTCACCAAAGAGTGAATTCAGTCCCGCAAAAAGCGTAGCAGAAGGATAAGGACTCATCTCGATTCGTCCCCCTCCCAAGAAAAGCCATGTCTTTGCAAAAACATCCATAGAGCCGCTAAAGGGACGGTCCTTCAGTCGGTATTCAATGTTCGCATCTTCATCCGGAAGCGATTCACCACGAGGTCGCCTATACCCTTCATTTGTT
>JAEEGJ010030315.1_pt1 | contig 10581 bp, 6 predicted proteins | sample 8958761 | NCBI WGS metagenome assembly JAEEGJ01 (sample SAMN16246546, study PRJNA631951) | gut metagenome | biome: gut microbiome; feature: rumen; material: RS-attached | host: Bos | place: Iran: Karaj | collected 2018-10
AAGGAGAGGTTGGCGCCGTCGGTGCCGCCGCGGATGGTCTGGATGCGCGGCTTCACGCCCGCCATCTCCATAGCCTTGACGGCCTTCTCCACCACGTGGTAGTGCGGCTCCACCTGCTCGCGCATATTATAATATTGGTCCTTGACCGTGACGGTCGCGGTGCCGGCGCCGTAGCGCGCGTTGATGAAGTCGGCGCACTGGGCGATGACCTGCTTCTTGTGCTCGAACTTCGCGCGGTCGTGGTCGCGTATGATGTAGGAGAAGGAGGCCTGCTCGACCGTGCCCTTGAGGCTGATCAGGTGGAAGAAGCCTTCGTAGTCCTGCGTGTACTCGGGACGCTGGCTGACCGGCAGCAGCGCGTCGAACTCCTGCGCGATGTGCAGGGCGTTGCGCATCTTGCCCTTGGCATAGCCGGGGTGCACGTTGCTGCCCTGGATGCTGACGGCCGCGCTGGCGGCGTTGAAATTCTCGAACTCCAGCTCACCCACGTCGCCGCCGTCCATCGTGTAGCCGTAGTCGGCGCCGAACTTCTGCACGTCGAACTTCACGACGCCGCGGCCGATCTCCTCGTCCGGCGTGAAGCCGATCTTGATCTCGCCGTGCTTGAACTCCGGGTGCGTCATAATGTACTGGACCGTGTCCATAATCTCCGCCACGCCGGCCTTGTCGTCGGCGCCCAGCAGCGTCGTACCGTCCGTGGTCACCACCGTCTCGCCCTTGTGCTCGAGCAGTTCGGGGAATTCGGCGGTCTTGAGCAGCAGGCCGGGCACGCCCTTCAGGGGAATGTCGGAGCCGTCGTAATCCGGGATGATCTGCGGCTTGATGTCGGCGCCGGAGGCGTCCGGGGCCGTATCGACGTGGGCGATGAAGCCCACGACAGGCACCTTCCTGTCGATGTTGGCGGGTATCGTCCCCATCACGTAGCCCCATTCGTCGAGGGTCGCCTCGACGCCCAGGGCCAGCAGCTCGTCGCGGAGCATACGCAGCAGGTTCAACTCTTTCTCGGCGGAGGGCTGGCTCTCGCTCTCCTCATTGGACTGGGTGTCCACTGCGACATAGCGCAGAAAACGGTCAAGTATCTTTTCCATAACCACAAAGATACAAAAAGGCTCTCAAATACCACATTTCGGCTCTCATTTCCTTTAAAGTTGCAGTCCGGTCTAGGAATTGACGCAAAATGGCCGTATCTTGCAACCAAACTGTAAAGAACCACGATAATGAAAAAACTGATCCTTATTCTTCTCACCGTTCCGGCACTCTTCATCGCCACCTCCTGCGGAGAAAACAGCAAAATGAAACTCGAAGGCGACCAGTCCCCCTATGGAGAAGTCGGCACCCGGTTCTCCGGCACTTTCGAAGGAGGCAGCAATTTCAATCTTACCGTGACGTCGCTCGACAATGGGGTTTCCACCCTGGAAGGGACCTTCACTATGACGGATCCCCGGTATAAGAAGATTCTCCAGAGCCTTCCGAAGTATTGTGAAGTGGACGGCGACAAGGTGACGATCCACGACATCGAGTTCAAGGCGACTACGGACGGCATCGAGAATTGCACCGGCCATCACGAAGACGTATTTCTCAAATACAACGCCAAGGTGGGAGACACCTTCGACAATGGCGGCAAGGTCACGCACGTGTCCACGGACAATGACTTCCAGTGGGGCAGTATGAAAATCAAAGCCGTCCAGGTCGAGAAGAAGAAGAGCGGCAAGATCGATGGCGTGAAGAAAATCACCTACTGGGGCAACCACCGCTTCGGCCTCGTCGCCGTCGAGACTGAATTCGACGACGGTACCACGGACTTCGCCACCATTTCAATCTTTTAAGACGACTGAATCCACTGGGCCGGGGTCATGCCGGTGAGCGCCTTGAAGTTGCGGAAGAAGGATGCATCGCTGGAGAAGCCTGCCTGGTCCCACACATCCGACAACAGCGCCTCGGGATGATTCCGCAGCAGCGCCTGGGCGTAACGGACACGGTAGCCATTGACGAAATCGGTAAATGAGCCGCCGGTGCTGGCATTGATGCATTTGGACACATAGTTCGTATTGGTGCCCAACGCCTGCGCCACGTCGTTCAATGTCAAGCCCTTCCGGCGATAGTATTCCTGCTCCTCCATCAAGGCGGTGATGCGGGCCATCAGGTTTGGCTCGGCGGATGACGAGGCAGCGCTGTCGGAATCCCCGAAAGGCTTTGATTTCTTGGGGAGCTTTGACCGGTAAAGCCAAAGCCCGACGAAGATGGCCGCTACGCCCGTCAAGATGCCGCAGAGCAGGCCCAGCAGCCACGGCAGGCGGCTCTTCCGGGCCGGCAGCATCGACGTGCTGCCTTCCGGCATGAAATGGTAAGCCACCGCGCGAGGGTTGTAATTATCGTCCCGGTCCAGAAACATGCCGCCCGCCGCGACGAGGGAGCCGTCGGGCAACATGGCGCTGGATGCGCAGACATCTATGCCTTCTTCCAGCAAGTCCGTATAGAACAGCGTCACCGGGGCCTCGCCCCCGTCTAGCGCCTCTCCGTAGCCGATGCACAGCAGGTAGATCCGCGGTACGCGAAGCCGCCCGCCCATCACCCAGGCCACCCGGCGGGCGCGGTCGGCATAGAACAATCCACTGAAGAGAATGCCTCCCTCCAGCCCCTCGACCGGGATGTCGGCTGCCAGCGGCAACAGGGAGAACTCCTCCCCGTGAACCAGAATTACGCCGAGCTGCCCGTCCGCCCGTTCGCCGAGCAGCAGATAGGAATAATCCCCGATACAGCACGCCTGCACATCGAAGCCTTCTTCGTTATAGAAGACCGGCTTCCATTCCTCGAAGAGCGGCACCTCCAGCGGCCCGTCGCGGAGGCGGTCCACCCGCGCCTGAAGCGTGTCGGCCCGGTTGCCGATCCGACCGAAAACCATCGCGTCCGAAGGGCCTGTAGGCAGGATGCACGGCTGCCGGCGCGCCTCCGACACCTCCGCAACCGTGGAGAACACCCCGCCGGGCGGACAAAGGCCGATGGCGTCGTCGGCATACCAATTGCCGGACACCACGATGGAGCCGTCCTCCAGCTCCACGGCGCTGGAGAGCGCCCGTTTGCGGTCCAGGATGGGCCGCGTGGAGAAGGTCCGCGCGGCGGGGTCATAGACTTCCACGCCCCAGCTCTGGCCGATGCCGAACGATTCGGCGGAGCCGCCCGCCAGCAGGATCTGCCCGTCGCGGAGCCGCACGCAGGCCGGCATGTCGTGGGAATACAGCATATCCAGAACGTGCCACGCGCCGTCGGAATAATACTCCGCCGTCGGTGTGGGCACGAAACCCGTCGTGTGGCCGCCGAAGACCACCGGCTCACCGCCGGGGCCCAACTCCATCACGCACCCGTTCCGGGGAATATTGAGGTCCGGAAGCCGCTCCGCGGCCATCTTGACCAGCGGCGCCGTGCCACCCGCCGCGGACAGGACCGCGGCCGACAGCACGGCGCACAGGATGGATACCAGGAACTTTCTCACATCCCAAAGATACGCATTTCTTCTTTATTCCCGCACGGGGCGGATGGCGTAGCCTTCGGCCTGGGACCAGTTTTTGATATTCCGCCCGTCATTGCAGAAGGCATAAGCATTCGCCGGAAGAGTCGTATCATCGCTGATCGTGCTGGTCCAGTAATAGCCGGTCTCCCAGTTGCCAAAGCTGCGGAGATTAGCGTCCGTCGCGCCTTTATCGGTACTGCCATATAAACCGGTATCGGGCAGACCTGTAATACCGTCCATATCCGCTTTAGAAGGCACTTTCCATCCCGGAGGGCAAGGATCATAGATGGTTTTGACTTCCTCCCGCCAGGGGCTTTTGCTATACTCGGTCTCCGGCATCCAGGAATGGGTGGCGTCTGTCCAACTGACAATCCTCGCTGTCGGATGCGCGACTGTGTAAGCCATATATTGGACTTTAGTAGGATAATCTGTAAACACGTTAATTGCAGTCGGGAAGAACCAGTATACAGATGTATTGCTACCGGATGCGGCTGAGAACGCATCTTTGCGGCCCCACTGGAAAAGAAATCCCCTTACATAGTTTCCACCAAGACCATCCATTGAAGCGCCGAGATTGCGATCCATGAAGGTCTTCCCGTTATGAATCACGGTTCCCGGCTCCGGCGTTACCCAGATCAGCCAACTCCAGAGTATCTCGTCAGATTCTTTGTCGTATTTTCCGGCAGTGCCGCCTGAACCGTCCTTAAAAACCGCCACACAGGCGGTGCTCTGCACGAAATAAGCTGCTGGCTTTGTAAAGGTTACATAACCGGCAGCGTAGCTGATATCATAGTTGCCGGCGGTTTGTTGGATGGCACGTCCCGGGTATTGACCCTGTTCCCAAAGCACCGTGACGCCGGAAATATCCGCAGGATTGATCTCAGTCGCCGTCGTACCCGTCAGCGGATCGTAACCGCCGTTGCCCTTCACGGTCGCCTTGAATTTGTAATTTCCCGCAGCTGAGACGATATAGGTGTTCGCCGTCTCCCGGGCGCTGAGGTCGATCGGATCGCCGCCGGAATCCGGGGTGATTGGCGCGTATGAGTCAAAACTCGCATTTATGGTGGTGATCTTGCTGCGCTCAACGACAACGGGATCGGTGAACGTCTTTGTCTGCTCGCGCCAGCTGGCGTTGTCTGTGTTGAACACCTCGACCGTGATAGAGAAATTGGTGTACGTCCCCGCAGGGATGGCGACATGAAAAGCCCGTGCCGTACTGTTGATCGGGAGGCAAGCGGATCCGCAGTCCAGCGTCACGCCGGCGGTGCCGGACACGGCTGCTGCATATCCGTCTGTGGCAAGGGATGCATGATTGCTGATGGCGCCGCTCATACCCTCATCGGCGGTCAGGATAATCCGGCGGACTTTGATGGTGCTCAATGTCGTGGTGATGTTCAACCTGACAATGCCGCAAAGATTTTTGAAGTTGAGGTTGCTGGTCCCGCTCTCCGCATACATCGGTGCCTGGCAGATATTGCCCTCCGCGGCGGAGCGGCCTTCCACGTAAGTCTGCACGGCAGGAAGGGTCGGTGTGCCGTCGTTGTATATCCCGGCCGGGTACCAGGCCTTGTAGTCAGGCGTTGTCGCGGCGTCACCTGAGCGCAACGTGAAATCGGCGTGACTCGTCACGCTCTCCGTCGTATATACCCCCTTGTTCGCAGCATTGTCCACGACAGCGATCGCGTCTCCGCTACGCCAAAGCACATCATAATACTCCCCGTTCTTGTTCAGCGCGGTCTTCGTGGCCCCGCTTTCAATCGTAGCCGAGAAAACCGCTACGCTCTCTTCCTGCCCGTCTCCCCGGACGATCGGTTCCCGCTGGCAAGAGGGAATCGTCATTGCAGCGAAAAGGACTGTCAGGCCGAATAGATATTTCTTCATAACCCTGTCCTCCTAAATGCTATAGTTATTTCCCGGCCCATACTGCTCCGTTTCGCCTGAGCCGCAGATAATACCTTCTGATTTCACTTCGAGGACTTCCACCTCGGGAGCATCGTACAACTCCCGGTCTTTGAATCTTTCCTGCTGGATAGTCATGACTTCACGCGGATTACTGTTTAGTTATCGTATAAAGTTATCAACAAATCCCCGCACACGGGTCCCATAAGAAGAAAACGGATTCCCAAATAACGAAATCCGACTCCCAAATCAAGAATTCCGGGATCCGGTCCCCAGTCATGGTGAAGCGATGATTATTTCCGTTTCGCGGAAATAATCATATAGGCGCAGATTCCGATCAACGGAAGGATGGCGATGGCTTCGGCGCCGGAGGCCACGTGGCCGGGGGCGACGGTGTTCCAGGCGTTCATGAACCAGTCCACCTTGGCGAACTTCAGGAGCGCGGAGACGACGCCCATCAGCGCACCGCCGGCGATGAAGCCGCTGGCGATGAGGGTGCCCTTCTCCTGACGGGCGGTGTTCACCGCCTTGTCCTTGCTGCGGGTGCTGACGTACCAGGAGATGGCACCGCCAAGAAGCAGCGGGAGATTGAGGTCGATCGGAATGAACATTCCCAGGCAGAAAGCCAGGGCCGGAACCTTGAAGAGGGTCAGCAGGATGGCGATGAAGAAGCCGATGCCGTACAGCAGCCAGGGAGCGCTGCCGCCGCTCATCATCGGCTGGATGACGGCGGCCATGGCGTTGGCCTGCGGGGCCACCAGGGCGCCGTCGCCCGTGAAGCCGTAGGTCTTGTTGAGGATCAGCATCACGCCGCCCACGGTCGCGGCCGCCACGGCGATGCCGACGAATTTCCAGGCTTCCTGCTTCTTCGGCGTCGTGCCGATCCAGTAGCCGATCTTGAAGTCGGTGATCAGGCCGCCGGCGGTGCTGAGGGCCGTGCAGACCACGCCGCCGATGACCATCGCGGCCACCATACCGACATTGCCCTTGAGGCCGACCGCCCCGAGCACGAGGGCCGTGATGATGAGCGTCATAATGGTCATTCCGCTGACGGGGTTCGTGCCCACGATGGCGATGGCGTTGGCCGCCACGGTCGTGAAGAGGAAGGCGATCACCGCGATGATGATGAGGCCGATGAGGGCCTGCCAGATATTGTTGACCACGCCGCCGAAGGCGAAGAAGGCGAACACGGCGAGCAGCGCGATGGCGATGCCCCACACGACCGTCTTCATCGGGAGGTCCTCCTGCGTGCGCTCGGCCTTCTCGGCAACGGCACCCGGCTTGCGCTTGAATTCGCTCGCGGCCAGGCCGATCGCGCTCTTGATCACGCCGGCGCTCTTGATGATGCCGATGATGCCCGCGGTCGCGATGCCGCCGATGCCGATGTGGCGGGCGTATTCCTTGAAGATCTGGTCCGGGGACATCTCGGAGATGGTCTGGGTGATGCCCGTGCCCATCAGGTCGATGACGCTGCCGCCCCAGATGAGGTTCATCAGCGGGATGATCACCAGCCAGACGAGGAAGGAGCCGCAGCAGATGATGAACGCATATTTCAGGCCCACGATGTAGCCCAGGCCGAGCACGGCGGCGCCGGTGTTGAGCTTCAGCACGACCTTGGCCTTGTCGGAAACGACCTGTCCCCAACGCATCACCGTGGTGCTGAGCGTCTCGGCCCAGGCGCCGAAGGTCGCGACGACGAAGTCGTACAGACCGCCGACCAGGCCAGCGACGAGGAGGGTCTTGGCGCTCTTGCCGCCGCCCTCGCCGCTGACGAGCACCTGCGTGGTGGCCGTCGCTTCCGGGAACGGGTACTTGCCGTGCATATCCTTGACGAAGTACTTGCGGAACGGGATCAGGAACAGGATGCCGAGGAAGCCGCCGAGCATCGAGCTCAGGAACATCTGCCAGAAATTCACGTCCAGGCCCAGGATGTAGATGGCCGGGAGGGTGAAGATGGCGCCCGCCACCACCACGCCGGAGCAGGCTCCGATGCTCTGGATGATGACGTTCTGGCCCAGGCCGCCCTGCTTCTTCAGGGCGCCGGTGAGGCCGACGGCGATGATGGCGATGGGAATGGCCGCCTCAAAGACCTGCCCCACCTTCAGCCCGAGATAGGCCGCGGCGGCGGAGAAGAGGATGGTCATCAACAAGCCCAGGGTCACGCTGTAGGGCGTAACCTCACGGGGCTTCTCGTTCGGGTTCAACAGGGGGCGGTAACTCTCCCCCGGCTTCAATTCCCGGTGGGCGTTCTCCGGCAGGCTCAGGTTTTTGTTTTCTTCCTTCATGGCGCTCTTTCTGTTTTGTATAGTAATCTATGTATTTCTGCAATTTTGCTGCATCGATCTCGGCCTGGCGCGCCTCGGCGGCGGCGACGCGGGCGGCGCGGCGTGCTTTGCGCTCCGCCTTGCGCGCTTCCCTGCGGGCCGCCTTGTCGGCATCCCGCTGGTCCAGCTCCGCCCAGCGGGCATCGCGCTTCGCAATGCGCAGGGCGCGGCGGAGTTCGCGGTCGGACATCCAGGTGGTGTCGGCGGGCGATTCGCCGGAAGCATCGCCGGCCAGGCCGGCGAACGTCGAAGAATCACGTCCGGCGAACGACGTGGTGTCCAGGGCGACCGACAGGCTGTCGCGGAGGGCGTCCTGGACGGCAAGGCTGTCAGGGAGGAGATTCTTCGCTTCGCTCAGAATGACAGAGGAATCTCTGAAGGCGAGGGTGTCGGCGGGCGATTCAGCGGCCGGCCGCGCATTCCGCTTTGTCTTGGCGGCTTCCAGGGCGGCGTAAACCTCCTTCATATGGCCCGGGAAATAGATCTCCGTCTGCTTGAATTCCGCCTGCGGATGGGCCTCGTAAATCTCCCGCTCGGAGTCCCGGACCACGATGGACGTCACGTCGAACTTGTTCTTCGGCCGGCGCTCAGGCTGCCAGTTGAATCCTTTCAGGGTGTGCTCGGCCCTGGGCAGCTGCACCACCGGATAGGCGTCGCTCTTGGGGCTGTCGAAATTGTACACGTGGTCCACGTTGCCGTCCTTGTCGAAGGTGGCCATCATCATCTGGGACTCCGTCTTGTTGACCGTAGCGATCGTCTCGTTCTCCTCCAGGTACAGCAGGGACGTGACGCCGCCCAGCGCATCGAAGCGCCGCAGGGACGTGGAGTCGGAGAAATAGGCGAGCACGTCCGTGCTCTTGATCTGGTCGAAGTAGCCGTCCGCCTCCTCGGTGTGGATGAAGGCGTTGGACATCAGGCTGGCCCGTTCCATCTTGTCGTCCCGGATCAGCACGAAGAGGCTGTCGGAATTGTACTGGCGGCGCATCTCGTTCCAGACCACGGGGTCCCTGTAGAGACGGGCGATGGAGTCTAGGTCGGAATAGCGGAGGGAGTCGCAGCGCACCTGCATATCCTTGCGGAAGATGCGGATGTCCCCCGTGGCCAGCAGGAAGCCGATCTTGGTGGTGTCGGGGGGCGGCGGGAGGGTGTCCAGCTGCTCGGGGACCTCGCCGGCCAGGCCGGCGAACGACGTGGAATCAAGCCCGGCGAGACCCAGGCTGTCGGGGGCTACCGACAGGGTGTCGCGAAGAGACTCCCGGTCAAGTTCGGGCCGGCTTTCCTCCGGCACCTTCCGCAACGAGGATTCGGCGTTCTCGCGGACGCGGCGCGCGGCCTCCTCGGCCATTAACGTAGGGTCGTTCTGCCGGGCCTGTTCGGCGGCCTGCGCCGCCTCCCGCGCAGCCCGGCGGCGGTATTCCGTCACCGGATCGCCGAGCATCTCCTCCAGCCGGGCGCCGGCCACCTGTATCTCCTCCTCCGGGATGTCGCACATCTTCTCGGTGTGGTACACGAAGCGCGAGGCGCCCAGGTAGGTCGTGTCGGGGTGCTCCCCCTGCCCGTTCCAGATGGCGGCGGAGGCGCGCTCCTCCAGGACCACGCGCGAGAGCGAGTCCACATAGTGCAGACGGTCGCCCATCGCCGCCACCTTGCGGCTCTGGTCCTGGATCTGGACGTTGCCCAGCATCAGGATGTCCTCGGTGTTGCGGTAGTAAAAAAGGCTGTCGCTCCAGGTCTCCTGGGTGCGTCCCAGGCCGTGCACCGCGTCGCGGAAGAAGAACAGCTCCCCGCTGCGCTCGTACCAGCCGCTGCCGGCCGAGAGCATATCGCCGTCCTTCCAGAAATCGATCTCCGACCGGAAATCGGCCCGCCTGGTATTGGAATCATAGTCGAGCACGTCGGTCCTGACGAAGACCGAGTCCGTGAACATATTGACGTGCCCCAGGAAATTGAAGCGGTTCAGGGAATTGGAATAGGTCCCGTCGTCGCTCTCGATGATCTGCCCGTCCTCGCCTATCATCGAAGCGCCTCCCCGGAAGGTGGCGAGGCTGTCCTTCGTGTTGTAGTCGAGGATGCGCGTGCGGAGGACGTTGTCCTGCTTGTTGCGCAGCTGCACCACGCCTCCGCGGAACTGGGCCAGGTCCTGGTCGATGAAGTAATCCAGCGTCTCGCTGGTCAGCACGGACTCGCCCTGCATCAGCTGGACGTTGCCGAAGCAGTTGATCAGCTTCTCGTCCACGTGCCAGAGGGCCGTGTCGCAGATGAGGTAGGTGCCGTTGTGTAAAAAGGTTGGGAAAATGGCCTTGCGCGCCATCCTGCCGTCCGTCTCCACCTGCTCGATGTACTGGGCGTTCATCAGGCGTACCAGCGAGTCCGTCTGTCCCGAGGAGGACTGGGCGGACAGCGGCAGGGCACAGATCAGCAGGATCGCACCGAGAATCAGTCTTTTCTGATTTTTTCCGACCATCCTTTGCGCGAGAAGTCACAGTCCCCGAACAGGGGATCGATGATGATGTAGCTGGTCTTGATCTTGTCGTCGAGGAACTTGTCGATGGCCTCCATCGTCTTCTCGTTGCGCACCATTCCCAGCAGCTCCGTGTAGTCGTTCTCAAAGGTGGCCGTGTGCGCGGGGACGATCTTGTCCAGGCGGACGATCTTGTAAACGAGGTTGCCGTCGCGGCCTTCGTTGTCCAGCGAGGCGATCGGCTCGGAGATCCCGCCTATCTCCAGGTTCTGGATGGCGGCATAGTCCTGCGGCTTGAGCTGGTCGATTTCGAAGTAGGCGGAGCCGGTGTTGGGATCGGCCATCTGGCCGCCGTTGGTGCGGGTCGCAGGGTCCTCGGAATAGAAACG
>JAEEGJ010030316.1_pt1 | contig 10581 bp, 8 predicted proteins | sample 8958761 | NCBI WGS metagenome assembly JAEEGJ01 (sample SAMN16246546, study PRJNA631951) | gut metagenome | biome: gut microbiome; feature: rumen; material: RS-attached | host: Bos | place: Iran: Karaj | collected 2018-10
GGATTGATGATTTTTGCAATCTTTACCTGTATGATCCTGACCGGCCTCAGCGGCTACAAACTCCTGCCGATGCAGACAGCCATCATGGAATACTTTCACATTGCGGAAAGCTCCTATGGCATTCTGAACACAGCGGCCAGCTGGGTATCGATCTGCTGTGCCATCCCGATGGGATTCCTGGTACGGAAACTGCGCTGCAACATAACGGTTATCATAGGGTATTTTGTTGCTATGAGCGGCATCTTTGTTCAGATCATCGCCAGCAACTTTACTTTTTTTGTTTTGGGCAGAGTGCTGGAAGGTGCAGGAAGTTCCTTTGCAGGACTGGCTACAGGCGCTTTGATCCTGAACCTGATCGATAGAAGGCATATCAGTTTCTGGAGCAGTTTCATGGTTATGGCCAGCGTTCTTCCACAGATCATTATGACAAAAGGCGGCACAACGCTGATGGTCAATTCCGGGCTGACATTCCAGCAGCTGTTCTGGATCGTTATTGGAATTTATGCTGTTGCGCTGGTCGTCTTTCTTGTCTGTGTTCCGTTTTCTGTAAAAGTACATGGAATCGGAAGCAGTCAGAAACCAACCCGAGAGCAGACCATCCGAGTCATGAAAAACAAAAATGCATGGTTTGTTGCGATCGGTCTGATCTTCTATCACGCCGGATCCATGACATTTACCGCATACGTGATCCGTTTCTTAACCATGAAAGGTCTGACACAGACACAGGCAGCAGATACTTACAGTTTAACAACTCTGATCGGCCTGGCATCCATGATCGCCTTCGGTTTCATTTCCGATAGATTCAAAACAAGAAGGAAAATCGCGATGATGTCGTTTGCAGCGGCAGCCGTTGCGTTTGTTGTGCTTGGCATTGCTCCTGCAAACCTCATTTGGATCTATGTAGTGCTTTGGGGAACGCTGCCGCGTTCAATCGTTGGCATGACTAATGCAACTGCCGCGGAAATTGCAGAGCTTCCGGCCGATGTCCCGATCGTTAACTCGGTCCGAAACACGATCGCGCAGATCGGTATAACGATCATAGGCATTTTGATGGGATATGGTATACAGTATCTGGGATACCAAGCCATGACATTTATTCTGGCAGGCGGCATGGTCGTCGGCGGATTCATGTGGTTTTTGGCAAAACAGATCAAATAGAAAGGCATTAAAATGAGTGATACAGTCACAATGAAACCGGAACAACCGCGGTACAGCAAAAAGCAGGTTGGGTTAATGATCTTTGCAATCGTAACATGCATGATCCTTACCGGAATAAGTGGTTATAAACTATTGCCTATGCAAAGCGCGATCATGGATCACTTCCATATCGCGGAAAGCGCATATGGTTATCTGAATACATCTGCCAGCTGGGTCTCGGTTGCGTGTTCGATCCCGTTTGGCTTTCTGGTTAGAAAACTGCGTTGTAATGTCACCGTGCTTCTGGGGTATTCCGTTGCAGTTGGCGGGATCCTTGTGCAGGTTTTTGCTCCTAATTTTGTGATCTTTGTAATTGGGCGTATGCTGGAAGGCGCAGGATCTGCATTTGCAGGACTGGTTACCTGGGCATTGATACTGAATCTGACCAACCGCAGCCATGTCAGTTTCTGGAGCAGTTTTATGACTATGGTCTCTGTCCTGCCTCAGATCATTATGACAAAGGGAGGCACTACCCTGATGGTCAACTCCGGACTGACATTTCAGCAGTTGTTTTTGATCGTCTGCGGGATCTATGGAGTGGCAGCAGCCATCTGGGTGATCCTTGTTCCTTTTTCCCTTCGCATTTATGGCATCGGAAGCAGTCAGAAGCCAACCCGGGAGCAAACGATCCGGGTTATGAAGAACAAGTCCGCAATGCTGATCGCGTTTGCGATGATCTTCTTTAATGCAACCTCTATGACATTTACTGCTTATATCATTAAGTTCCTGACCACAAAGGGGATGACACAGATGCAGGCGGCAGACACCTACAGCATTACCACGATCCTTGGCCTGGCATCGATGATTGCTTTTGGACTTCTCTCAGATAAACTGAAGACCAGAAGAAAGATTGCGATCATGTCCTTTATTGCCGGGGCAGTTGCATTTGTCGTTCTGGGACTCGTTCCGGCGAATATGATCTGGCTTTATGTTGTCCTTTGGGGGACACTGCCTCGTTCCATTTCTGGTATGACCAGCGCAACAGCCACAGACATTGCTGAGCTTCCGTCGGATGTTCCGATCATTAACTCCGTCCGAAGCACGATCGCGCAGGTTGGTTCGATCGTCATAGGTATCCTGATGGGATACGGCATACAATATTTTGGATACCAGGCAATGGTTTTTATCCTTGCAGGCGGTATGCTGATTGGTGCGGTGCTCTGGTTTTTTGCAAAGCAGGTCAAATAAGCAGTTTGTTATTTCATAAAAAATAAATGCGCCGCTTCTCTCTGAACGGCGCATTTTTAAGTGAAACAGGTGATTTTTCGATTTAAAACCCACTTATTATATATTATAATAAATTGATTTATTATGCAGAAAAATATAGTGTTTCGGAAAAAGGAAAGTACCTTTTGGAGGCAGATATGAAACTGACATTTATCGGTGCAGCTCATGAAGTGACAGGTTCCTGCACACTAATTGAAGCTTGTGGCAAAAACATTCTGGTTGACTGTGGATTAGAGCAGGGTAGAGATACTTATGTGAACTGCGAGATTCCGGTTGCTCCGGAGGAGATCGATGCCATCCTTTTGACCCATGCGCATATTGATCATTCCGGAAAGATTCCGGCGCTGGTAGCAGCCGGATATGACAATCCGATTTATGCGACGGAAGCCACGAAACAGCTTTGTGATATCATGCTGCGTGACTCGGCTCATATTCAGGAGAGTGAAGCGGAGTGGAGAAACCGCAAAGCAAAGAGAGCAGGAGCAAAAGAGATCACCCCGATCTATACGGTGCAGGATGCGGAAGATTCCATGAAACTGTTCAAATCCTGTTATTACCACGAGCCTTATCCGATCTTCGATAACGTTACGATAGAGTTTATTGATGCAGGGCACCTTCTTGGATCCTCCAGTATTCTGGTTACGATCAAGGAAGGGGAAGAAACAAGAAAAATACTGTTTTCAGGTGATGTGGGAAACATCGACCGTCCATTGATCAGAGACCCGGAAAAACCGGAAGAAGCAGACTTTGTAGTCATCGAATCCACCTATGGTAACCGTTTACATGAAGCGAGAATAGATTATGTGACGCAGTTGTCAGCAATTATCCAGGAGACACTAGACCGCGGAGGAAACGTGGTCATTCCATCTTTCGCCATCGGCAGGACACAGATCCTTCTGTATCTGATCCGCATGATCAAAGAGCAGAACCTGGTGCAGGGACACGAAAACTTTCCGGTATATGTAGACAGCCCTTTGGCAGTAGAGGCAACAGAAATATATTCTGCTCCGCTGACAGAGTTCTTTGATGAAGAGACATTGGAACTGCTTTCGAAAGGCATTGATCCGATCAAGTTCCCTAACCTGCACTTAACGGTAACCACGGAAGAATCCAAACAGATCAATTTTGACCAGGAACCGAAAGTGATCCTTTCTGCTTCCGGTATGTGTGAGGCCGGCCGTATCCGGCATCATCTGAAGCATAATCTATGGAGAGAAGATTCTACGATCGTCTTTGTGGGTTATCAGGTAGAAGGCACGCTGGGGCGCAAGATCATGGATGGCGCAGAGAGCATCCGGCTGTTTAATGAAGAGATCGCGGTACACGCAGAAGTAAAAGAGATTGCGGATATCAGCGGACATGCTGACAGGGATATGCTTTTAGACTGGATTGGAAACATTAAACAGCCTCCTCGTAAAGTATTTGTCAATCACGGGGGAGATGAGGTCTGCGATGTGTTTGCAGAAAGTATTCGCAATAAACTGGGCTTAGATGCCATCGCACCGTTTAGCGGAGATGCCTATGACCTGCTTTTAGAAGACTTTACGGAAAAAGCAGCGATCGTGAGAGCGGAACCGAAAAAGAAAGTGGCGAAAGAAAAGGCGTCTGCTGTATATAAAGCACTGTGGGAGGCAGGACAAAGACTCTTACGCGTGATCGAACGCAATAAAGGCGGGGCGAATAAAGACCTGGAGAAATTTACGGACCGTATCCATTCGCTTTGCGATAAATATGACAGGTAAAGGGAGTTTTCGAAAATGAAAAAAATAGCCGCTGTTTTTCGGGACGGTACAAACTATAAAGTTTTTTTACTGTCCGTGTTTATCATTGGTCTTGGATACGGCATCCATAAGGGGTTATTGGATAATTATCTGGCGGAGATCGTCGGGATCGGTGAATTTGAGCGGGGACTCACAGAATTTTTCCGGGAACTGCCAGGCTTTCTCCTGATTTTTATACTAGCGCTTTTGTTTACTTTTTCTGCCGAGAAATTATATAAACTCGGTGCGATCATCATCCTGGTTGGGATGGGCATGCTTGCGATCGTGCCGCCTGTAAAAGTGCTGGTAGTACTGGCGGTATGCATCTGCTCGCTGGGTGAGCACATTCAGCTGGGAATGAAAAGTACGCTGGCGCTGAGCTATTCGAAGGAAGGAAAAGGCGGTGAGGCCCTAGGCCTGCAAAGCTCCTCCCAACAGGTAGGCACGCTGATCGGTTTTATCATCGTCATTATCGGCTTCCTGGTATTTGCCAAAACGCAGCCGTTTAAGATCTTTTTTATGGTCGCGGGCATCATCACCGCAGTTGGCGCATTCATTTCCTTCGGAATGAAAGGAAAGTCCGAGACCGATGAGAATGCAAGGCATTTTTACTTCCGGAAAAAATATACCAAGTACTATATGCTGGAAGTGTTTTACGGCGCACGCAAGCAGGTCTTTTTAACGTTCGGACCGTATGTGCTGATTCTCTTTTACGGGGCAAAAACAACGGTCATTTCTCTGCTGTTTGCCATTTCTGCCATTGCAAGTTTTCTGATGGCACCGGTCGTGGGAAAGATCATCGACAGAGCAGGCTATAAGATCGTGATGATCATGGATACGCTCATCCTGGTCGTGGTGTGCTTCTTCTACGGATTTGCACATCATCTCTTCCCTATGAACGTGGCCTTTATCGTCTGCTGTATTAACTATGTTCTGGATGCAGTCATCTCACTGGCATCTATGGCAGCCAGTGTGTATGTGCAGGATATCTCCGATAATATGCAGGAAGTTAAAGCAACACTCTCTACCGGTATTTCTGTCAATCATCTGATCACGCTGGCCATCGCTTTGTTTGGCGGATGGATCTGGCAGAAAGTCGGCATCGAGACCTTGTTTATCATTTCTGCGGTATTGGGTCTGTGCAACAGCGCTTATGCAGCAACCATTAAGACAAAGAAAAAAGCTTAACACATGAACTATTCTACAATTCAAACTTTAGATGATACCAAGCTTGTCAAAACAATCTGTACGCAGAAAAGTGCAGATAAAAATGACGGTGTCTGGAAATACGGAGAAGAAGGTGCCCTGCAGAATTATGAAGAGCTTGGCAGACTGTTCGGTGTTTCTACAAGTGATATCGTTCATGTGAAGCAGACGCATACTGCAGAAGTTCGGATCGTTACAAAAAAAGATGGTGGTGAGGAGATCCTCCGTCCGGAGTCAGTATCTGGTTATGATGGGATGATCACGAACGAGAAACGTCTTTTGCTCTGCACGCTGCAGGCAGATTGTGTTCCTCTTTTCTTTTTAGACCCTGTTCAGCAGGTGATCGGGATGATCCACAGCGGATGGAAAGGCACTGCCAATCAGATTGGCGTTAATGCCGTCCGGTTGATGAAAGAAGCGTTTGGATGCAGGCCGTCTGATATTCTGGCAGCCATGGGACCGTGTATTTGCGGAGACTGCTACGAAGTTGGAGAAGAGCTTTTAGAGCCGTTTGGTGTTTTTTATTCTGAAGAAGAGCGTAAATGCTTTTTCCATAAAAGAGAGAAGGAAGGGAAATATCTTCTGGATCTGCCGGAGACAATTTCTATCTCCCTGCAAAGAGAAGGATTAAAGAAGGAGAACATCACGAGACCATTTAGCTGTACATTGCATGACGGCATATTTGCTTCTTATCGAAAGGAGAAAGATCCGGTTGCCAGAATGCTGACCGGCATCATGCTGATATAAAAAAAAGAAAGAACTCTTGCGAGTTCTTCAGGATGCGCTCAAAGCCGCGGGGCTCCCTTACCCTGCGGGCAAGGGAAAAAATGAAAGAAAAAATATTTCTGGAAAGCAACGGAAACAAACTATATGGATTGTTAGAGGGACCGGAGCCGGAAGGGCGGAAGATCCCTCTGGTTTTGATTATGCACGGTTATATGACACACTCACGTATGCATCCGTTTTACGATCTGGTACGTGCGCTGTGGAAAGAGGGCTTCGCAACGCTGCGGTTTGATTTTAACGGTCACGGACGGAGCGAAGGAGAACTTAAAGATATGACCATGAGCAAAAACATTGCAGATGGAGAGCGTTTCTTCCAATACGCTAGGTCCCTGGATCTGTTTGACGAGATCATCCCGCTGGGATATTCCATGGGAGCACTTGTGGCTGGTCGGTTGGCGGTCGCCCACCAAGAAGATGTAAAGCGTTTTGTTATGATGTCACCTGCCGCGAACATTCAGACGCGTGCTGTGAGCGGCAATTATTTTGGAGAACGCTTTGATCCTGATCATCTGCCGGATGTTCTGGTTGGTGCCGAGATCGTGTTGGGAAAAGCGTTTATTGAAGAAGCAAAACAGTTTGATGTTTTCCATTTCCTGGAAGACTACAACGGAGATGTTTTGCTGGTTTTTGGAGAAGAAGATAAGAACGTGGAATCTGCGCAGACCTATAAATATCGTGATGCGATCCGGCACCTGACCTTTGTGCCGGTTTCGGATGAGGATCATTATTGGGGAAAGCACGGAGACGTGGCAGTGGAAGTGATCCGGGATTTTTTGGTGAAGGGTAATGAGAGAGATCAGCGTTGAAAGAATCACAGAAGCGATCCGGGAAATGTGCATGGAAGCGAACTATACGCTTTCTCCCGATATGCAGGAAGCGCTGAATAGGGCGCAATGTACGGAGGAAAGTCCGTTGGGAGAAGAGATCCTGTCTATGCTTGCGCAGAACCTGAAGGTTGCGAAAGAAGAAAAGATTCCAATCTGCCAGGATACCGGTATGGCAGTGGTATTTCTGGAAATCGGGCAGGATGTACATTTTACGGGCGGGAGTCTTGTAGATGCGGTTAACCGGGGAGTCGCTTTGGGTTATAAAGAAGGTTATCTGCGAAAATCGGTTGTGAAAGATCCGCTGATCCGGGAAAACACCAATGATAATACTCCAGCTGTGATCCATACGGAAATCGTAGACGGAGAACATGTAAAGATTACCTTGGCACCTAAAGGATTTGGCAGTGAAAACATGAGCAAAGTCTATATGCTGAAACCTGCGGACGGAAGAGAAGGCGTGAAGGAGAGAATCGTAACCGCAGTAAAAGAGGCCGGGCCGAACGCCTGCCCGCCGCTGGTGGTCGGGATTGGTATCGGCGGGACTTTTGAAAAATGTGCACTGCTGGCTAAGAAGGCTTTGCTGCGGGAAACCGGCGAACCTCATCCGGATGCGCATATTGCGGCCCTGGAACAGGAAATCATGAAAGAATGTAATGAGCTGGGAATCGGGCCGGCCGGCCTGGGCGGAAGCAGCACCGTACTGGCTGTCCATATTGAGACCTTTGCAACACATATTGCCGGACTTCCGGTGGCGGTTAATATCTGCTGTCACGTGAACCGGCACTGCTCAAGAGAACTATGAATAAAAACATCACAACCCCTTTAACGGAAGAGGTGACAACAAACCTTACTGCAGGCGATATCGTTTCCATTACAGGCGTGATCTATTCCGCCAGGGATGCGGCGCATAAGCGAATGACAGAAACACTGGCAGCAGGCGGTGCTCTGCCATTTGAGATCAAAGATGCCGTTATTTATTACTTGGGACCGTCCCCTGCAAGGGAAGGTCAGGTGATCGGTTCGGCAGGACCGACCACATCCGGACGCATGGATGCCTATACGCCGCAATTACTGGAATTAGGGCTTCGCGGAATGATCGGAAAAGGAAAGCGTTCTGCAGAAGTGATCGAAACCATGAAAAAAACGAAAGCAGTTTACTTTGCTGCTGTTGGCGGCGCAGGAGCGCTGCTTTCCAAGCATATAACAAAAAGTGAAGTGATTGCTTATGATGACCTGGGAACCGAAGCGATCCATAAACTATATGTGGAAGATTTTCCTGCCATCGTTGTCATCGATTGCAAAGGGAATAGTCTATACAAATAAAAGGGGATAAAACATGACCATCTACGAAGAAAGCCTTCAGCTGCATTATGAAAAGAAAGGAAAGATCGAGATCGTTTCTACTGTTCCGGTGAAAGATGCAAAAGATCTTTCTCTGGCATATACTCCTGGCGTAGCGCAGCCGTGCCTGGAGATTCAGAAAGATCCGGAACTGGATTATGAATTGACCAGACGCTGGAATCTGTGTGCTGTCATTACAGATGGATCCGCGGTATTAGGACTGGGGGATATCGGACCGGAAGCAGGTATGCCGGTCATGGAAGGCAAGTGTGTGCTCTTTAAGGAGTTTGGCGGCGTGGATGCTTTTCCTATCTGCGTTGATACAAAAGATGTGGACGAATTTGTCCGTACCGTCCAATTGATCTCTAAAAGTTTCGGAGGGATCAATCTGGAGGATATTTCCGCACCGCGCTGCTTTGAAATTGAAGAAAAACTAAAAGCAGTCTGTGACATACCAATCTTTCATGATGATCAGCATGGAACGGCAGTGATCACCCTTGCGGGGATCATGAATGCGCTGAAGCTGGTCGGGAAGAAAAAAGAAGATCTGAAGGTAGTCGTCAGCGGAGCCGGGGCTGCAGCAACGGCAATCACAAAACTGCTGTTAAACTATGGCATAAAAAACATCATCATGTGCGACCGAAAGGGTGTGATCGTTTCTGGAAGAGAAGACCTTTCTGAGCATAAAAAAGCAATGGCAGCAATCACGAATCCGCATCAGGAGAAGGGTCTGCTGTCCGATGTCATTAAAGGCGCTGATGTTTTTATCGGGGTATCTGCACCGGGGCTTTTGACCAAAGAAATGGTTGCTTCTATGGGAGAGAATGCCATTGTCTTTGCCTGTGCAAATCCGACGCCTGAAATCTTTCCGGAAGAAGCAAAAGAAGCTGGCGCACGCATTGTCTGCTCCGGCAGGTCGGATTATCCGAACCAGATCAATAATGTACTGGCCTTTCCGGGTATCTTCCGCGGGGCCTTTGATGCAAGAGCAAAAGAGATAAATGAAGAGATGAAAATAGCTGCGGCTAATGCTCTGGCAAATCTGATCATAGATGAGGAGCTGGCCGATGATTATATTATTCCAAAGGCCTTTGACCCGCGTGTGGGAAAGGCTGTAGCCAAGGCAGTTGCGGAGGCGGCAAGGACAACAGGAGTATGCAGATAAATGGTATTGAAGAAATATTTTGGCACAAAAGATTTTTATAAAGCTGTTTTCCGGATCATGCTTCCGATCCTTCTCCAAAACGTGATCACGATGTTCGTAAGTCTCCTGGACAATATCATGGTCGGGCAGGTAGGCACGGAACAGATGTCCGGCGTTGCGATCGCAAATCAGATCCTTTTTATTTTTAACCTTTGTATTTTCGGCGGGATTTCCGGCGTGGGTATTTTTTCTGCTCAGTACTACGGAAAACAGGATCATGACGGAATCCGCTATACTGTACGGGCGAAGCTGTTTGTCGCTGTGACTGCAACCATTCTCTTTGCTGTTGCTTTTCTGACAGCAGGCGGAATGCTTGTTTCTTCTTTCCTGCATGAGGGAAACGAAGGATTGGATCTGGTACTGACCTACCAGCGCGGCATGTCGTATCTTCATCTCATGATGCTGCAGATGCTTCCTTTTGCAGTCTCGCAGGTTTTTGCATCTACCTTGCGTGAGTGTAACGAGGCGATGTTTCCAATGAAGGCGAGCATCGCGGCAACCCTGATCAATCTGGTTGGAAATTACATTTTAATCTTTGGACATTTTGGAGCTCCGAAGCTGGGGGTGGAAGGCGCGGCTATAGCAACTGTGATCGCCCGCTTTGCAGAACTGATCATTCTGCTGATCTACTCCATTCGTCACACCGATCGATTCCCATTTCTGAAAGGCCTGCTGCGTTCTCTCAGGATTCCGAAAGACCTGGTTAAGAATATGGCCAAAAAGGGAACGCCGCTGCTTTTGAATGAAGTCCTCTGGGCAGCTGGAATGGCACTTTTGAATCAATGTTATTCCGTTCGCGGTCTGGAAGTTGTATCGGCAACTAATATTTCTTCCACGATCTCAAATCTCTTTCATGCATCTGCCATGGCAATGGGATCGACGATCGCTATTATGATCGGACAGCATTTAGGAGGAGGCAGGCTGAAGCAGGCAGAAGAGGATGACAAAAAACTGATTATGCTTACAGTCCTGATGAATATTGTTTTAGGTGTAATTCTGGCGGCTCTTGCCAGACCCTTGGCAAATATTTATA
>JAEEGJ010030325.1_pt1 | contig 10579 bp, 5 predicted proteins | sample 8958761 | NCBI WGS metagenome assembly JAEEGJ01 (sample SAMN16246546, study PRJNA631951) | gut metagenome | biome: gut microbiome; feature: rumen; material: RS-attached | host: Bos | place: Iran: Karaj | collected 2018-10
GTTACGGCCAGGGAATTGTCGGTGTTATCGCTGATAACTGGTATACCGCAACCCGAGCTACCGCTGCTGTCAAAGTTGAATATGAACAGACAGCCGGTGTTTTTGATCCTGATGAAGCAGCCAAAGAAGGCGCCCCTCTGTCAGGCGTTTTCCCTGCCGGTAATGTTGAAACCAAAGCAGTTCTTAAGAGAGATCCTGAAAACAAAGGCCTTGGCGCCGATGCCGGATGGGATTCCTGTGAATACATCGGTACTTATGAACAGCCTTGGACCACAACATATGCTCATAACGAACTGGAAGCTCATCAGACTCTGGCATGGTGGATAGGCGATGATGTGTATTACTATACCGGTACACAGGATATCAACTACACCAGACAGATGATTATTGCTCAGTGGCTTCCTGCCCTTGGTTTATCCTACAAACAGATTCATGCTGTTACTCACTTCAACTGCGGCGGTTTCGGTGGCAAGTCCCTCGACTGCAATGTACCTACCGCTATTATGATGAGTAAGAAAGTCAATGGCTATCCTGTTCTTTGTAAAAACTCCCGACAGGCCAACATGCTTAACAAAGGCCGACAGTTCTCAACCAGATCAAAGTTCACAATCGGTTGTGACAAGACCGGTAAACTTGTTGCCCTTGATGCTTATTATCTGAGCAATGCAGGTGCAGCTCTTGCATGTCCTTCCGGAGATGTTCACTATGGTCTTCGAACAACCTACAAGATCCCTTATTGTTCAATCAAAGTTGATCAGGTCTATACCAACGCTCCTCTCCGACACTATTGGAGAGATGTTGCTGATATCCCTGGCTCTCTCAATACAAACACTGCACTTGAAAAGTTCTACTATGATATCCGTGAAAAAGGTATCTTCAAGGGCACTCCTTATGAATTCCGTATCATGAATCTCAACACCGCAGAAGCCGGTGACCAGGATTATGAAGGCGGACAGCTGATGTCCGGTGTCTATAAGGCATATTATGGTTGGACAGGCGTTCCCAGTCCTTACTCCAAGTATTGGGGATCATATGTGATCAAGGACCTCTTCAAGAAATGCCATGACATGGCAGACTATGACAAGAAATGGAAGATGCCTCATACCCAGAAAGTCAAGGATATTTATCCTAATGAATTTAAAGAATATGCTGACTGGTGGTATGGCATTTCCATCACCGGCCTTATGGATAGCCATGGTGTTATCAATGGTGGCCGAACTCGAGGCGGTATCGTTAAAGTCAATGCTGACGGAACCTTCACTGTTATCACTGCTTCAGCCCGAGGCTGCTCCGGCGGCTCAACAGTATGCTGCAACGTCGTTGCTGAGGTTCTCGGTGTCACTCCCGACAAGGTAGTCCTTGGTGAATGGGGTAACACTGATTGTTCAGTACCTGCCGGTCTTCAGGCTGGTTCTTCCCATACAGTTTCAATCTCTACCGCCTTCTACAACACCGCAATGTTACTCAGACACAATCTGTTCAAGGCTGCACTGCAGGCAACTACAGGCCCGTTTAAAGCGAAGGGTATCACCAGTGTTGATGAACTTGAAGCGGAAGACAACATCATCTACTGGAAGAAAGATCATTCAGTAATGATGGCTTATGCTTCAGTCTGTGCCACTTACTCTGCAGAAGCTGCATCCAGCCGTGGTTATGAAATCGAAGCCATGTATGATATCATCGGCGGCACTGGAACAGGTCTTATGGAAGATGGCCGAATAAAGGGCGGTGCCTGGAGAGACAAGGGCAAATATATCAAACGATTTGATCATGTTACCTGTAATGGTCAGTCTTCAGGTTGTGCAGAAGTTGCAGTCGACGGCGAAACCGGCGAAGTTGAGCTCCTCAAGTTCTATAATGTCGTTGATGCCGGTACTGTAATCTTCCGAAAAGGTGCTGAAAAAGAAATCTGCGCCGGTTGTGAAAATGCTCACAACATTGCATTCTCATATGGTGATATCTATGATGAGAACACCGGTGCTCTTATTTCCAGCCAGTACACTGAAGCTTGTCTGCCTACATACAAAGATCTCAAGACTGAAAACAACGAATTCTTCCTCTATGAATCACGAGATGCCGGTGGTCCTTTCGGCTGCCACGGTATTGCGGAACCTAGTGTCCAGAACTACAACAGTGTATTCCTGGCTATCTACAACGCTATCGGTGTTTGGATGGATCCTGAAAAGGGCGCCATCACTCCTGACCGTGTATTGAAGCAGATCAACCGAGCCGCTAAGAAATACGGATATGACATCAATAAATCTGGCGACAGAGTTAAAGAATAAGGGGGAACAAACAAATGAAAGATTTTACACTTAAACACGCAAAGACTTTTGATGAAGCAGCCTCCTTACTCGCAGGCGGTGCACAGATCTTAGCCGGCGGCACCGATATCATCTACAGTATGAAAGGCATGCATTCACCCAATCTTCCTGATGAACTGGTCGATATCAGCGGTATTGCTGATGCTGATTACATCAAGGAAGACGGAAATTTCCTGAAGATCGGTGCTCTTGCCAATCTGTCAGCTATTGCTGAAAGCAGCATTGTCAAGAAAGATGCAAATGCTCTGGCCGAAGCAGCCAAGGCTGTTGCTTCACCTGAACTTCGAAATGCAGGCACAATCGGCGGCAACATCTGCCAGCGACCCCGATGTATCTACTATCGAAATGAATTCAATGCATTCCCTTGTGCCCGAAAGGTCAAGGGCGGTGTCTGCTACGCAATCACCGGTGTCCACAGATATCATTCCATCTTCGGTATGGTCGGCGGCTGTGCAGCCGTATGTCCTTCCGACACTGCTGTTGCTCTGGTTGCACTTGGTGCTTCCATCGTAACAACCAAGAAGACATGGAAAGCAGTAGATTTCTTTGTAATCCCCAACAAGGATTATGGAACTGCCCGCGGTGAGCAGATCAATGCAATTGATTCTGACGAAGTCGTCAAAGAAATTCAGATCCCTATCGTTTCCGGCCAAAAGAGCCTTTACAGAAAATGGGCTTTCCGAAAAGCAATTGATTTCCCTCAGTGCTCATGTGCTGTCGTAGCCAATGGTTCCAAGGCCGATATCGCTCTGGGCGGTGTTTACAACCAGCCTAAACTCTTCACTGGTGTTTCAACATCAGATCCTGCAGCAGCAGGAGAGACCTGTGTTAAAGGTGCTTCAGGTTTTGATATGGAAACTGAAGCAAAACATGATATTTACTCCAACACTTATAAGATTGCTATCATGAAGACTATGGTCAAGAGAGCGGTTGCCTCCTTATAAGTTTTTCAGACATACTTCCATTTGCATATCGGAGAAAGCGAGCACCCACCTCCTCGCTTTCTCCACTTTATATCCAATAAAATAGAATGCCCATCTAAGAACAATAGGTGGGCATTTCAGTTTGGTAATATAGCCCATTCTCAGACCGTTTCGATTAAAGGGCAGAAGCGGAGGTTGACAGAGGTGCATTTTCTATGTTCACATAAAACATCTAATCAAAACATCTGTGGATGAGAGGGGTTGGCAGAAAAGATGAAGAAGATTACATTTGGAAAACGAATCCGCTACTGGCTGGAGCGCAATATGTCAAAGGGCACATCCAGCATGATAAAGCTCCTTCTGGCCGTTGTGTTGTTCATGGCGATTCTTGTTACCGTACTGGTAATCGTGTTCCATCTGGCGGATGGGAAGAACGTTATCGCTCTCTTATGGGACAACCTGCGGGCAGCCATGAGCAGCAGTTTTCCTGCATCCAATTCAGGCTCTCCACTCTATGTCGTTCTCTATACTCTTCTAGGCCTGACAGGCATGATCTACACCAGCATGCTCATCAGTATTTTTTCCACCTCCATGCGGGGAAAGCTTCTGGCATTGCAGACGGAAAACCCACATATCCTGGAGAAAGGCCACGTGGTGGTACTGGGATTCCGCTCCGGTGAGTATGCCCTGTTGGAACAGCTTATGATTTCCGCTGGGAAAGAAAAGCGCACCATAGTGGTAGTTGATGTAAAGTCCCGTGTGGATATGGAGCAAGACATCCGTACGAACGTAAATGTACCGAAGAATATCCGTCTGGTGACCATCAACTCCAGTACGGAGATCACCGCTGAGCTGGAGTGCTGCAACATTCCTTCCGCATCCCGGGTAATCATCTGCAACCGGAATGCCGGTAAGACTATCAAGACCTATCTGGCAGTGAATACTCTGCTGAAGGACTCAGAGCAGCGACCGAAGATCATAGCTGCTGTGGATGCATCAGCTGACGCTTTTCCCGAAGACATAGTTTCCGATGGAGAAATTTCTATTCTCCGTTCCAGTAACGTGGTTGCCCGTCTCATCGCCCACGCTGCCACCCAGCCCGGCATCTTTCCGGCTTTCCTGGAAATGATCGACTTTACGGGTTTTGAATTCTACTTTGAGGATATACCAGACGCCTGCGGCCTGCCATACTGGAAGGTTGCACTGGCTCTCGTCAACGGCATTGCTGTGGGCCTGTACCGTGAAGGAAAGTTGCTGTTAAACCCCGACATTGATACTCCTGTCTTGCATGGGGACCTGCTGGTGGTGTTTGAAGAAGAGCAGGGGAATGCAAAACTGGAGCGTCCCGAAGAAGTGACAATGCCGGAAAAGAAGAGCCTTCCATCCCTGCAGCCTATCCCGGAGGTGGCGATCTTGGGCGTCAATGACTCCCTTCCTACAGTCATCGAGGAACTGCCGGACAACGTGGAGCGGATCCGACTGGCTGGCCTTACCACTTCTGAATATGCGAAATATTTCCACGAAGGTGATAGCTTCGCTTCCGAGATCATTCCGGACTACCGCAACGCGGATTCCGAGGAGACCCTGGAGGACATGGTGAAGGACGCCACTCATGTGATTGTCCTCTCCGACCCGAAGAAGCGTGAGGAAGATGCGGATACCGATACCATGGTGCGCATCATCCGCCTCCGAAACCTGAAAAAGAAGCTCGGATTGCATTTCAGTATCACTGCAGAGATGCGCTGTGAGAACAACCGTAAGCTCATCTCTGAGAGCGGTTCAGAAGATGTGGTGGTAGCCTCCGATATGTCTGCCATGATGCTGGCCCAGGTAGCAGAGGACCCGCGAAGACTAGGCCTTTTCAACGAACTCTTGGACGAGCAAGGCTGTGAAGTCTATTTGAAGCCCCTTGCGGACTTCGGCATCTCTGAGACAAAGATGACAGTGCGGGAGTTTCGTAGCAACATCTATGCCTACGGCTACACTCCCTTGGGTATCCGTACTCGGGAGGGTTCTTTCCAAGTGCTGGACGACAATGTTTCCATCCAGCCCAAGAGCGGGGACTGTCTGGTGCTCATCGGCGAAGAATAAGCCTTTTGAGGACTACAATTTTTGTATGTTCCTGCGTGCGGTCGTCAGCATCAATGACAGTCTGTTCAGCTGGTTTACTTCACTGGCACCGGGGTCATAGTCAACAGCTGCAATATTAGCCTGGGGATAAGCCTTCTTAAGGGCCTTTATGACCCCTTTTCCGACAACATGATTCGGGAGGCAGGCAAAAGGCTGGATACATACTATATTGTCAACGCCCTCAGTGAGGAGTTCTGCCATTTCTCCGCAAAGGAACCAGCCTTCTCCATATTGGTTGCCCAGTGAGAGGAAAGGTTTGGCAAGCTCAGCGATTTCTTTCATGTGCATGGGCGGGGAGAATCGCTTGCTCTTTGCAAGTGCTTTCTTAACAGGTTTTCTCAGTTCTTCAATGAAACCCACACCGAAATTTGCTATCAATGAGGATTTAAGCGGAGCACCAAGATATTTATGTTTGTAGTCGTTTCCGTATAGACTTTCAATCAGGAAGTCTGTAAGATCCGGAACAACGACTTCTGCGCCTTCTTTTTCCAGAAGCTCAACGATATGATTGTTGGCAAGAGGCATGTATTTGACAAGGATCTCCCCAACGACGCCAACTCTAGGTTTGACCAGCGTTTCATCAATGGGTATTCTGTCGAATTCTTTCACGGCAGCTTCGCACATTTCTTTGAATGATTCAGTACCGTTCTCATTGATTATGCCGTTAATATATTTGTCTCTCCATTTTATCCTGGTACCGTCTGCCTGACCTTTGTTTATCTCATAGGGTCTTATACGGTATAGACACTTCATCAGCAGATCTCCATAAATAATTGCCTTCAGCGCTGCAATAAACATCTTCGGTGTTGCATTGAAGCCTTCGTTTTTCTCCATACCGTTGGCATTGACAGAGATTAAAGGAATATTGGAATGTCCGGATTTATCGAGAGCTCTTCGTATGAAACCTACGTAATTGCTTGCTCGGCAGCATCCGCCTGTCTGGGTGATGATAAGAGCGAGCTTGTTTGTATCGTATTTGCCGGACATGACTGCTTCCATCATCTGGCCTGTGACCACGATAGACGGGTAGCACGCATCATTGTTTACATATTTAAGCCCGACATCGATGGCCTTTCGGGTATCATTATCCAGAACTTTTACGTTGTAGCCGAATTTATGGAAAAGGGGTTCGAGAATATCAAAATGGATCGGACTCATCTGGGGAGCCAGGATGGTCCAGTGTTCATCCTTCATCTGTTTGGTGAAGTGTGCACGTTCATAGGCAATATCTGCAGGTACAGCCTTAATATTCTCTTTGTCCCGCATACGCATTGCCGCCAGCAGACTTCTGATCCTGATCCTTGCTGCTCCGAGATTATTAACCTCATCGATCTTGAGAAGGGTATATAGTTTGTTTGTCTTGTCGAGTATTTCACTGATCTGATCAGTGGTCACTGCGTCGAGTCCGCACCCGAATGAGAAAAGCTGGACAAGCTCAAGATCATCTCTTTTGCTGACAAATTCGGCAGCGTTGTATAACCTTGAGTGGAAGACCCACTGGTCGACTACTCTGAGTAGTCTCCCTTGTTTGTCTTCAACAGGAAGGCTGTCTTCGGTCAGCACGGCAAGTCCGTAGGAAGAGATCAGTTCAGGAATACCATGATTGATCTCCGGATCCATATGATACGGGCGGCAGGCAAGAACTATGCCTTTCTTATGGTTTTCTTCGATCCAGGTCAGTATCCTTTTGCCTTCAGCCCTGATATCTTCTTTGGCCTGTCGCTGTTCTTTCCAGGCATGACGGGCTGCTTTTCTGACCTCATCTGCAGGAATATCCCATTCTTCCTTGCACAGTTTAACCAACCTGTCGGCAGCAGTTTTTTCATTTGTCATGGCAATGAACGGTCTGATGTACCGCACTTCGCCGGATGTTACAGCTTCGATATTGTTTTTCAGATTTTCCGGATATGAGATCACGATAGGGCAGTTATAGTGGTTCTGGGCGTCAGGAGTCTCCTGGTATTCGTAGAATACACATGGGTGGAATATCGTTTTTACGCCATTGTCTATCAGCCACTGTACATGTCCGTGAGAAAGTTTTGCAGGGTAGCATTCCGATTCCGAAGGGATGGAGTCCATACCAAGTTCATATATCTGCCTGGTCGAATACTGTGACAGGATGACACTGAATCCCAGGTCTTTGAAGAACGTTGCCCAGTAAGGATAGTTTTCGTAGATATTAAGTACCCTGGGGATACCGATAACTCCTCTGGGAGCATCATGAACCGACAATGATTCGTAATTGAAGATACGCTTCTTTTTGTATTCAACAATACTCGGACCTATTTCTTTGTTGGGATTGGTATTGATCTTCTTTTCACAGCGGTTGCCGGAGATATAGCGTCTGTCGCCTGCAAATGTATTGATAGTCAGCATGCAGTTGTTTTCACAGCCGTTGCAGTGAGTCGTTCTGGTCTGGTAAGTAATGTTGGGTATTTCCTTGAGAGGCACCATGGATGAGCATTGCCCGTCATAACGGTCTCGGGCTATCAAAGCTGCACCGAAAGCACCCATTATACCGGCAATGTCCGGGCAAATGACTTCTGTTTCGGTGATTTTTTCAAGTGCTCTCAGGACTGCCTGATTATAGAAGGTTCCTCCCTGGACGACGATATGCTGTCCGAGATCTGAAGAATTTGCAAGCTTGATCACTTTAAAAAGGGCATTTTTTATAACGGAATATGCCAGACCGGCAGAAATATCGGATACGGAAGCGCCTTCCTTCTGCGCCTGTTTGACGTTTGAGTTCATGAAGACAGTGCATCTTGTTCCCAGATCGACCGGATTATTAGCGAAGAGTGCTTTTTTTGCAAAGCCCTCTGCTGTATATCCCAGCGAATTGGCAAAGTTTTCAAGAAAAGAACCACAGCCTGAAGAACATGCTTCGTTCAGCATAACATTGTCTACTGTTCCGTTCTTAAGTTTGATGCATTTCATATCCTGTCCGCCGATATCAAGAACACAGTCGACTTTTGGTTCGAAGAACTGTGCGGCGGTGCAGTGGGCTACAGTTTCAACTTCGCCTTCATCCAGCCTGAAGGCAGCTTTCAATAATGCTTCTCCGTAGCCGGTGGAACATGCGCGTGCGATCTGTGCCGTATCGGGAAGAACTTTCTCAAGTTCAGCCAGTGCTTCTGAACTCGTTTTGACAGGATTGCCGTGATTATTGCTGTAATACGACCAGAGCAGTTCGCCTTCTGAACCTATAAGTGCCAGTTTGGTCGTGGTCGATCCGGCATCGATCCCGAGATAGCATTCTCCGTCGTAATCTTTCAGTTCGCTTTTTTTAACGATGCTTTTGTTGTGGCGTTCACAGAAAGAATCATATTCCTCTCTTGTTTTAAACAGAGGATCAAGACGCTTTATTTCAAACGCCATTTCTACGCCCTTTTCAAGTCTATCGATGAGATTATCAATTCTGACGGGTTCTTCGCCCCTGGCGTCCAATGCAGCGCCTATGGCGGCAAATAAATGTGAATTGTCAGGGTCTACTACTTCATCATCGGCAAGTTTAAGCGTTCGGATAAAGGCCTTTTTCAGTTCCGGAAGGAAATGAAGTGGTCCTCCCAGGAAAGCAACACAGCCTTTAATGGGTTTCCCGCAGGCAAGTCCAGAAATAGTCTGATTCACAACAGACTGGAAAATGGATGCTGCCAGATCCGCTTTGGATGCACCCTCGTTGATTAGAGGCTGGATATCAGTCTTTGCAAAAACACCGCATCTGGCTGCGATCCTGTATATTTCCTTGTAATCTTTTGCATATTCATTAAGACCTATGGCGTCTGTCTGAAGCAAGGAGGCCATCTGGTCGATGAAGGATCCGGTACCTCCGGCGCAAACTCCGTTCATTCTTTCGTCAAGACCGCCCTTGAAATAGATGATCTTGGCATCTTCTCCGCCGAGCTCAATGGCTACATCGGTCTGCGGATAGAACGTCTGTATGGATGTGGCAACAGCGACCACTTCCTGTAAAAAGGTGATTTTCAGAGCTTTGGCTAAATTAATGGAACCGGATCCGGTTATCTTAATTTTGAGCATCGCATCACCGACAGAATCCTTTGCCTCTTTGAGCAGCTCAGCAAGCGTCTCCTGCGTATGTGCCTGGTGACGTCTGTAATTGCCGTAAACGATCTCGTTATTGTCATTCAATATGGCAAGCTTGACCGTTGTGGAGCCGATATCGATTCCAGTTATATAGGTGTTTTGTGAATTCATAATTGATGCTCTATCGATTATTCTAGCTATGATATTATTTTAATACAAAAAATAATATGTGTTTATAACTGAGGCTTGTAAAAATGAAAAACAAAGTATCAGCTGCAGTATCTCTTGTCTTGCTGGTAGCAGCATTCTTTATAATCAGATTTCCGCTGTACTCATGGCATGATATGAAAGAGATGCCGTTGTATTTAATGCTTGCAGGACTGATGGTCATCATGCTTTCATTCGCCTCCGGAAAGAAACTGACTCCTGTAATGACAGCTGTCGGATACGCAGCAGGTTTTTTCATAAGTTACTTCTTCTCTGTCACGAGCATTGATTCACACGGAGCATCAACGAACAATATGTTCGTTATCTGGGCAATTGCTTTTATAGCATGTGTGTTTATCGGGCTGATTGCTGATATAATGAAAAAACAAAGAAAACCATAACTTCTGCGATTCCTTAGTTTTTTCTGTTACTGGCATACGCCATAGTCATGGTTCGTATTGAAAAAGAAAGGTTTATTGTATGCTTGATGCTGTTTTATTGGATCTGGATGGAACGTTGCTTCCGATGGATACGGATTATTTTGTCGAGGTCTATTTCAAATATCTTTTTGAAGACGCCTATGCCTGGGGATATACTGATTCGGCTCTTCTGGAAAAAGGCGTAAGGACCGGATTAAAGGCGATGTATAAAAATGACGGATCCGTGACGTGTTCCGCTGCATTCTGGAAAGCATTCAGTGAGGTTGTTCACAAAGATCCGACCGACGATGTTAAGAAGTTCGAGACTTTCTATGCAACCAACTTTAACAAGGCTAAATTTGTTGCCAAAGAAAATCCTTATGTACAGGAAACCCTTGAAGTTGCAAGAAAAAAAGCAAAATATGTGATCCTTGCAACCAATCCCATTTTTCCTAAAGTTGCCAATGATTCAAGGATGGCATGGATAGGGGTAAAGGAATCGGATTTTGATATGGTCACGGATTTTGACAGC
>JAEEGJ010030326.1_pt1 | contig 10578 bp, 4 predicted proteins | sample 8958761 | NCBI WGS metagenome assembly JAEEGJ01 (sample SAMN16246546, study PRJNA631951) | gut metagenome | biome: gut microbiome; feature: rumen; material: RS-attached | host: Bos | place: Iran: Karaj | collected 2018-10
ATTGTCGGTGATGAGGCGCACGAATACAGAGCCTGCGACAATTGCTTCTACATAATCAGCAAGAGCCTGTGACTGCTGGCCGTTAGAAATACCAAAACCACCATAGATTTTACTTCCACCTTCGCCAACTGACTTCAAAAAGGCGAGGGTGTTTTTGTCTATAGCCGTGTCGGTTCCTGTGATGCCGGTACGCAGGGCTGCGTAAATAAAAGGGAAGCCGGCATGGGCAAGCTTGGAAAGACGCTCAGGAGCCATGCTTGGTGCGGCTACAGGAATGTTTTCCATTCCATTAGCACGGCAGGCAGATGTGAGACCTTCGTCATTATCAAAAGGAAGGTCCGGGATAATCATTCCTGTGACACCGGCAGCTGCGGCTCGCTTACAGAAATTTTCTACGCCCGGGGTATAAACCAGAGAGCCGTAACTCATCAGGTAGATTTTTACCTGGGGGAATTCCTTGTGGAGGCGGGCTATGAAGTTGAGGCCGTCGGCAGTTTTGTAGCCTCTCTGCAGAACCTTGGTACAGGCCCCCTGAATTGCCGGACCGTCTGCACTCGGGTCAGAGAAGGGCAGCTGGATTTCTAGAATATCAGCACCGCCGTCCACGAGGGCACGGGCAGCTGTAAAGGAAAGTTCGTCTGTAGGGTAGCCGGCAACGAGGTGACTCATCAAACTTATTTTACTCATTTTCTTTCTCCCATGATTTTAGCATTATGGATATCTGTGTCGCTTTCCAGTCGTTCGATTTCTGCGTGAAGGAAAGCCAGCCATTCGTCGCGGCGGAAAACCGGGCAGGTAATAAATACATCCTTGTCGCCGCGGCCACTCATATTTACGATGATTGCTTTATCCTTTGGAAGGGTCGGTGCAAGCTTAATTGCTTCAGCGCCTGCATGGGCACTTTCCATTGCAAAAAGAACACCTTCGTTGCGCGCAAAAAACTTTACGGCATTAAGGGCTTCATCGTCGCGCGCATAAGTAAACTCAACGCGTCCCTGTTTCCCAAGGGTTGCAAGCTGAGGTCCAATTCCGCAATAATCCAGCCCTGCAGAAATTGAACGGGTAGGCAGAGCCTGTCCGTCTTCATCCAGCAAAAAGCGTGATTTATATCCATGCATGATTCCGTCACGGGCAGCCTTGCCGCTCATGCGCACAGCGTTCTCACCAATGCCGTCGCCAACTCCACCGGCTTCCACTCCAATCAGCCGGGGATTTGGTTTGTCGATAAATGGTGCAAAAAATCCGATTGAGTTTGAGCCGCCGCCTACACAGGCAATCATTGCGGCTACATCTAACTTACGTTCGGTAGTTTGACGTTCAACCTCGCGACCGATTACGCTTTGAAACTCGCGGACCATATCCGGGAAAGGGGCAGGTCCCAGGGCGCTTCCTAATACGTAATGAGTTGTATCCGGATTTGCAGCCCAGTCACGCATTGCTTCATTCACTGCGTCCTTGAGAGTACGGCTTCCGCTTGTTACAGCGTGAACCTTTGCACCGTAAAGCTCCATTGCGGCTACGTTAGGCTGCTGGCGGCGGACATCAACCTCGCCCATGTAAACTGTACAGTCCAGGCCCAGCTTGGCGCAGGCAGCCGCAGTTGCAACTCCGTGCTGACCGGCACCGGTTTCTGCGATGATTCTTTTTTTGCCCATACGCTTTGCAAGCAGACACTGTCCGATTGCATTATTGATTTTGTGGGCGCCGGTGTTTGCGAGGCCTTCCAGTTTGATATAAATCTGAGCACCGCCGAGCAAGCGGGTTGCAGTCTCTGCAAAAAGCAGAGGCGTTTCACGTCCTATATAATCACGCTGAATTGTTTCCAGTTCTTTTATAAAATCCGGATCTTTGATTGCTTCGTTGAAAGCCACTTCCAGCTCGTCGAGCGGCCGGCGCAAAACTTCGGCAACATACTTTCCACCAAAGCTGTCAAAAAATCCATCATCTGAATGTGTCATTTTATTATCTCCATTATTCTTTTCATTTTTTCATGATTTTTAATTCCAGCTTTATCTGCGTCTTCGATTCCGCTGGATAGGTCTATCAGCTCGGGCTGGTAGCGGGCTATGAGTTCTGCCGCATTTTCAGCTGTCACGCCGCCGGCCAGCCAGAGCTTATGATTGGTGTCGTAATTCTGTGCTTTTGAATCCTGAAGGAAGCGGGGCTCTCCCATAAGGAAAAGCTTTTCTGCAGCCTCACCAAGTGGACCTGATTTTTCTGTGATTGCAAAATAATGTGGTAATTGAAGAAAACTGGCCGGAGCAGCTTCGTAATCGATTCCGTGAAGCTGAAGACAATCGAGGATTCCTTCCTCGATATAGCGGGCTGCAGTGGTAGCTTCCAGAGAGTTTGGGTCTGTAATCACTGCAACTTTTTTTGCCCGGATATTTTTCAGGGCAGGCAGGATTTTTTCAAAGCGTTCTCCGCAAACATTACGGGAAAAGCCAGCTGCAAAAATAAAGCCGACAAAGTCTGCACCAAGGGAGTCTGCATAGGCTACATCTTCTGCGCGGGTGAGACCGCAGATTTTTACCATAATGTCATTCCGAACTTGTTTCGGAATCTCATCGGAAGGAGATGCTGAAACAAGTTCAGCATGACGTATGTTTTTTTCATGATGGGTAGTTTCAGCATGACGTGTTACAGTATTCCAGAACTCCGCGTTCTTTGTCGGTCTGGCTTCTGTGAAAGCCTTTACCAGCTGACTGCGAAGCCCCGGTGCTTTTGCAGCCGCCTCGCCAAGCAGCATTCCGCCAAAGCCAAGACTCCCTGCAAAGCGGGCTGCCTGCGGAGTTCTGATTCCGCTTTCAAAAACTACGCGGGCATTCTCTCCAAGGACAGCCTGAATTCCGGAAAGCAGTCTGCAGGGCTGCAGTAAATCAATTTTAAATGTGGCCAGGTCACGCGAGTTTACACCGCAGACAATAAATTTTTTATCTACAGCATCAGCAACTGCAGCCAGCTTTTCCAGATCGGCCGGGCTGCGAACTTCTACAAGACAGGTCATTCCAAAGCCAGCAGCTTTTCTTGCCATTTCAACAATTACTGCTTCATCAAGAATTCTAGCAATCAAAAGAATTGCATCTGCACCGGCTCGGTAAGAAATCTCAACCTCATCAGGATACAAAAGAAAATCTTTTCGAAGAACGGCGGGAGCCGTATGTCCGCCTGTCTTTTCAATATCATCCATGGCCTGGCAAACCTCCATCAAATCCTGGAGATTTCCCTTAAAGAAGTTTGACTCTGTAAGACAGCTGATGGCCGCTGCCCCGGCCTGGGCATAAGAGCGGGCAGTTTCTGTGGCGTTGAGACCCGGTGCAATGTCGCCCTTGCTGGGAGAGGCACGCTTTACTTCGAGGATTACGCCTTTTTCTGGGAGAAAAGGATGAATAGGCCGCTGCCGGCTTTCGGGAATTTTATATCCGAAGGTTACGCCAAGCCGCGACATATCTTCCTTTCTTTTTTCTACTATGGTTGTGAGGATATCGGCCATTATGCAACTAACTCCTCACTAACTTTCTGAATTTCCTGCAGCTTTTTCAGCGTCATACCGCTTGAAAGGGCCGCAAGAGCCATGTCGTAACCGTCCTTGAGAGTCTTAGTCTTGCCGCTCAAATAGAGAACTGCGCCGGCATTAAGGCCCACGGCTGCACGAATTGATTTACGGCCGCCGCCCTGTAAAACCTCCATTGCAAGTCTTGCATTGTCAGCCCCGTTTCCGCCTTCGAGTTCATTTTCATCTGCTTCTGTGATTCCAAATTTTGCAGGCTCAATCACATAGCGGTATTCCTTGCCGTCCTCATTAATCTGGAAAACATCAGTCGGGGCACAAGGGGAAATCTCGTCATAACCGTCGCGGCTGTGAATTACCATAACGCGCTTTGCACCGAGAGCCTTTGCGGCGCGGGCATAATCTTCCATCAGGTCTGCGCTGTAAACACCCAGAACTTCATATTCTGCTCCGGCCGGATTCAAAAGAGGTCCGAGCACATTGAAAATTGTTTTGATTCCCAGTGCCTTGCGGACTGGAGCGGCAAAGCGCATTGCCGAGTGATATACCGGTGCCATCAAAAATCCGAAGCCTGTCTGTTCAACGAGGCTGGCAGTTTTTTCAGGCTCTGCCATAATTTTGATTCCGAGGTTTTCGAAGAAGTCTGCAGCTCCGCTCTTTGAAGAAACGGCTCTGTTTCCATGCTTTGCAACTCCCTGCCCGCAGCTTGCAACCACGAGGGCTGAGAGGGAAGAAATATTAAAGCTGCCTTTTCCGTCGCCACCGGTTCCGACAATTTCTGCCAGCTCTTTTCCTGCGGCAGGGAAAGGAGTTTTCTTTTGAAGCAGGGCACCTGCACAGCCGGCCATTTCTTCTGCAGTTGGCAAACCGCGGGAAGCCATGGCGGTAAGAATTGATGCTGTTGCTTTTTCATCCATTGTTCCGTCCGTAAGGTTTTCCATAAAGAAGGAAGCCTGCTCTCGGGACAAAGGCTTCTTCTCATCAATCAGTTGCTTAAGATATTCAGCAACAGGAAGATTGTCGCGGCGGTAATTTAAGAAGGCTTTGAAAAGGTCCTGGCAGGCCTGGCTTGCAATTGATTCCGGATGAAACTGAACGCCCTCGATTGGCATTGTCTTATGGCGGATTCCCATGATATCGCCATCCTTTGCGCGGGCAGTAACTTCAAAATCTGCCGGCAGACTTGCTTCTTCGATAACTAACGAATGGTAGCGTGTAAACTTAGCAGACTTGCCGATGGTTCTGAAAATGCCCCGGCCATCCAGATCAATATCTTCTACAATTCCGTGTTTAATAAATTTTGCGCCGACAATCTTTGCACCAAAGGCTTCGCCGATTGCCTGATGTCCAAGACAGATTCCAAGAACAGGAATCTTACCGGCAAAATATTTTATTGCCTCAATGCTGATTCCGGCACCTGCTGGATTTCCCGGTCCTGGTGAAACAATCAGTCTGGATGGCTTAAGGGCGGCCAGCTGCTCGATGTTTGCCTCGTCGTTGCGAACAACTTTTATTTCTTCTTTTGTAGCACACTCGAGTGCCTGTACAACATTAAATGTAAAACTGTCATAATTGTCGATTACTAAAATCATAATTTTTCTCCTGTTTTCTGCGGTAGTTTCGACAAGCTCAACCACCGTATTTTCTGTATTCTCAGCGGTGGTTGAGTAGGCCAAAGGCCGTATCGAAACCACCAGTATCTTTTACTTCGTTAATGTATCTATCAAAGCTCCAAGCTTCTCGCAGGTCTCGGTGAACTCGCGCTCAGGCTCCGAATCATAAACAATTCCACCGCCGGCCTGCAGGTTCCAGACCTTTCCTTGTCTCAAGGCACAGCGAATCGAAATACAAAAATCAAGGTCGCCGCTTGGCTGAATGTAGCCGACAGCTCCCGCATAAAAACGGCGCTTAGTTTTTTCCAGTCCGCTTAAAATCTGCATTGCACTGATTTTTGGGGCACCACTAACAGTACCGGCCGGAAAGGAGGCTCTCAGCACCTGTATCGGCTTTACTCCTTCGCGAACCTTTCCTTCGGTTGTACTTACCAGATGAATTACATGGCTGAAAAGCTCGCAGTCCATATACTGGGAAACTTCAACGCTTCCTTCTTCGCAGACACGGCCAAGGTCATTTCGGGCAAGGTCCACAAGCATAAGATGTTCTGCCTGCTCCTTAGGATTATTGCGAAGCTCGATTTTCAGTTTTTCATCTTCAGCCTCGCTCTTACCGCGTCTGATAGTTCCCGCAATCGGATGGATTGTTGCCTTTCCCTTACGAACTCTTACAAGACTTTCCGGAGAAGCACCGGTAAACTGGAAATCACCAAAATCAATATAGAAAAGATATGGAGAAGGATTTACCTTGCGGAGCTTTCCGTAAACTGCAAGAGCTTCGGCCTCGCATTCAATCTGAACGCGGCGGCTAGGCACAGCCTGAATCAAATCGCCGGCAACAATATGTCGTTTAAGCTCGGTAACCTTTGCAATATATTCTGCCTTGCTGGCTTCCATGTCAGTGAGCATTTTGTACTGGAAGGTCTGCTGGTCATCTTCGATATAAGAAAAATCCATGTCGTTAATGCGTTTCAAAATCCGCTCCATTGCAGCCCCCAGATTAATCTGATGCTCGTTATAGTTGAGGGCAAAAATATGAAGCTCTTCTGTAAAGTGGTCAAAGATGATATAGATGTGGCCGGTAACAAAAAGGCTCTCAGGAATATTCAAATCATCCTTCTGTTCAAAAAAGCGGATGTTATCGCAGTGCTTTGCAAACTCGTAACTCAGGTAGCCAAGCCCACTGGCAGGCAGAGGCAGCTCGGAAATAGGTCCCGGAGGAGTGCAGTTCTGCTGGGCAACGTAAAGAAGGGCATCCAGAATATCAGGAGCTTTCTCGCGGCCAAGCGCATCCAGACTTTTCTGGCCTTCAAGACAGGCTGTATCAAAGGGCTGGTCCTTTCCATCAATTACAAAAAAGATGCCGTCATCAGTCTCTTTGATTTTAAATGCCTCTTCTGTCATCAGAATTGAATAGCGTTCGCGGCCCTTGGCAAAGCTAGCAGATTCCAGAATTGCGCTGGCACCGATTTTCTTTGCAAGAAGATAGGGTGTGTAGCGCGAGTTGGAAATGCATTTATACATCAGGTCCATTCGTTGTTTCATAGCGGTTGTAATCTCCTATAGACAACCGCTAAACGACTGTGTCAAGGCTTCAAGCGAAGCGTGCCTTGACGCAGTCGTATTTTACGGCTGTTATTGATACTTAGGTAATTGTTTCTATGAATAGAAACAATTACTATATATAGAAACGTATACCAGATTACTGTTACTGTCAATAGAAACAAAGATAAATTTTTGTTATCTTTAATTTTCCTGAATCTATTGACTATCCCTGTAAAAATTCACTATTATTAAAGAAATACGACAAAGAGGCCGTAGATAGAATTTCATTTTGTGAAATTGTGTCTAGGGCCTTTTTTGTTTTTAAACAAAAATCTCGAAGTCGGCAAAGGAGCCGCAGATACCTGCGTTTATTACGTAAAGTATCTGCGGCCCTTTTTGTCTTGGAGTGTATGATGCAGGAAAAAAGATCTCTTTACGAACCAAGCTTTGAACACGACAACTGTGGAATTGGTGCAGTTGTGAATATCGATGGAAGCAAATCCCATAAAATTGTTGATAATGCGCTCAGCATCGTAGAAAAACTGGAGCACCGTGCCGGTAAAGATGCCAGCGGAGAAACTGGTGATGGTGTAGGTATTCTTGTTCAGATAAGCCATGATTTTTTTAAGAAGGCAGCAGGAGATTTGATTGGCAAGCTTGATGCCCGCGAATATGGTATTGGTCAGTTCTTCTTCCCTGCTGAGGCAGAGAGCGAAAAAGCCCGCTTCGAAGCCTGCCTGAAAGCAGAAGGACTTAAGTTCCTTGGCTGGCGTAAGGTTCCTGTAAATGCAGACGTACTTGGTAAAAAAGCCCGCGACTGTATGCCTGAAATCTGGCAGGGCTTTGTTGAAAAACCTGCAGACTGCGAGAAGGGAGTTGATTTTGACCGCTGCCTTTACATTGCCCGCCGCGAGTTTGAAAAAGAGGCCCTGAAACAAGTTCAGGGTGACGGTGGAAAAACATACGTTTGTTCTTTGAGTTCCCGCACAATCGTTTACAAGGGAATGTTCCTGGTTCACGAGCTCCGTACCTTCTATGCAGACCTTCAGTCAGCAGACTATGAATCAGCTCTTGCAATCGTACACTCTCGTTTTTCTACAAATACACAGCCAAGCTGGCAGCGTGCTCATCCAAACCGCTTCATAGCTCACAATGGCGAAATCAATACAATCCGCGGAAACGTAGACCGTATGCTGGCCCGCGAAGAAACTGTAGAATCTAAAAAACTGAATAAAGATCAGATGCAGAAAATCCTGCCGGCCGTTGATACAACTGGTTCTGACTCTGCAATGCTGGACAACACCCTTGAGTTCCTTTTGATGAACGGCGTGCCTCTTCCACTCGCAGTAATGATGTGTATTCCGGAGCCTTGGAAGCACGACGACAATATGCCTCAGAACAAAAAAGATTTCTATCACTACTGGGCAACCATGATGGAAAGCTGGGACGGACCTGCAGCAATTCTTTTCAGTGATGGTGATTTACTTGGTGCAACTCTGGACCGCAATGGACTCCGCCCAAGCCGCTACTACATCACAAAGGACGGCATGCTGATTTTGAGTTCTGAAGTCGGAGTTCTCGACATTCCGGAAGAAAACATCAAAATCAAATCCCGCCTGCAGCCAGGACGCATCCTGCTGGTAGACACAGTTCAGAAAAAAATCATCAGCGATGAAGAATGTAAAAAAGAATATGCATCGCTTTATCCATACGGCGAGTGGCTGGACATGAATCTTGTTCACCTTGCCGACCTTAAGATTCCTAACAAGAAAATCCCTGTTCATACTCTGGACGAGCGCAACATTCTTTACCGCGCTTTCGGCTGGAACTACGAAGATGTAAACGAGATGGTTCTTCCTATGGCAAAGAACGGCGTTGAGCCTACTGCCTCCATGGGCGTGGACACACCTCTTGCCGTTATGAGCGAAAAACATCCGAGCCTTTTCTCTTATTTCAAACAGCTCTTTGCTCAGGTAACAAACCCTCCAATCGACAGTCTCCGCGAAAAAATTGTTACAGATACAACAGTGTACGTAGGTAAGGACGGAAACCTTCTTGAGCCTGCAGCAAAAAACTGCCGCGTACTCGAAATCAATAATCCTATTTTGACAGGAACTGATTTGATTAAGATTGCGGCTTTGAATCAGCCGGGGCTTAAGGCTAAAACAATCTCTATTCTTTTTGAAATAAATCCGAGTGGTAATTTAGAAGCTGCCCTCGAAAATCTCTTTGCTCAGATCGACGCAGCCTATGCCGACGGCTACAACATCATCATCCTCAGTGACCGTGGCGTAGACGAAACTCACGCCGCCATTCCTGCCATCCTTGCAACCTCTGCCGTAGAGCAGTACCTGATCCGCACAAAGAAGCGCACTGCAGTTTCAATCATTCTCGAGACCGCCGAGGTCCGCGACGTTCATCAGGCTGCAATGTGTCTTGGCTACGGTGCCCGCGCTATCAACCCTTATCTTGCTCACGAAGCAATTGCCGAGCTTATCGACCAGAAGATTCTCGACAAGGATTATCACACAGCAATCGACGACTATAACAAGGCAGTTATCAACGGTATCGTAAAGATTGCCGCAAAGATGGGTATTTCAACAATTCAGTCTTACCAGTCGGCACAGATTTTCGAAGCTGTCGGAATTGCCGGCGACGTTGTAGAAAAATATTTTACAAATACAGTAAGCCGCGTTGGCGGTGTAGGCCTCAAGGAAATCGAAGAGGATGTACGCTATCATCATGACCAGGGCTTTGACCCGGCCGGCCTCACAGTAAACCAGCACCTCGATTCTTTTGGTAAGCACAAGTTCCGTCGTGGCCCTCAGGCAGAAAGCCATCTTTATAATCCTGAAACTATTGTGGCCCTGCAGCAGGCAACACGCAACGGTGACTATGCCCGCTTTAAGGAATACACAGCCTTAGTTGATGATAACGCTCATCCACATACCCTCCGCGCTATGCTGGACTTCAATTTCCCTGCAGACGGTGGAATCAATATTGATGAGGTTGAAAGCGTAGACGAAATCGTTAAGCGCTTTAAGACTGGTGCCATGTCTTACGGTTCAATTTCTGAAGAAGCCCACAAGTGCATGGCAGCCGCAATGAATCACCTTCACGGAAAATCAAACTCTGGTGAGGGTGGAGAAAAGCCTGAGCGACTTGGAACAGAATACAACTCAGCAATCAAACAGGTTGCTTCAGGCCGTTTTGGTGTTACAGAAGAATATTTGCTTAGTGCAAAAGAAATTCAGATTAAGATGGCCCAGGGAGCAAAGCCGGGCGAAGGTGGACATCTTCCAGGCAAAAAGGTTTACCCATGGATTGCAAAGACACGTTATGCAACCCCAGGTGTAGCCCTCATTTCGCCACCACCTCATCATGACATTTACTCAATTGAGGATCTGGCTCAGTTGATTTACGATTTGAAAAATGCAAACCGCGCTGCCAGAATCAGCGTAAAGCTTGTAAGTGAAGCCGGAGTTGGAACAATTGCTGCCGGTGTTGCAAAGGCTGGTGCTCAGGTAATTTTGATTTCCGGACACGACGGTGGTACTGGTGCAGCCCCTATCAGTTCTATTCACCATGCCGGACTTCCTTGGGAGCTTGGTCTTGCTGAGACACACCAGACCTTGATTCAGAACGGACTTCGTGGTCGTGTAGTAATTGAAACAGATGGTAAACTAATGAGCGGCCGCGACGTTACAATCGCTGCCCTCCTTGGCGCAGAAGAGTTTGGTTTTGCAACTGCTCCTCTTATTGCAATGGGCTGTTCTATGATGCGAGTCTGCCAGCTGGATACCTGTCCATTCGGTGTTGCAACTCAGAACGAAAAGCTTCGTGCAAAATTCCCTGGAAAGCCTGAATATGTTGAAAACTTTATGAAGTTCATTGCTCAGGAAATGCGCG
>JAEEGJ010030327.1_pt1 | contig 10578 bp, 10 predicted proteins | sample 8958761 | NCBI WGS metagenome assembly JAEEGJ01 (sample SAMN16246546, study PRJNA631951) | gut metagenome | biome: gut microbiome; feature: rumen; material: RS-attached | host: Bos | place: Iran: Karaj | collected 2018-10
AAACGTATTAAGGCATTAACCATGAACGACGAGGTGCTAAAAGGCAGAGAGTTCGAAGATTATGTGCTGGAGCTCTTTGATATAGCTCACAACGACAAACTCATCCTTAAGGAATGGCGAGGCGACAAGTCGCTGCCGGGCATCTATCCCGAAAGCAATAGCACACCTGACTTCGTGTTTGAATACGACGGAAGACCGTTTGCTGTGGAGTGCAAATGGCGCAGCCACTTACCCAAAGATATCAAGAATGAACTGCTGCCAGCTGAAAGAATGGCATCCTACCAGCAATTCTCTATCGATAGATGCATGCCCGTCTATTTGCTTCTTGGCATAGGTGGCCTTCCCAATGACCCCGACAAACTATACTTCACACGTCTTGATAAAGACTTCTCGTTAGAGACATTGCCTAATAGTGTTATTCCTTCAAAAGAGTGCTTGACGGAAAAGATAGAAGGCCTATTCGTAACCGCCAAACACATTAATCACATGCAAGAACAAAATGCATTGTACACGAACGTATATAAACCTTGGAGCGAAGCTGACGATGCTCTGTTGACGAAGTTATATAAGGAAGAAACATCTATAGAAGAACTGATGTCATTATTCCAACGCAACCGAGGAGGGATTACCTCGCGGATTCGGAAACTTGGATTTAATTAAAAACAAATAACAACAAAAGCATGAAACGATTTATCTTTCCGCTGGCTATTGTGGCGGCTTTGGTGTTCACCTCATGTGCCACCTCGAAGTTCTACTCGCAGGACGCCGCTACGGTACGTCCGCTGGCTCTTGTGCAGCCTTGCAGCTATCTTACCGACGCCGTCGGTGACTTCGCCACAGATTATTACGGACCGGTGTCGATGGTCAACAACGCCATCCTTATGGAAACCATTCCTACGCTGGGGTTGCCCATCGAGAAGGTGATTCCCTTTGAATTCAACTGTGCCGACAAATCGGACGCCACGGTCCGCTGGATGCGCCGTCTGGCCGATGTCAGTGCAGGCAGTGCCAAGAACATGACTGTCCCCTCCGACCTTCTCGACGCCGTCAAGGGTAGCGGATGCCGCTATGGTATGGTGCTTTCCGACATAGGATATGTGAAAAATGCACGCCAGTATAATCTCGAGAAAACTATCGAGATGGGGATGAAGATTGCGGATTTCCTTATCAACAACCATCTCGAACTCTCGAACGACACCGAAGCTTATCTCAACGGTCTGTTTTCGGTGATATTCGACGCCCAGACGGGCGAAGTGGTGTGGTTCGGCGCCGCTCCCCGCAGCTACAAGTTCAACCCGATGGACGGCAAGGACATGAAGAAACAGCTCACCAAGCTGTACAAAGCCTTCTTGTAAGCTTCCCTGCAACAAATGACGAAAGCCGAGGCCAGCAACTGACCTCGGCTTTCTGTTTATGTATGGAGCCGTATAGTATCAACATTTCTCTGATATTCCATAGCAAGGGTCAAAAGTGATATTAGAAATATTCTCTTTTTCAATGGCTTCCTTGACCTCCTTGGTACAGACATTCATATAAGTGTCTTTGAGATGGAAAAAATCATAATTATTCCATGTGTTCAAGTCAAACCACACAAGATTCTTGTCCCTGTCTTCCTTTATTATCGGGCCGACTTCATTGATGTTCAACCAACCATAGTATGTTTCAGAAATGCCTTCAATGTCGGCTGGAAAGCATTTGTATCCGTTGAAATCGTATTTTTCAAGAACAGACTTTAGTTTCTCGGACACGAGGAATTGCGACCAGTTTTGATAGGTCATCAAATCATATTTCATAGTGCCCCTTTTGACGATATACCGTGAATCCGAGACTATGGGGTCTACCTCTTCCAACAGTTTGTAAGAATAATACTTCGTCACAGGCTCAATTTGAATCTCACGCCACTTATGTTTGCACCCAAAAGAAAAAAATAGTTGCTCCACTATCTGATTGTGTTTTCTATTTGACATCAATTTGTTCTTTCGAACAGTTACTAACATGAACGCCGCACTGCGTTTTTTATTGCCCGATAGATACATTCAATACAATAATTCCGTACGATTAACGTTATACGAATGATTAATCCATAATATCCTAAAACAATGAAGAAATACAAATGCACCATTTGCAAGTATGAGTACGACCCGGCACAGGGCGACCCCACGCAGGGCATAGCCCCCGGAACACCTTTTGAGCAATTGCCGGCCGACTGGAAATGTCCGCGCTGCAAGCAGGGCAAGGAGAAGTTCGAGCCTATCGAAGAGCCGAAAGCCACCAATCCCTATGCCGGCACACAGACCGAGAAGAACCTGCACGCCGCCTTCGCTGGCGAGAGCGAGGCCCGCAACAAGTACACCTACTTCGCCTCGAAGGCCAAGAAGGAGGGCTTTGAGCAGATTGCCGCCCTCTTCCTGCAGACCGCCGAGAACGAGAAGGAACACGCCAAGCTGTGGTTCAAGGAGCTGAACGGCATCGGCGACACCGCTGAAAACTTAGCCGCTGCCGCCGCCGGCGAGAACTATGAGTGGACGGACATGTACGAGGGCTTCGCCAAGACCGCCGAGGCCGAGGGCTTCCCCGAGCTGGCCGCCAAGTTCCGTGGCGTGGCCGCCATCGAGAAGCACCATGAAGAGCGCTACCGCGCCCTTTTGCACAACGTCGAAGCCAAAGAGGTCTTCGCCAAGAGCGAGGTGAAGGTGTGGGAATGCCGCAACTGTGGCCATATCGTCGTCGGCACCAAGGCTCCCGACGTCTGCCCTGTCTGCAACCACCCGCAAGCCTTCTTCGAAATCAACCTGCAGAACTACTAATCTAAATGAACATACAATCCACTCCTGTTCTGCTGCTGACAGGGTATCTGGGCAGCGGCAAGACGACATTGCTGAATCGTATACTGAACAACAAACGCGGCATTAAGTTTGCCGTCATTGTGAACGACATCGGCGAGGTAAATATCGACGCCGACCTCATCGAGAAGGGTGGCATCGTGGGGCAGAAGGAGGAGAGTCTCGTGGCGCTGCAGAACGGCTGCATCTGCTGCACGCTGAAGATGGACCTCGTGGAGCAGTTGCGCGACATCATCAGCCAGCAACGCTTCGACTATATCGTCATCGAGGCCAGCGGCATCTGCGAACCCGCGCCCATCGCACAAACCATCTGTTCCATACCCACCATGGGGCCGGAATATATCCGCGAAGGTGTGCCGGTGGTGGACAGCATCGTCACGGTGGTCGACGCCCTGCGCATGAAGGACGAGTTCGGCAGCGGCAAGAACCTGCTGCGTCCGGAATTGGCGGAGGACGACATCGAGAACCTCGTCATCCAGCAGATAGAGTTCTGCAACATCATCCTGCTGAACAAGGTCTCGATGGTGACGCCCGACGAGCTGGGTCGCATCCGTGAGATTATCCGCGCCATTCAGCCGAAGGCCGAAATCATCGAATGCGACTACTGCGACATCGACTTCCACAAGATTCTTTACACAGGTATGTTCGATTTCGACAAGGTGGCCACATCGGCGGCGTGGATAAATGAGATTGAGGGGCACCATGATAATGAGGAGGATGGGCTTGGTGGGGCTAATGGGTTTAATGGGCATGATGATGACTATGCCCATAACGCCCATTCAACCCATGAAACCCATTCAACCCACGACCACGACCACCATGAGCACCATCATCATCATGACCACGACGAGGGTGAGGCGGAGGAATACGGCATTGGTACCTTCGTCTACTACCGTCGCGAGCCGATGAACCTCGGCCGTTTCGACGAGTTTGTGGCTCGTCATTGGCCGAAGGAAGTTATCCGTGCTAAGGGAATCTGTTGGTTCTTGTCTGAGCCCGACACCTGCTACCTCTTTGAGCAGGCCGGTTCGCAGGTCTCGCTGAAGGACAGCGGCCAGTGGTACGCCACCATGCCTGACGACGAGTTGCTCGATTTCATGCGCCGCAATCCCGACCTGCAGCGCGACTGGGATGACACCTACGGCGACCGCATGCAGAAACTCGTCTTTATCGGCCAGCACCTCGACCGCGACGCCATCACCGCCGCCCTCGACGAGTGCCTGTCAAAATCGTAATTATAGGGAAACTATATTATAAGGAAACGTTTGAGGCTTGTCCAGAAGGAGGAGAAGGAGGGGGCGAGAGCGTAGAGTGAATCGGACTCGTGGAGAAGGGTCCCAGTGGCATCAAGATACTCCTGACGCAGTTGCTTGACGGCATCGGCATGCTTCAGGGTGTCGAGGGTTTGGCCATAATAGAGCATCAGCGTGGGGTAGAGATGGTCGAAGTCATCGTTTATGCGCTGCGCCATCTGTTGATGTGAATCATCGAGAGCGAGGCGCTCTCCTTGAAGTAGGAGGGTGCGGTATTTTGCGAGGCGACATTTCATCCGGTGAACACTCACACGGTAGGAGAGTTCGGTCATTCCAAGCGCTTTTGCCATTTCTTCGTTGGGCAACGCCTGCTGCTTGTTGAGTATCGTGAGGAGGCTTCGCAGAAAGATGAAGCGGCTGTGAGGGTAGAACACCTGATGGGCAAAGGCGATGAGATGTGAGACGATGGCGAGTTTTCGCTCGTCGGTGAGACTGGATGATGGTTCGTTGACATCAGTAATGATTTCGACGGAAAGCCCCGTATAAGTCATCTGACCTTCTTTGTCGGCACGCACGGTGAGATAGTTGCGGAAAGTGCTGAGCATCCACGATTCGAAAGCCTCACGTTTCTGAATTCTTTGAAGCGATTGGTAGGGAGTACGGCTTCTCCCATCCTTCCCCTCGCGAAGATAGAGAAAGAAGTCCTCCACGACATCCTCGAATTCATCCATCAGCTGGTGCTGGTATACCACGAATTTCCCTTTCAGTTGCTTGTTCAGCCGCTCATGCAGCAGATAATACATCGCCTCGTCCGCCCGCTCACCACCCGCAAGGATGATGTCGACGAAATCGGGAATGGCGTATGTGGCGGCGTCTTTCATATCAGAAACTCATCACGCTGTAGGCGTTCTTGAGGTGCTTGATTTCAGCACCGCCTTCTTTCGAAACAATGGTAATGATATCGAACCGCACATTCTCCTTGCGGTTGTGCGTTTTGACGTATTCGTTGGCCAAGCGGATAAGCGCCAGTCGCTTCTTATGGTCGACCGCATCTTCCGGCTGAAGGATATTGTCGTAGGTACGACTCTTCACCTCCACGATGACCAATTCATCGCCATCCAACGCGATAAGGTCAATCTCCAGGTGTCCACGGCGGTAGTTGTGCTCAAGGATGATATATCCCTTGTCGGTTAAGTATCTCGCCGTCATCTGCTCCCCCAGTTTGCCGAATTCCAGCGACTCCCGCCGTTCTTCCTGTGTGCGGGTACTCTCGCGATGGGTGGGGAATTTCAGTAGTGCCATAAGTTTTTTTTTGGTTGCAAAGATACAAAAGTTGAGCGAAATGGCAAAATTTTTTTGCGACAAGGGTGTAACATTTTTGTTTTTGACATACTTTATAGATGACCGGAAATCACGAAATGATATCATGAACAAGAAATGCTCAGAAAAAGAAAGGACGGTAAAGATGGAAAAATAAATTTTGTGGGAATAGAAAAAAATTGTATTTTTGCATTCGTATTCGATGATGTATATTGTCGAAACAATATGGTAATAGTAATGAAATGAATTTATAAAAGAAACAGATACAGCAGATAATACGATAAAATAGAGGCGTTTTTGCTTGTCTTAACAGAGTCGAGATCCGGAAAATTTCAGACAAATGTCACTAAAGATAGCGAGACGCTCACGTCATCCGTGAGCTTTCTTGTTTTGTGACATTGGTGATTTCCGGAACCACGACTCTCAACAAAGAAAGTCTCACGGATTCTTTTATGACATTACGTAAACATCAAATCAATGCTTCAAGGCTTTTCGGCCGGCGCGCTCAAAACCTACTGGGCATCCTCGCAGTTGTGCTGTTCTTTGTCTCCTGTGATAACGACCTTGTTTCTTGTGCAGAATACAACGCCGCATTGTCACGGGCAGATAGTCTTGAGGCACAAAATGACGAACTTCAATTTGAAAACTCCAATCTCAAACTGTACAACGATTATCTTGAAAAGACGATAGACAGCCTACAAAAAGGCGATCATCAGGGATAAAGGTTTTTCATAAACCCTATTTTTTAATGTGAAGCGGGGTGGCCACGGGTTGGCTGCCCCTTTTTTACATAATTATTTTGCTGAATGGGATTTTATTCGTATCTTTGCACTTTGAATTATTAACATAAAAAATAGGACTATGAAAAACATGATGCCTGTAAATGGACAATTCCCAATGCCCACGCTGAACTATGACAACTTGGGTGATGTCATCAGCAAGGAGACCCTCGGTTTTCACCACGGGAAGCATCTGAAGGCTTACGTCGATAACCTCAACAAACTGCTGCCGGGTAGCGGATTGGAGAATCTGCCGCTGACAGAGGTGGTGAAGAAAGCCGAAGGCGGAATGTTCAATAACGCCGGACAGGTGCTGAATCATGCCCTCTATTTTGAGCAGTTCTCTAACAGCCCACGTCCGATGGGCGAGAAGATGAAAGCCCTGTTGGAGCGTGATTTTGGTAGTGTGGAGGCTTTCAAGAAGGAGTTCGAGCAGAAGGGTGCAACGCTCTTCGGTAGCGGCTGGGTGTGGCTGAGCGCCGACAAGGACGGTAAGCTGGTCATCACGCAGCAGAAGAACGCTGAAAATCCCGTCACCATGGATCTCACGCCCCTGTTGACCTTCGACGTGTGGGAGCATGCCTACTACCTCGACTATCAGAACCGTCGTGCCGACCACCTCGCCGCCCTGTGGCATATTGTCGACTGGGCCATTGTTGAAAGCCGCTTGTAATTATTGCCTGATTGTGTTATTGCGTGATTGTTTGAGTAATGTTGGTTAAAACATACGGTAGCGCCATTATCGGTGTGAATGCGCTGACGGTCACCGTGGAGGTGAACGTCGGTGACGGTGTGGGTTTTTTTATGGTAGGCCTACCCGACAACGCCGTGAAGGAGAGCGTACAACGTATCTCATCGGCTTTCGAGGAGTCGGGCTTCCGCATCCCCGGCAAGCGTATTATTGTAAACCTTGCACCTGCTGACCTGAAAAAAGAAGGCACCGCTTACGACCTCACAATCGCGGTGGGTATCCTTGGAGCCACTGGTGCCGTCAATCCCGACGCCTTCGAACGATATGTCATTATGGGAGAACTTGGTTTGGACGGAAGTCTGCGTCCCATCAAGGGCGTCCTGCCCATCGCCATTGAGGCACGTAGTCGCCAGTGTAAAGGTATCATCGTACCTGCCGAGAACGCCCGTGAGGCTGCCATCGTCAATAATCTGGAGGTCTATGGTGCCCACACCCTCAAAGAGGTAGCCGACTTCTTAAACGGCCAGTGCGACATAGAACAAACCATCGTGGATACCCGCGCCGAGTTTGCTAACTCGCTGAGCCATTACGAATACGACTTTGCCGACGTGAAGGGCCAAGAGAGTGTGAAACGCTGTCTGGAAATTGCCGCTGCTGGCGGTCACAATGCCATCATGATAGGTCCTCCAGGCAGTGGCAAGTCGATGCTCGCCAAACGTATGCCGAGTATCTTGCCGCCGCTGACCCTGATTGAAAGTCTCGAGACTACTCAGATACACTCCGTGGCGGGTCTTATGCACAAGGAGGATTCATTGATAGCCGTACGCCCCTTCCGTTCGCCTCATCATACGGTTTCGGATGTCGCCCTCGTCGGAGGCGGAGCCAACCCCAGGCCCGGCGAGATTTCTCTCGCCCATAACGGCGTGCTATTTCTCGATGAACTGCCAGAGTTCAAGCGGACGGTATTAGAGGTATTACGGCAGCCCATGGAGGAGCGCCGCGTGACTATCAGCCGCGCAAAGATGACTATCGAATACCCTGCCGCCTTTATGCTTATTGCTGCCATGAATCCCTGCCCCTGCGGCTACTATAACCACCCCACTATTGAATGTACTTGTCCTCCGGGTTCCGTGAAACGCTACCTCAATAAAGTCAGTGGCCCCTTGATGGACCGCATCGACCTACATATTGAGACCGCACCTGTGCCCGTCAGTATGCTGAACAAGGAGGGGCGTGCCGAAAGCAGCGCAACTATCCGCGAACGTGTCGTTGCCGCTCGCACCATCCAGACGGAACGATTCAAAGAGTACCCCGGCATCCACAGCAATGCCCAGATGGGCAGCAAGCTCACGCACGAATACTGCAAGCTCACCGACGAATGCCGCACCATCATGGAGCAGGCCATGAACCGACTCGGCCTCAGTGCCCGTGCTTACGACCGCATCCTGCGTGTCAGTCGCACTATCGCCGACCTTGAAGCCTCCCCTGACATCACTCCCGACCACCTCCGTGAAGCCATCACCTATAGGTCGTTGGATCGCGACAGCTGGGGAAGATAACCCATAATAGAAACACTTATGACACCAACTATCATTATAGCCATCATCATAGCCCTTGCCGCGGGAGTGCTTGCGGGAATCCTTATTGCAGGCCGCGGGAAGAACGCCCTCCTTACCGAGAAACAGACCCTCGAGGCACAGCTTGCCGCAGCCAACCAGAGTCACACTACTGAGACAGCGCTGCTCAGCAAACAACTTGAAAGCCAGAAAGTCGATGCAGCCCAAGCCTTGCAGGATGCCAAAGAGGAGGCCGACAAACGTCTGGCTGACTACAAGGAAGAGGTGCTCAAGCGCCACAATACCGTGGTAGACGAACTCAGACAGAACCATCAACAACTAATCGACGAGCAAGACCGCCGTCATCGCAGCGATACCGAAGCCCTTGAGAAACGCTTTGCTGATATTATCAAAGCGCTCCGTGAGCAGGTGGAGAACACCACCAATACTATGCTCAAGCAACGTCAGGAGGAGTTCTCCGACGCTAGCACGAAGAATATTGACAGTATTGTCAAACCCCTCAAGGAAACCATCGACAAGATGAAGGAAGAAATGGCCAAAAACTCGACCGTGCAGACCACCATGAGCGCCGAAATCAAGACCAACATGGAGCACATGATACGTCAGAGCATCGAGGCCCAAAAGAGCGCCGAGGAGCTCACTCGCGCCTTTAAGCGCGAGAGCAAGACCCAAGGTGACTGGGGCGAGGTGGTGCTCAGCAATCTGCTGGCCAAACAGGGCTTCACCGAAGGCAAGGATTTCGAGGTGCAGGTCGTAATGCGCGACGTTGATGGTCAAACCATCCGTCCCGATGAAGGAGGAGAGAGCTTGCGTCCCGATGTACTACTGCACCTCGACGACAAGCGTGATGTTATCATCGACTCCAAAGTCTCCATGACCGCCTATATCGACTATGCCAATGCCGAAGACGAACTTATCCGTCGTCAGTACCTTAAGGAGCATATTGTTAGTTTGAAGAAACATGTTGACGAACTCTCGGCCAAGAACTACACACAATACCAAACAAATTTGCATCTCGACTTCGTCATCATGTTTGTCCCTCATGTGCCAGCCTTGCGCGATGCCATGGAGGAAGACCCCACCCTTTGGCAAGATGCCATGCAGAAGAAAGTCTTCATCGCTGACGAGCAAACCCTCTACGCTGCTTTGCGTATCATTCGCATCACATGGACTCATCTCGATCAAGAGCAGAACCATCGTCGCCTCTATGAACTGGCGCAGGAGATGATTGAACGCACCGGCAATTTCCTCAAAGAATATGACTCCATCGGGAAGAACCTTCAAGATGCTCTCGATGCCTTCGACAGTAGTCGAAAGAAACTCCTCCCCGGAGGACGCAGCATCAGCACCACCGCCAACCAAATCCTTAAACTCGGCATCGACAACTTGCGTGTCAGCAAAGGAAAGAAAGCTTCCTCCATCATCCCCTCCGACTACATTGACGGTGCCCTGAATCTCCCCGCCGATGAAACCGAAGAATAAAAAAATCTTGGTGTTTAATAAATCTTTGTATATTTGCATCTTGAAGAGAGAGACTATTACCCACCCACAGAAAATAACAATCCATTATATACCAACTTAATAATTAAAAAGATGCGCGTTATTATCACCAAAGACTACAACGAAATGTCGGTCTGGGCCGCCAATTATGTAGCCAAAAAAATCATCGATTTTAAACCCACGGCAGAGCACCCGTTTGTCCTCGGATGCCCCACCGGTAGTTCCCCTCTCGGACTTTACCAACATTTGGTGAAACTCAACAAGAAAGGAGTGTTGAGTTTTCAGAATGTGGTGACTTTCAACATGGACGAGTATGTCGGCCTCGACGTGAACCACCCCGAGAGCTACCACAGCTTCATGTGGACCAACTTCTTCAACCACATTGACATCAAGAAGGAGAATGTCCATATCCTCGACGGCAATGCCAAAGACCTGATGGCCGAATGTGCCCACTACGAGGAGATGATTGCCGCCGCCGGTGGCGTTGACCTCTTCATGGGTGGTGTGGGACCCGATGGTCACATTGCCTTCAACGAGCCTGGCTCCTAGCTGGCCAGCCGTACCCGCATCAAGACGCTTACCACCAACACCATCCAGGCCAACTGCCGCTTCTTC
>JAEEGJ010030330.1_pt1 | contig 10577 bp, 8 predicted proteins | sample 8958761 | NCBI WGS metagenome assembly JAEEGJ01 (sample SAMN16246546, study PRJNA631951) | gut metagenome | biome: gut microbiome; feature: rumen; material: RS-attached | host: Bos | place: Iran: Karaj | collected 2018-10
ATCTTCTTGAGTCCCCAGGCCTCTTCATTCAGAATATCTGCACCCTTATCGGTGAGAACCTTCTTGAATTTAGCGACCGTTTCCTTTGTCTGTTCATCAGACAAAACGGGAGTCAAAATGAAAACGGTTTCGTATTGATTCATACTACTTTTAATTAATTAAAAAAATGTTTTTTCGCAAAATGCGGGTGCAAAGGTACAAAAAAAAGTGAAAAAGGAAAAGTGAAAAGTGAAAAATTTCGTATATTTGCAGCAAAATTAACGTTTTTATGAAGAAATTGACCCCTTTTATAGGCATATTACTTATTATAATAGGTACTTTGGTGCTGATTGCGACGCGTTTCAGTACCCTTAGTAGCCACAACTCACTACTCATAACGGGCTTGCTTTGCATCGTTGCGGGCATCTGCCTCCATATCCGTGCTATCAAACATGAAAGTAGGTATTGAAAAATGGAACAGATTAAGATATTTACACGACTGATATCCAGCGAGTTGCACCTGCCCGAACACGGGGTGGAGAACACGCTGAAACTGCTGGCTGAAGGATGTACCATCCCGTTTATTTCGCGCTATCGCAAGGAACGGACGGGCGGACTGGACGAGGTGCAGATAACGGCCATCAGCAATCGTAACGAACAGTTGCTGGAGATAGCCAAGCGCAAGGAGACTGTCGTCAAGACCATCAACGAACTGGAGAAGATGACGCCCGAATTGCAGAAACGCATTGACGAATGCTGGGACTCGACGACGCTCGAGGACATATACCTACCCTATCGTCCCAAGCGACGCACAAGGGCTCAGGTGGCGCGCGAACAGGGATTGGAGCCACTGGCCACTATTCTGATGATGCAGCGCGAACAGGACCCCAAGCGTGCCGCCCAGCGCTTTGTCGTGGGCGATGTTTCTGACATCGCCACAGCCCTGCGCGGAGCTCAGGACATCATTGCCGAGCAGGTGAGTGAGGACGAGCGAAGCAGAAACCTGGTGCGCAGCGTATTCCGCAGGGAGGCCTTCATTGAATCGAAGGTGGTGAAAGCCAAGAAAGATGCTGACGAGGCCCAGAAATACAGCGACTACTTTGAGTGGGAAGAGCCCCTGAAACGCTGTTCGAGCCATCGGTTGCTGGCTATGCGCAGAGGTGAGAGTGAGGGATTCCTGCGACTGAGCATCACCATCGACGACGACGAGACGATACAACGACTGAAGAGAGGCCTCCCCCCACCCCCTCCGAGTGGAGGGGGAGCATGCCGTAGGCTGTTGGAAGAGGCGGTTGAGGATGGCTACAAACGCCTGCTGCTGCCCTCGATAGAGACGGAATTCATGAATCTGAGCAAGGAGAAGGCTGACGAAGAGGCTATCCGCGTGTTTGCAGAAAACCTGCGCCAGCTGCTGCTCTCGGCACCATTAGGACAAAAGCGCGTGATGGGTATCGACCCAGGATTCCGCACGGGATGCAAGGTGGTGTGTCTGGATGCACAGGGCACACTGTTGCATCATGAAGCCATATTCCCCCACCCGCCCGTCAATCATCGGATGCAGGCTACCGTCCACGTGCAGCAGATGATTAGCGACTATCAAATCGAGGCCATCGCTATCGGTAATGGTACAGCATCGAGAGAAACAAAAGAATTCGTGGAGGATTGTATCAAATCACTCCCCTCGCCCTTTGGAGAGGGGTCGGGGGTGAGGCTATTTGTCGTCAGCGAGGACGGAGCATCAGTATACAGTGCCTCGAAAGTGGCACGCGACGAGTTTCCCGACGAAGACGTAACGGTGCGCGGAGCTGTCTCGATAGGTCGACGACTGATGGACCCGTTGGCTGAACTGGTGAAGATAGACCCCAAGAGTATTGGTGTAGGCCAGTATCAGCACGATGTAGACCAGACGATGCTGAAACACTCACTGGACCAGACGGTAGAGAGTTGTGTCAATCTGGTAGGCGTCAACCTGAACACGGCATCGCAGCATCTGCTGACCTACGTCAGCGGACTGGGTCCCGTGCTGGCTCAGAACATCGTTGACTACAGAAAAGCGAACGGTGCCTTTACCAGTCGTGCACAGCTGAAGAAGGTGCCACGTCTGGGGCCTGCAGCATACCAGCAGTGTGCCGGATTCCTGCGCATTCCTGATGCCAAGAACCCGTTGGACAACAGTGCCGTACATCCTGAGAGCTACCATGTGGTGGAGCAGATGGCCAAAGACCAGGGCTGCTCAGTGAGCGACCTTATAAATAATAAAGGTACGCGCGACGGGATTGACATCAAGCGCTACGTGACAGCAGAAGTGGGACTCCCCACCCTGACGGATATCATGAAGGAGCTGGAGAAGCCTGGGCGCGACCCACGAGAACAGATAGAGGAATTCGAGTTTGACAGCAGTGTACAAACCATCGACGATCTGCACGAGGGTATGGAACTGCCAGGCATCGTGACCAACATCACCAACTTCGGAGCCTTCGTCGACATTGGCGTCCATCAGGACGGACTGGTTCATGTGTCGCAGTTGGCTGACAAGTACGTCAACGACCCTACGCAGGTGGTCCGTCTGCATCAGCATGTACGAGTGCGCGTCATTGGTGTCGACCTCCGCAGACAACGCATCTCGCTGTCAATGAAAGGAATGAATAAAAAGTAAAAAAAACTATGAATATCAAAAACCTGACACTATGTATGCTGCTAGCCATCAGTTGCTGGCCAGCAAAAGCCCAAGACCCTGTTGTTCAACAGCTAGAACAGTTTAACAAGAAGACAGATGCCACCTCTGCCAACCGTTTCTTCGACGAACTTCTTAAGGCAGAATTTATCGATGAGAAGACATCATTTGCCAACAATACGCCTGCCGACTCTCTCCAACAGCAGGTATGGTTCTGGGCTGCAGAATGGCTCTACGACCAAGGGCAGTTCAAAGAGGCAGAAAAGTATGCCCTCGATGCACTTCCCAAATATCATCCTGCCAACCCAGACAAAGCAGACTGTCTGAACACGCTGGGTTGTATCTATGTGCGACTGAGCGACTTCAAGCAGGCTGCCAATTATGCCCGACAAAGCGTAGAGATAGAGATGCGAGGGGGCGACCACGACCGTATAGCGTCGAGCATGAACACGCTGGCAGGCATCTATATGGCTGGCTATCAGGCCAAAGAAGCAGAACAGATCATTCTTCAGGCCATCGACCACATCAATCAGGTGGACAATCCAGGACGAAAAGCTATCATACTGGGTATGGCCTCAGAGATATACCATACTCTGGGCGATGACTCAAAGGCACTGCCGTATGCCGAGCAGGCTATCGAGATAGAGAAACAACTGGGACGTAAGCCCAAACTCACCATCCGACTTTCGCAGAAGGGTTCGGCACTCTTGGGACTCCATCGATACAAGGAAGCAGAGGAGCTGTATCGTCAGATCCTGCCTGACCTGAAAGAGACGGGCGACTACCACTCGTATGCCATCGCCCTGAACCGTCTGGGTATGTCGCTGCTCTGCCAGAAGCGCCCCAACGAGGCTATTCCCTATTATCGACAGGCTGCCGACCTTTTCTCGAAGATGGGCGACCTCTACAACGAGATTCATGCTCATCGTGGACTCTATGAGAGCTATTGGGATCTGAATCCGGACAGCGCCAAGATAGAACTCGACCGTTTCGACCTGCTGAAGGACTCGCTATACACCCACGCTACTGCCGATGCTCTGTCGCGATATAATGCCGAGTTTGGCAACGACCTGTTGGCGCAGGAGAACGAGGAAGTTCGTAGCGCCCAGAAGCGCACCATCATGACAGCTATCATTGTGCTGCTGATAGTCATCGCCCTAGCCTGGCTGATAGTCTATAACGCACGTCAGCGCGAGAAGCGACGCATAGAGGCGCTGATGCAGGAAATAACGCTGCTTCGTGCTAAGATGAATCAGGATACTGTCGAGGTGCAGAAAGAAGAAGCTGTTGTGGAAGCGACGCCTGTATCTGAAACCAACGAAGACCGTCTGTTCCTGATGCGCGTCATCGAAGTGGTCAACGACGGATTTGCAGACAGACAGTGGAGCGTTGAGGTGATTGCCTCTAAGATGAATATGAGCGTTCAGACGTTCCGTCGCCGTTTGATGAGTGCTGCAGGCGAAAGTCCCAAGGCATTCATATCAGCCATTCAAATGGAGAAAGCAGGAAAACTTCTTACAGAACACCCAGACATGCCTATTGTAGACGTGGCCTATAAATGTGGTTTCGACGAGGCCAGCAGTTTTACGCATACTTTTAAGCGAATCTATAGTGTAACCCCGTCGAAATATCGCGAAACGCATTAAAATAATCATTTTGGAAGAAAAAAACAAGTCGGTGAATGACAAATGGAAGATTTTATCAAGCACCGATTTGCTTTTTTGTTGTACCTTTGCATCGTCGAAATGAATAAAAAGTGACGATGAGTAAAAAAGAGCAACATAACGAGGCAAAAAGGTTTTCACTGGAATACCTGCAATATCTTCTGCGACAAGAAGATATTATAGAGCGTTTGCTCGACAAGCGCATGGATCAGCTGGCGCCTCACATCGAGCAACTTGTCGACAAAAAGATAGACCAACGTCTGAAACAACTCGCGAACAAATAATATATGATATATAACCATAATTAATTAAACACTAAAAAATTGGAATTATGAAAAAGCAAGTTTTTGTTAGAATGCTGATGGCAGCTGTCATCATGTTCGGCGTAGAGACCACAGCTTCGGCCCAGTTTGGCGGACTGCTAAGGAAAGCAAAGCAGGCTGTAAAGGACAAGGTGGATACCGAGGAGTATCGCCAAAAAGCCAAAGTGCGCGACGCCATCGAAGAATCCGAGAACAAAGCCGTTAACAAAACAGTAGGAAACATTAAAAACAGCGGTGATCCGGAAAACGACGACTATGGAAGCAATGACTACTACAAGAAACTGAACGAGGAGGCTGAGCAGGAGAAGAAGGCCAAGGCAGCAGCCAAGAAGACTACGATCGCATCGAAGCCTGCAGAGAAGGTGCTGGCCAGGATTGAGCCAGGCGAGCCGGGTGAGGTAACCATCAAGAACCGTAAGACGGGTAAGATACTGGCAACCTACGACCGTGCGGCCTGTGAACTGAAAATGGCAGGAGGAAGGACTTTGCTGTTCCAAACAGACGGTACGGTGGCTGATGCCAAGGGCACGAAGCTGGGCAGCATCGACGGACAGACGTTCACCACCCCAAGGGGTGAGCAGATCCGCTGCGATGAGATCGGTATCATGTTCGTCGACAAGAAGAACGTCGGTTCGGTGCAGAACCAGAAAATGGCAATCCTGGGCGACGGCACGTTCGTTGACGCGTCGGACAAGATGAACGGTGTTGTGCTGGCCTACTTCGTCTTCGGTGTCCTGCACTCAAACAAACAGCTAGTAGCCATCAAGGATGGTTATGAGAAAGCGACGATGACCTATAACCCGACCGATGCAGAATTTTATGCCCAGGCCAATAAGGAGATTGAGAAACGTCACGGTTCTTCTGGCACGTCATCGGGTAAAGGCGATATGTCATTCCGTAAGGGTGGTAGTATCGTAGGTAGTATGCTGGCTGACGGCACGGTCTACGTAGGCGGTTCCATCAAGGGCAAGATGGATAGTCAGGGTAATATCTACGTAGGTGGCCACATCGAAGGTACCATCCGTAACAACGAGATACTGAAGAACGGTCACGTGGTAGGTACGGTCGACAATGACGGAACAGTACGCCTCAACGGTCATATCGTGGGTGGTATCGACACCAGAACAGGTGATGTGCGCAGGGATGGTTCCATCATCGGAAAAGTGGAGAATCTGACAGACGTCAAGAAGGCTTCCGTGTTCTATTTCTTCGGTTTCTATTAATTTTTTCGATAAAAGCATTGCTGTTTCAGAAAATCTTTGTACATTTGTACCATTATATTATCAATCATAAAAAAGAGAACCGACAATGAAAATGCTTAAAACAGTAAGGAAATGGCTCTGGTGCATCCTAGCCTCGCTTGCGTTGCCGTTCGTACCTATCGACGTGGGCGCACAAGAGGTCCAGTGGTGTCTGAAAACAGACCAAGGCCAGTTCATTGAGATGTCTCGTGTGGAAATGCTGGTTGCCGTCGACGGGCAGGAAGCCTTTGAGGTGGTAGTGCGCGAGGGACAAGGTGCTGTGGGAGTGAAAAGCATCACTTTCGAACTGCATGAGTCCGACTACGTTGCACCTGCTGACGACGAACCGCTGGTCATTACCGAGACAGGCCCCTGGTGTCTGATTACCGATCGTGGCGACTCTATCGCCATGAGTCGAGTACAGATGTTAGCCAACATCGATGGTTCCAACCAATTTGAGGTGGTTACTACCGACGGAGAAAACAGGACGGGAGTCACCAACGTCAGATTTGGACGCGGAACGAGCGAGAACAGCGGTGGGTTTGTACCCATCGATCCTACAGCACCCAAGCCATCGGATCCAAACTACCAGAATCCGTGGTGTATGATTACCGACAAGAACGACACCATTGCCATGAGTCGTATACAATTCCTGGCCAATGCTGATCAAGGCGGTAAGTTTGAAATTGTAACCAGCGATGGTGATAATCGTGTTGGCGTTGTCTTTGTGCGCTTTGCACATGGTGACAGCAAGACAGCTGGAGGCTTTGTACCTATCAAAGCTGGCGAAACGCCTAAGGACCCCAATGCCAGCAACCCCTGGTGTATGATTACTGACAAGAACGACACCATTGCTATGAGTCGCGTACAGATGGTAGCCAACGTGGATGGCGACAACAGGTTTGAAGTGGTAACCTCAGATGGAGACAATGTCAGTGGAGCACAATTCGTGCGTTTTGCTCATGGTAATTCTCCAACGGCAGGCGGATTCAAGCCTTTCAAGGCTGACGAAAAGCCCCCTGTTACCGAGGGTGATGGTCCGTGGTGTCTGATTACAGACCGTGGTGACTCTATTGCTATGAGTCGTGTACAGCTGTTGGCTAACGTTGACGCTGACGGAAAGTTTGAGATTGTCACTCGCGAAGGCGATGGCGCTGTGGGTGTCAAGAATGTACGCTTTGCACGCGGACTCAACGAAAACTCTGGCGGATTCACTCCTTATGAGGAAGAGCCTGAGGTGACACCACTAAGCGGACCGCTCTATCTCATCACAAACAAGGGCGACGAGCAGCCTCTGAGCAATGTCTCGATGCTGGCCAATATCGACAACAGCGGACGCTTTGAAGTGGTACTGCAGGCTGGCAATAACCTGACTGGTGTGGAGTATGTCACCTTCCGCATAGGCAAAGACGATACTGGTATCCATCAGACCAAGGCTGATAACACCCTCCGTCTGCTCACACCTGTACATTATGAACTGAAACTCTCAGGATGTGGCGATGCTAATCACGCAATCGTTTATGACGTGAAGGGTGCTCAAGTGGCAGCAGCCGACGTCAGCAACGGAGCGACCACCATTTCTGTCGCTCATCTGCCTGCAGGTGTCTACATCGTCAAGGTAGGCACGAAGGCACTGAAATTCATCAAAAAATAACAAAGAAAAAAACAATTTAAAAACATAACCATTATGAAAAAGATTTTTTCAACCCTGGCTTTGACTCTAGCCACCGTAGCAGTTTCTGCACAGCAGAGCGTAACCTATTTCCGCGTCCAGTTCACTGAGAATCTGGAGCAAGTAAAAACCTATGGCGCAGACGGTAAGACATTCTTCAATCCAGCCTACGACTATCTGGACTTCAAGGGATCGCTGCCTTTCACACATAGCAGCAAGTCGGGCAATGTAGATGCCAATGCCTACTACTACATTGGTAACACCCCCAACGACAAGACACCATTCACACTCGCCAAGACAGATGGCTCGCTGGCTATCAAGAAAGTATCAGCCTATAGCCAACCCGTCGAGACCATCACTGTCAGCGAAGAAGAAGGCACCTATACCAATGGTAAGAAACAGTTCACCTACACCTTCAACGCCCTGCCCCGCAATATTGAGGAGTTGAAGACACTGGAAGTAGAGAATCGTAAGTATTTCGAGTCACAGTATTTCGTTACAGCACTCTTCATCTGCTGCCTGAACCGTATTGCTGACAATAGTGCTGATGCATGGGAAATGATCAACTACCTGCGTACACACACTGCTACTGTAGGTCAGAACGGTATCTCGCTCGTTTCGAACCTCGACATGCAGAATATCGTACAGAGCAATCTGGTGGGCAAGGACTCTAACGGATTCCCCAAAGTTAACGGACTGCGCTCATTCTTCGCTGGTGCAACTCCTGAGAATCTCTACACACCTACCACGCCTTATAAGGTAACCGTAGTAGAGGCTGCTGCTGATCCCCTCTTGACTGAGAATGGTGTAACCTATGCTAAGCTGCACGTCATCAGCGGTGGTGCTGACAGCGCCCAGGGTCCACTCACACTGCGCAAGACCAACAATCACGGATGGCTGATCTGGGACGGTGAGAAGGCATTTACTATGAGTAAGAAAGCTCAGAAGGAAGATCTGTAAAAACAGAATAACTGAAAAGAAAATAGGGCGTGTCTATTTGACACGCCCTATTTTTATGCAAATATGTTTTAATAATCTTTAATCCCATTAACACTTGCGACAACATGTTGTCACTATGATATCGTAAACTTCCGTTACCTTTGCTCTCGTTATGAACAAAGAGCAAGAATTAGATTACGTCCAGTACTTTCCTCGCCAGTGGCTTCAACAGTGGCTCGTGCATCTCCGACAGTTGCACGGGTCACTCACCTTTCTCCACACCAAAGGCGGGTTAAGTGCTCGCTATACCGATGTTGAACCTGCTCCCGATCCAGACAAATACGACTTTGAAAAGTTCACCCGGGTCCTTGAAGGGATGTGTGCCTACGAAGACGAAGAAGAATTTGTAAAATTTGGATCAGAACGCCTCCGTGAACTCTGGAAGTTTCACAAAGAGCATGGCAAGGTGTTCCGAGAACAGTTTAAACGCAAGAAATAACCTTTATTGATTCACCACTTATGAACATTAATCCCCAAGCGGCATCGCTTGTTTCTCAGGAAGTGCAGCGCGCTGCGATGACTCAGGCCGACATTCAGGCGGCCAAGGAGGCGCAGCAGCGGGCACTTGAGGAAGAGCAGATGCTCAAGCGGTTGGAGACCCGTCGCATCACCCCCGATAAGGAGTTGCCGAAGATGGAGTTTCTCTTCCGGCTGTTCCACAAACCTTGTTTTCCGCGAGGCGAGTTGGTCGCCCTCAGTGGAAAAGCCAAGAGCGGCAAGACGTTTGTCTCGTCCATCCTCATGGCCCTCAGCTACCGCAGCCAGGTGCTCTCCGTCGAGCGGATCGAGCCGAAACGGCTGCACGTCCTTTGGTATGACACCGAACAGAGCGAGGAATCGACGCAAGATATCCTGCGTAACCGTATCATCCCGATGACAGGTATCCCTGAGGATCAGTTTCCGATGGACATTTTCGACATTTTTAACGTCCGTGCCGAAGGCTACGACCAGCGTTTGCCCATGCTGGAGGCAGCTGTGCGCCATTATCATCCCGATCTCGTCATCCTGGATGGTATCCGAGACCTTGTGGCCGACATCAACGATGGTGTCGTAGCTCAGGAGTGTCTCGAGCGCCTGATGCGTCTGGCCTCAGACGAGCGCTGTTGTATTGTGTGTATCCTGCACCAGAACAAGTCGGTGGAGGATCGCAACCTGCGTGGTTGGATAGGTACCGAACTGAAGAACAAAGCCTTCGAGGTCTATGAGTGCTCGAAGTCGAGTGAGCGTATCTTTACGTGGGGCCAGACCGACACCCGTAAATACGATATTCTCGATACCCTGAAGTTTGCTGTCAATGATGACGGTATCCCCTATCTGTGCTCCGAGGAACAGCTTAAAGAGGCTATGTTCCAGGCTCAGAAGAAGGCTGCCGAAGATCGCCAGAGTGGCGGTAAAGCCCTGGCGCCGTTCAATCCCAAGTATGTGCTTGGCAAGGAAGGTCGTAAGACCATCTTCGATCTGCCATCGCTATTCAAAGCCATTATGGACGATGGCGTGGAGTATTACGAAGACAATTTGCGCTCAAAGGTCAGCCTGGAGTCGAACATCGTCACCGATCATATCCTCACCGAGCAGATTCAGCGTGCCCTCTCCGATGGCATCCTCCTCCAGTCCATCAGTCCCCTCAATGGCAAGAAGATCTATATGTTGCGCGCCGCGGTCGCTGAGCCTGTCGAAGTGCCGCAGCCGCAGCCCATCCAACAATCTATCAATTTCGATGCTAATGCTTAAAAATGCCTCGGTGAAGCCTGCTTCAACCTGCCCCACATACTACCTTCTCTCTCGTAGAGAGAAGTACGTATGGGGCTTGAAGCCTTCACCCCGGCAACGGTTGCTGAGCCTGCCGAAGCACTGTCATCTCGACCGAAGTGGAGAGATCTCTTAGCCTATGAAGTGGGAAGAAGTATTCTGCAATACCTTTAGCGCTATCAGCAAGCGCCTCGGCATCCCCGCGCCTTCAGAGCATAAGACCGACATGGTAAAAGACAGTCGTTCCGACGATAATGCCCTCTGTCACGAAATGCT
>JAEEGJ010030332.1_pt1 | contig 10576 bp, 9 predicted proteins | sample 8958761 | NCBI WGS metagenome assembly JAEEGJ01 (sample SAMN16246546, study PRJNA631951) | gut metagenome | biome: gut microbiome; feature: rumen; material: RS-attached | host: Bos | place: Iran: Karaj | collected 2018-10
CATGATGATGAACATGGAGAAGCGTAACGGTGAGATGAAGCCCGTTATCCGCAAGGCTCTGGTTGAGCTTAACGGCGCTCCCTTCAAGGAGTTCGTAAAGCATCGCGCAGAGTGGGCCCGTGAGACCAGTTTCGTATATCCCGGTCCTATCCAGTATTTTGGTCCCACCGAGGTTTGCGACCAGCCTACCAAGACTCTGCAGCTGGAGCATCAGAAATAAATAATAGCTATGCCTGCCGTCAAAGGCAAACATACTAAAAACAAGAAAAGGGTTTCCGTTCCAAAAAAGAAAGGACGGAAGCCCTTTTATATGTTGCCCGACTGGCTGCACTGGCTTATAACAGGAGCGCTCATAGTACTGATATCCACGGGCGCATACTTCCTGTTCCTGCGTCCCTATTTCTATCGTATGCTACCCTGCCAGGGTGCCAGGGAGTATGGCGTATGCCTGCCCTCTGGATTTCTCTGCTACGGTATTGACGTATCGCATCATCAGGGACGGATAGACTGGGAGAGGGTCAGGAGTTCATCGGTAGAGAACGGTTATCCCATAAGGTTCGTGTTCATGAAGGCTACCGAGAGCAATACCTTCACCGATCCCGACTACTTTGAAAACATAGACCGGGCTCGCAAAGCCGGATTCGTTTGCGGCGTGTACCATTTCTATGATCCGGGGACATCGGCCGATAAACAGGCGCAGCACTATATAAATACGGTAAGCCTTCAGGCGGGTGATTTTGTACCCGTGGTCGACGTTGAGCGCGCCGGACGCTCGCAGGACCTGAGGAAAGACCTGCTGGTTTACCTTAAGACACTTGAAAGACACTACGGCGCAAAGCCGATCATTTACTCATCGGCCAAGTTCCGCCGCCGCCACCTGAACACTGCCGAGTTTGACTCATACCCCTTCTGGGTGGCGCACTATTATGTGGCCCGTCCCGGAACCGACAAGCCGTGGCGCATATGGCAGTTCACTGACCACTCATCGGTGGACGGCATCCGCGAATACACTGATTTCAACGTCTTCCGTGGCTCGGAGGCCGATTTCAACTCCCTTCGCATAAAGTAAACTTTAGGGATTTTCCCCTTTACAATTAGGGAATTTCCGCGTACCGGGTATTATTACCGTATTATTTTTGCATTGGAAAGAAACCAATAAAACATACGGTTATGAAAAAGTCAGTATTGTTTATGGCATTGATGGCAGTCACAATGACAGCCGGTGCGCAGAGGAACGACTTGTACTCGACCGGTAGATCAAATACCGGAAAGTCTTCAAGTCCGTCAACGTCACAAACTACAACCGTGACCCGTACTCCTTCATATACAGAGCCCGCAGCTCCCGTTCAGCAGGAGGTTGCTCCGGCAATAGTGAATACTCCCCAGATCATAGTAGACCGTGATCCCGATGAGTATAACCGCCGTTATACCTACGGAACCAGTCAGATACAGTATGAGGACGGCAGTATCATGGACGATGTACCTACCATATATATACATGACACCATATATGTAGCTACACGTGAGCGCAGTTCTTCATATGAGGATGACATATACATGGAAGGTTACAATGACGCTATAGATGATTACGATATGACACGTCGTCTGTACCGTTTCCGTCGCTATGGACGCCCGTACTATTCACTCTATGACGAGATCCTGTGGGATGTCCTTTACTGGGATTATTACTGGGATACCGATTACTGGTACTTTTCACACACATATTACTACGATCCCTGGTTCTATGATCCCTGGTATTATGATCCCTGGTATTACGGACCTTATTACTACAGTTCATACTACTATTATCGTCCCGCTCACTATTACTCATACCGTTACTACTCGACACCTGTTTACAGCAGAGCTGATACTTTCAGGCCTAACCGCAGTATCAATGAAGGTGGATGGGACAGGAATCTTAGCCGCAGTACTACTGCAAGCCGTTCAGCCGCATTCGGTTCAAGTTCAAGCCGTAGCGTCAATACAACCACAGCATCGAGGTCTGTAAACAGCACTTCAACTGAGAGCCGCAGTGTAGCAGGATCTTCAGCAAGCCGCAGCGTGGCAGGATCAAGCTCCAGCCGTAGCGTGGCAGGATCAAGCTCCAGCCGCAGCGTGGCAGGCAGCAGCTCAAGCCGCAGCGTAGCCGGTTCAGGCAGTTCAAGCTCAACCCGCAGCGTTTCACAGCAGTCCAACAGCTCATCTGTTAGAAGCGTGACTCCCGCAACATCAAGCCGCTCAAGTTCGGGCAGCAGTTCAAGCCGCAGCGTAAGCAGCAACTCGACAACCCGCTCAACTCAGTCCGGTTCAACATATGACCGTCCCAGCAGCACAAGCTCAAGCTCTGGCAGCTCACGCAGCACAGGCAGCAGTTCAAGTGTATCGCGCAGTGTTTCGGGCAGCAGTTCAAGCCGCAGCGTATCAGGCAGCAGTTCAAGCTCAACACGCAGTGTCAGCAGTGGTAGCAGCAGCCGCAGCAGTTCATCGTCAAGCGCCAACACCAGCCGCAGTACTACTACCCGCTCAAGCTCAGGCAGCAGCTCATCACGCAGCGTAAGCAGTTCAAGCTCATCACGCAGTGCCGGCTCAAGTTCAGGCAGCTACAGCTCAGGCTCAAGCTCAAGCGGATTCAGTTCCGGCTCAAGTTCCGGCGGCTCATTCAGCTCAGGCGGCAGCTCACGCGGAGTATCAGGCAGTTCTTCCAGAAGATAATTGTCAGGCTCTGATCAGATCAGACTCAAAGAGATCATTATACCCTAACAGTAAAACTATTAAAATATAACAATATGAAAACCAATAAGTTAACAATATCAGCAATTGCATTGACAATTACTTTTGCAGTAAGTGCCCAGACATCTTTCGATGCAGCCAAGCTGTATGATGAGGAACTTAACGGAACAGCCCGTTACGTAGCAATGGGTGGTGCTATGGGTGCTCTTGGAAGCGATATATCAGTTATCAGCCATAACCCGGCAGGTATAGGAACTTACCGCAATAGCGACATAAACTTCTCTGTGTCAGGATTCGGATCATCGGTCAATACGGACCCTTGGGCATCCAAAACACATCAGTTGACATTCAACGGCAGGACATACTACTCACATAACTATAAGTCTGATTTCAATATGGCATTTGACAACTTCTCGGCAGTATTGTCCGGAAGTGATGCAGGTAATACCTATGTGAATTTCGGATTCTCATACCGCAAGCTTCAGAACCTGGACCGCAATCTGGACTATGTCGATGCATTCTTTGATGCCGACGGTTATGAGGTATGGCGTGAGTACAAGGACCACCAGCGTAACAAGACCCATTCATTTGACTTCAATGTCTCATTGAATGTTTCCGATAAGATCTATTTCGGATGGACCTTGGGTATCCTTGCAACCGATACATGGTCAGAGGGTTACTTCTATGACTACTATCCTGTAGGTTCTCTTCCTGTAGCACTTGATCCTGAGCAAAAAGGTAAGGACTACACGGCTGTGGACAAGATGAATGAGTCAGGCGGTGCAGGTTGGAATATGTCTTTCGGTACGATAATTCGTCCTATCCCGGCCCTGCGTCTGGGTGCAGCCATCAAGACCCCCACATATTTCAGCCAGAGACTTGAGTATGCCGATTACCTTTACGCAGTAATGGGCGAGCCTAAGGACGGCGACAAGTTCCAGAACTCTGTCGACTACAAGTTCACCGCACCATGGTCGATTGACCTGAGTGCCGGTCTGACATTCGGCGGAAACGGATTCAGCTGCGCTCTGGGAGCAGAATATGAGAAACATTTCACTCAGCGTACATCGCTCTCCATAGGAAATACCAGACTTGAGAGTCAGGGCCCCATTGACTATAAGGATTATTCAGTCTTAAAACTGGGTACAGAGCTCAATTTCGGCAATATCTCAGTAAGAGGCGGTTACAATTTCAGGGAGTCAATGTTCAACGATGAATCATATCCTTTCCTGTATGACACCGATTTCAACGGATGGAAGAAGGATTCCAACGGTAGTGTGTCTGAAGTGGGACGTACTGATTTCCAGATTGACCGTCCGCGCAATGCCCAGTACTTTACCGCAGGTTTAGGCTATTGCTCAGCTCCTGACAGAGATGGCACACAGTTCTACGTTGACCTGGCCTACATACATAGTATAAAGAACAGTATCGTGAATGTTAATGAGTATGTTGAGGATGTAGATGTCAACTACAACTACAAATCCGACAAGGTAATGTTCACAATAGGTTGGAACTTCTAAGACTTCATATTTGGTTTGACTTTGAGATAATTAATTTAGGGCTGATTCCGGCTGGTCTTGGTGACCGGCCGGAATTATTATATATGTGCGGGGAAAATCAGAACTTGCCCAGGATGCGGTCCATCACCCAGTTGGTGGGAGTGGCGCTGATACCGTCACAGGTGCATGTGCCCTTGCCGTTCAGGTGATCAACTACAGCCTGAACCAGCGGGAACTGTACGTGCTCGGGGTTGGGAATGTCAAACTCGTGACGTCCCTCGCTGTCATGCAGCGCGATGGGCTGGAAGGTAAAGATTGAGAAACAGATCATACCCTTGTCGCCTATCAGTTCAATACGGTCCTCCTTGGCGGACTCATCGGCCACAAAACACCAGGAGCCGGAGCCTACCAGACCGTTCTCAAACTTGAAGCAGGCACTTACGGTGTCCTCGGCCTGATACAGACCGGCGCGGTTGCTGCACAGTCCGTAGGCGTCAATGATGCAGCCGCACAGTTCCTGAACCATATCAATCTGATGCGGGGCCAGGTCATAGAAATAACCGCCGCCCGATATGTCGGGGATTACGCGCCAGGGAAGGTTGGTGCTGTTGTAGTCCAGCTCCTTGGGAGGCTGTGCAAAACGGATCTGCACGTTTATGAGTTTGCCTATCTGAGGGATAAGTTCCTTTACCTTGAGGAAATAGGGCAGGTAACGGCGGTAGTATGCTACAAAACAGGGAACGCCTGTCTCGCGTGATACGCGGTTTATCCTCATGCACTCGTCGTAACTCTGGGCCATGGGCTTTTCAATGTAAACCGGCTTGCCGGCTTTCATGGACATTACGGCGTAGGTGGCGTGTGATGAGGGCGGGGTTGCAATGTATATGGCATCCACGTTGGGATCCTCAATCAGGTCCATAGCATCGGTATACCACTTCTTGATGTTGTGCCTCTGGGCATATGAACTGGCCTTGGTCTTGTCGCGACTCATCACAGCCTCGATTGCCGACCCTTCGGCCTTGGCGAATGCGGGACCGCTCTTGCGCTCGGTCACCTCACCGCATCCTATAAAACCCCATCGAATCATATCTGGAAAAAACTATCTGAATCAATCAAAGAAAGTCCAGCTAAGGCCGAACTTGACCATACCCGGATTGGCGGGATAACCGGGAACTATGAATGAATCCCTGTTGCTCATGAGTCCGTCATTGAAATGATAATACATTATGTAGAAACGGACTCCGCGAAGCATGCAGTTCACATATCCGGAGAGCAGGGGATAACCTCCCACCTCCTGGACGTGGGAGTCACTCTGCAGATGGAAGGCGCCTACTGCCGGACAGTAACCGGGGGCCTTGTAACGGGTAAAGTAGAGCGCGTTGACACCCACCTCCATGTGTAGCCTCTTGTAGTATATGAACTTGAAATAGAGGTCTGAGAATATGTTCAGGTCAGGCAGCGGGATAATTTCCTTGTTGCCCGATAACTGATACGTGATGTGGTTGTCCCAGTGCAGGGGTCCCAGCTTGAAGTTCTGCTGAAGCGTGGCGCTCAGAATCTGTATTGAACCGTTGTGCTGTGCGCCTTTTATTGAATATGTGGGCTGTCTTACCGAGTCTTCGTTGAGGTATGAGCCTCCGATATTCTTGAGATAGACATAATTAGCCACATTCTCAACATCGAGTTGGAATCTGGTACCGGTCATCTCCAGGTCGATGTAACCGCCGAAACGGGTACGGAACTCCTTCTTGAAATCACCGTCCCACCAGGCGTATGTGGAGTGCAGGTTGGAATAGTAGAAAGGTGATTCCTTGGCCGACATATCGGCATAAGCACCTATCTTGGCTTCACGGCCCCAGATGGGATATTTGAGCTCCATTTGGCCCGACAGGCTGAAGTCACCTATGCTGGCTCCCAACAGGACTGTCTCGATGCCGGCTCTGAAAGTCAGGTTGTCACCCTGTGCTTTCTCCAACTGACCTCCCACTGAGAAGTCACCTTCATTGTAGCGGCGCATGTATTCGCCCTTTCCGGCACTGGTGGACATGGTATCGCGCATTACGAAACTGCGGAACTCATATCTGGCAAACGCCGACAGACCGGCTATGGCCCACTTGGTTGAACCCTCAAGCAGTGACAGGGAGAGTGTGTTTGACACATAGAAGTTCTTCATCAGGTCCAGGGAGTCATTCTTGAGGTAACTCTTTGAATAGAAACCTCTGGGAATCTGATAGTAGATGTATCTGCGCTGTAGCTGGCCTACCTCCAGTGTGTGTGCAGCCTTACCCAGCTCGGCTACGCGGGTGAACGTGTAGACGGTATCGCCGATGCTGTCCGTACTGTGGGTGGTTTTTTTTAACGAGAGCTCCTGGTTGAACAGTCCCTGCGTGCGTTTTATGTTGTTCCAGTTGTCATAGATGCGGAACGGGATATCCTCGGGTGAATACTGCTTACGGCCCTCGGCCATCGCCTCAGGGCTTTTAATGTAACGCGTATCCTGGATGCCGCCGTTCTCGGCCACCTTTATGTTGTCCCTGTTGACCGATACGTACATCTGGTAGATGTCTCCGCGATAGTACGTGTACAGTCTGGCATCGAACATGGATGTGGACTGATTGGTGTATCGGCCGCGTCCCAACAGGTAGTCAAGGTCAAATCCTATGCCTGACCGCTTGTTGAAATTAGCTGCGAAATAACCCTTGATGTGCTCTTCGCCGGTACGCTTGTTGCCGCCCTTGTAGTAGTCGATGCTTACATGAGGCGACTTGGCATCGGTGAAACGGAAATCGGCCGCATCCTTTATCCAGTAATCATAAGGGAGATCAAATATGAAGTCCTTGCTCTCCTTACGCTCAAAGTACAGACGGGACAGACGGGGCGATCCCATATTTCCCAGATGGCTGTATGTCCCGAAGTAGCCCTCGGTAAGGTGGGCGTTGTGGAACGAGTGGTGGAGCGTGTCGGGCTGGATATCCTCGGGCAATCCGGTTTTGGTGTTGATGACGAACTGCGAATAATCGTGTGATACGGTTCGTTCAACCACCGTAGAGTCCTTGTCCGGGTCCATATTCATGAATCCGTCCATGGTCTCACCGTTGAATCCGTCCTGGTTCTGTGACAGCGTGCTTTGCGCAACGGCGTTACAGGGCAGGAGCAACAGTGCGGCTGCGACTCCAAGCAGTGTTTTCTTGAACTGTATCCTATAGGTCATCTTACGGGATGAGTCTTAGTATGTATTCGGCAATCTTTATGAGCAGCGATATACCGCAGGCAATATAAAAGGGAAGTGTGCCGATGGCGCCGCTCAACTGAAGTATGAACAGGATCGTGGTAACTGCCGCTCCCGCAAGGAATAGGGTGTTGAGGGCATATCTGGCATTCTCGGTTTTGTTTGAACTGCCGTCACGATGCTTGCGCACACCGCTTTTGCGGATCTTTCCGGTAATGTCATAGGCAGCGCGGCGGTCCATATCGGACAGAACCGAGTAAGCCTCAACTATGCGTGAGTGGAGTGGGGTGCCTTCAGGGTTGTCTGCAATAAGACGCTCGTATGCGGATTTTATCTCCGCATCAGATGCAGACTGGTCGACGCCCAATACGTTATATAATTCCTTGGCAGAAGACATCCGGCTCAGAGTGTTCCTGATACTGCGTCAGAGGCCCTCTGGAACAGCTGGTCCTTCAGGTCGATAGTTTTGATGCGGAACTTGCCGGTGCTCCTGAGGAACTTGGTGCCGGCGCGGTTATAAGCCTCCTTGTCGGTTATCCAGTCCTCGGCGGGGAATGCTTTGCCGCCGCCTTCACGACCCTCCTCGTAACGGTACTTGATATCGGTCATGGTCATTGTGAACTGGCCGTTCTTGACTGCAACCGAGAAGTTGTATGAAATCTTTGATTCATCAGCCACGAAACCTGTGCTTTTGAAAACTATGATCTGGTCAACGTGGAAGATGAAACGGTGTGTCTGGGAATCTTCGTTAAGGATGCGTCCCGACTGTGCGTAGGGCTGTGCGAAACGGCCTTTGGCCCAGTTCATGAGAATTTCATAGCAGATGTCTTCGCTGATATTTTCCGGGATGTCTACGGTCTGTGTGAAATAGACGTCGCCGTTCTCATCCTGAGGAACTGCACCTTTTCCATATTTTGGATTCTGCTCGTAGTTATCTCTGGCAAAGGCAAAAAGAGTGATGAGCAGACCTACTATTGTCAGTAATGTTTTCTTCATAACAGTACCTTATTTAATTTACGGTACAAAAGTAGTTATTTTTGCCGATAATGGAGTGTGGCTTTCCTGAATTATGGAATATGGTCCTTTAATTAACACTGAAGAGTTGCTTAGGGGCTCTACAGGGCCGTTTTTTGACCATTTTACCCATTGTATGGAAATTTTTGACATTTTTTTTAAAAAAACATGGCCTAATCTTTGCGACTAATGGAATTAGTATTATTTTTGCGTCAGTATGGATTAACCAATTAATCATTTCAATAACAAACAACTATGGAGAAAATTTTGAAACAGGCTGCTGAGCTTTACGCAGCATTTGCAAAGGACGCATGCGCACAGGTAGAAAAGGGTAACAAGGCTGCTGGCACTCGTGCCCGCAAGGCTTCTCTCGAGCTCGAGAAGCTCATGAAGGAGTTCCGTAAGGCTTCACTTGCAGCTGCTAAGTAAAAATTGACAGAACAAATAAAGAAGGCGCAAAGAAATTTGCGCCTTCTTTATTGTTGGTAGAGTATCAGTTAGCAGCTGCAGTGAAGCCAGACCTCCGGGACGGAGGTCCCTTCCATTTTTTTAGTTTGCTCCGCAAACGCGCTCATTCCATTCGCTTGCCGGCCTTCCAGGCCGGGTAACGGCTATGCCGTTACTATAACTGCAGCTGGGAACTCAATTCTCAATTCTCAATTTTCAATTTTCAATTATTCCAGATATTGCATTATCCTACCGCTTATTTGCAGGAGGGAGATCTCACAGACCTTGGTGTCGTACTGGACCTGGAGGAGGCTCTCCTCGGCGTCCAGGAGGGACTTCTGGGCCTCGCGCATCTCAAGTCCGGAGAGGTTACCCAGCAGGTAACGCTCCTGTGCAATGTCCATGGTCTCCTGGGCGGCTTTGAGGTTCTGCTCCTGCAGTTCCAGCAGCATCAGGTTGTTTTGGTAGGCTTGCCAGAAATCCTCCAGGTTGGCACGGAGTTGCAATTCCAGCTGTTCTACGGTGATATCGGCATTCATCTCGTCCAGCAGGGCGTTACGCTCCTGTGTGCGCTGCTTGCCGTTTATCAGGTTCATGCCTATGGTGGCGCCAAAGCTGGGGCCCCAATTAAGGCGGTCGGTGTAGGTGCTGTTGCCGTAAAGGTTCTGGGTTATGCCGTAAGATGCGTTAAGACGCAGGTAGGGGTAGTTGCGTGACTGGACGGTCTTGCGGTCCATCCTGGCCACCGAACGGTTGCTCTCGGCACGCAGCAATGATGCGTTCACCTTCATCATATCGTCATAAAGCGACTGATAGTCAAGGCCCGTAAGCAGGGTGATGGCGGTATCGGCTGCCACATGAACGGTCTTGAGGTCCTGATTGGACATAAGACGGTTAATGCGGATGTTGGCCGATGCCAATGACTCGTGCTGCTTAAGGCTTTTGGCGCTGTCCGAGTTGAAATAGACCTGAGCCTGCTGCATGTCCAGACGCGAATTGCCTCCCATATCATAACGCTCGCTGGTAATGCGCAGACGCTCCTTACTCAGAGAGGTGGCATATTCCAGATTCTTAAGGTGCAGTGTCTGACGCACCAGGTTGTAATACTCGGTGGTAAGGCTTGCAATGTAATCCTCTATGCTTATGCGGGTCTGTATGGTGCCTTGGTTGTGGAGTTCCTGCATACGGTCACGGGTGGCCTGTATGCTGAATCCCTCAAATACGGTCCAATCGGCCCTGATCTGAGCGTTCAGCGTCTGGTCCAGCACGTTACGGTTGGATACGGTGGAGCCATCGGACTTAAGGGTGGCGTCATTGCTGGCAATTGATCCGGAGTAACTGCCCTGGATGCTTACGGTGGGCATTCCGCCGGCATAAGCCCAGGTGTCGTTGTTGGCGGCTTTCTCCTCGGAGATGTTGACCAGTTTTATCTGGTAACTCTCGCGGATGCCCTCCTCAAGACAGTCCTTGAGTGACATTATCTGGGCCGATGAACCCGCGCTTAGGGTTATGGCCGCTATTGCCAATGATATTCTGTGTGGTTTCATTCCTTTTTCTTGCGTGTCTTACGGTCAGTTGATATGTAACTGTAGATGGAGGGTACTATGTACATGGTAAAGAAGGTGGATATGAGCATACCGCCAACTACCGCAGTACC
>JAEEGJ010030335.1_pt1 | contig 10574 bp, 10 predicted proteins | sample 8958761 | NCBI WGS metagenome assembly JAEEGJ01 (sample SAMN16246546, study PRJNA631951) | gut metagenome | biome: gut microbiome; feature: rumen; material: RS-attached | host: Bos | place: Iran: Karaj | collected 2018-10
GGCACATCGAATGCTCCTGCATCAGTATGAAGCATCTGGGAGAGTACATGGACATCCATTGCGGAGGCGTGGACAACATGTTCCCTCACCACACCAACGAGATCGCACAGAGCGAGAGCTATCTGGGACACAAGTGGGTAAACTACTGGTTCCATGTGCATCACCTTAACACCAAAGGCGGCAAGATGAGTAAATCCAAGGGCGGATTCATTACCGTTTCGTCCCTTGAAGAGCAGAAGATCGATCCCATGCTTTACAGGATGTTCTGCCTGCAGTCGCATTACAGAAAGCCTCTGGAGTTTTCCTTTGAAGCCCTTGCAAATGTTGGAAATGCCTATGACAAATTACTGAAAAAGATCGATGGACTTAAGAAGGAGGCAGGCCTTGACCACAAGGCTCTTGCGGAGCTTTCTTCGAAGATCGAGAAGGCGCGTAAGACAGCAGAGCGTTACTCCAAGGATGTGAAGGAGAGCATAGCAAAGGCAGTTAAGGGAACTGAAGTTGATGCGGCAGCGTACATCGACTTTTCCGACAGATTCCTTGCAGCAGTGGGAAATGATGTGAACACTTCTTCCGGACTTACTGTGGTTTATGATGTTCTGGGCAGTGATGCAAATGCGGTAACAAAGCTTGCACTGATCGAAGCATTTGATTACGTTCTTTCACTGAACTTAACCGTGGACAGGGCAGAGCCCAAGGCTTCGGTGGATCCCGAACTGGAAGCTCTTGTTCTGGCAAAGATCGAAGAGCGTAAGGAAGCCAAGAAAAACAAGGATTTTGCCAAGGCTGATTCCATCAGGGAAGAGCTTCTTCAGAAGGGTGTAGCCATTAAGGACACCCGTGAAGGAACCGTCTGGGAACTGGTTTAGCCCGATAAAAGAAACAGAGGACAGAATTTGAACGAAGCATTATATAAAGAATTTAACCTTGCGGATCTTGATGCGGACCGGTATCCGCCTCTGGATCTGGCGTACATCGGCGACTGTGCCTACGAACTTGTGATCCGCACATGCCTTCTTTCCGAGGGTGCAACTGCGGTGGACAAGCTGAACCGCCGCGCCAGCAATCTGGCAAAGGCCGTGACACAGGCAAAAATGGTCACAGGCATAATGGACCTTCTTACGGAAGAAGAACAGAGCATATACCGTCGGGGCAGAAACGCCAAGAGCTACTCTCCGGCAAAGAATGCCACTCTGGGTGAGTACCACAAGGCAACCGGATTCGAGGCAGTCATAGGATGGCTGTACCTTAAGAAAGAATATGCCCGTATGTTTGAGATCATACATAAGGGCTTTGAGATAGTTGCGGGTTGCGATAAGGACGACCCGGAGCAGGCAAAAGAACAGCGTATTGAAAATGTTACAGCCGGGGAAGAACTGTAACAGGGATCGGAGTATTTTAATGAACGAACAGACTATCAATGAAACCAAGATCGAAGGCAGAAATGCGGTGCTTGAAGCCTTCAGGGCTAAGAAGCCCATTGATAAGCTTTTTGTACAGAGAGGACTTAATGACGGCCCGATCAATACCATATTAAGGGAAGCTAAAAAGACTGATACCATAATAGAGTTTAAGGACAAGGAACGTCTCGACCAGATGTCCCAGACGCATAACCATCAGGGTGTCATAGCATATTCGGCAGCGTATGAATATGCCGAGGTCAGTGAGATTCTGAATAAAGCTAAGGAAAAGGGCGAAGCTCCCTTTATATTCCTTTTGGACGGCATAGAGGATCCTCACAACTTAGGAGCCATCATAAGGACCGCTAACCTTTGCGGGGCACATGGTGTCATAATTCCCAAGAGAAGGGCAGCAGGTCTTACCTCTACTGTAGCAAAGACCAGTGCCGGAGCGCTTAATTACACTCCTGTAGCTAAGGTAACCAACCTTACAGCTACCATGGAGGAGCTTAAGAAGGAAGGCCTCTGGTTTGTATGCGGCGACATGGGCGGAGAGAGCATGTATAAATGTAACCTTAAAGGTCCCATCGGTCTGGTGATAGGTAACGAAGGAGAGGGCGTATCAAGGCTTGTAAAGGAGCATTGTGACATCATAGCCTCCATTCCCATGAAGGGTGATATAGACTCCTTAAACGCTTCTGTGGCAGCAGGCGTGCTTGCATATGAGATAGTAAGGCAGCGTTCGCTTACATGATCGTTTTTCAGTTCGTTATATGGATACCCGCATTCTGCTAAATATCTCCGTAACATGTTACGGAGATATTAAAGTTGAAATATAAAATGGTTTATGATATACTTTGTTCATACGGTTTGCCATAGATATGACAACTAACGTCGTCATACGAAGTATGAAGACAGCAGGTTCGCGCGACGCTTGGCGCGAGCATTCATTATAGTAAAGGGACGGAGATTGGTCATGTATGTACTTAAAATAGACCTTCCTACCGGCATCGCGTATTTTACCGGAAAAAAGAAGGTCGTTCAGGGTTGTGAGTCACCGGGACTGACGGGAAATATAGAAGGTGCCAGATTCTTTATGGACGAAGAAGAGGCAGCTAAGTTCTGTAAGATGCTCGTTAAGAAGTATGACATGGAGTTTTATTATTCTATAGAGGAGCAGAAGAACACCGAGCCGGAAGAGGAAAAGAAGGAAGAAGACTTCTCATTCCAGCTTGATAAGGACCTTGTAGCCGACGTTATGGATGCCGAAGATGAGCATGGTAACAGGCGTAATTCATAATTTTGTAAATTTTTTAAAAAAATGCTTGCAATTTAAAAAAGCATGTGTTATTATATCATTCGGACTTCAAAAGGGGTTCGTGATGCTGCTATAGCTCAGCAGGTAGAGCGCATCCTTGGTAAGGATGAGGTCACCAGTTCGAATCTGGTTAGCAGCTTAGCTGTCCGGGTTCGGCAGCGCATATATGAGTTTCGAGGTGTGGCTCAGTTTGGCTAGAGCGCCACGTTAGGGACGTGGAGGCCGCTGGTTCAAGTCCAGTCACCTCGACTAAAAAAGAGTTTCGCATAAATGCGGAACTCTTTTTTTTACATCCAAGTGTCAGATCACATCCACACACTGAAGCTTGACTGCCCGTAACCGGAATAGGCATATCCTCCTTTCCTGTTGTAGGCAGCAGGACCTGTGGCGGTGGCAATAGCGTTTGACCTGTTCAGAAGCTGTGAAGCGAAAGAGCCATAGCCTTTGAAAAGTGTCTGTACGGCGGAAATATCTGCCTTGTCCAGCTTATCCTGATCGAAGGATAACTTATTGTCTGAACCGACAGTTATCCCTGCTTCCGAAAGCAGCTTTGAATTGACCGAAGTGGTCTTTGTCATCCAGGCTCCGTTCCGAAGTACCGACATGGTATCGGAATTGCCTGCACTTTCAACTACCTTGTTATAATCTTCGGTGAATTTCTTAAGAGCTTTCCCTATTGCCTCGCGGTCATAATCCTGTCTAACAGTCTTCTCGCCGGTCTTTTCATCCGTCTCTGTGAAGTCCTTTTTAGCCCAAAGAGAATCCTTCATTACTTCCTTTATAGAATTGCCCATTGCTGCAGCATTCTGTGCGGTAAGCACGGGAGATGACTCTGTTTGCTTTAAGGTAGCTTTTGCAGAGGGGTTATTGGAATAGTAAGCATTCATCAGTTTCCGGTACGAGCCGCTCGAAATGATGCTGTAATCGGAAAAATTGATGCTGTTTAATCCGGATAACATAGAAAGATTAGACTTAGAAGACCTGTTTCCGTAGCTGTTATAAGAACCGAAAAGATTGCTATAAGAGCTGTAGGAATTTAACCAAGGCTCTGATGCGTAACCTCTGATATACGGCATAACGATTACCTCCTTTCCCTGAATGTAAGAGGCATTATGTGTATAATCCCTCAATTCTTATATCGGCATAAGAGGGGCATATATTAACATTTTACATGAATAGACCGATATATGATACAGATACATATACATATACATGTAAGAACGGATACGGAGGGGGATCATGGCAATAAATATAAAATCATCAACTGATATATATAGGATACAGACTCCGGTTTCCGGAGAAAAGGTTAAAAAGAGTTACATACTTGGAGCTGGCGACAGCCATCAGGCGGCTTATAAGGGTCAAATGAGCATAGACGGCGATACGTTTGAACTTTCGGATGAGGTGTCAAAAGCCATCCGGGAAGCTCATGAGAAAATGATGGAGCAGAATGCAGTTATCAACGAAATGAATGCAGCGGCTCACAATATGGTGGTGGCAGAGCAGCAGGGAGATGCCATGAAATCCGCTATGGAAGATCAGGCAAAAGCCATAGAGATAGCAGGCAGGATCGCAAAGGGAGGTCAGGTGCCCCCCGGAGACGAAGCATTTTTATTGGAAAACAATCCCGACATGTACAAACTTGCAAAATTAGCAGCAATGCACGCTAAGGAGCATGAGAAATACAAGACTCTGCTCGAGGAGAAAGAGCCTAAGGAATATGACTACGAGGCAGGTCAGGACAGTACCGTCCACAGAGTAGCTGTGGATGTGGAGATAGGATCTGACGGAGCAGAGATCACCGGAGTATCGGAAGTGGCGGTCGACCATAACGACCTGCCGGGCAACGGGACCATAAGCATTTAGTAAAATATCAATATAGCAAGGAGGCTTATATGATAACTGGAACTTTATATGAAGCCGGTAAGATGATGGTCATGCAGAATAAATGGGAGCAGAAAAAATCCACTGGCAATATCAATAAAAAAGAGCAGAAAGAACTGACACCGCAGGAGAGGGAACTTCAGAGGTACAGGGAGCAGCTGGAAGAGACGAAGAAGGGTAACGAATACAGTGCTCTATACAGCAAAATACAGAGTGGCCAGAAGCTGAGCCCGGCGGAAGAGGATAAGCTTAAAGCGCAGGATATGAAAGCATATCTGGATTATAAAGCCGACCAGGCAGAGCAGGAAGCATTTGAAGAAAAACTCAAGCACTGCAAGACGAAGGATGAGGCTCAGAGACTTAAAACCACAAAGATGCAGTCCAACTTAAGTAAGATAAAGAATGTTGAGAACGATCCGTATATATCCGATTCGGAAAAACTTAGGATTGCCCGTGAGGTTCAGGGTGATACGATCGCTTCAGCTAAAATCTTCGATAAGTTTACCCAGTCGGAGGAGTACGAAAAGATGCCTACTGAGGGAGAACTCCAGCAGATCAGGAAGATGGAGCGGGATGCCGAGAATGCCGCAATGCTGAGCGAAGCAGAGGAGCCTAATGACATTCCCGAGGAAGACAACGATGAAGCTGACGTAGATGGAGGTCTTACAAAAACAGAAACTGCGGATGTTATACCCAAAAACCAAAACAAAACAGAAGAACTGGTATCAGACGCCAAACTTAAGGAGAAAGAGGCAGTTAACGGAAGCGATAACGTCTTAAGTGAGATGCATGCCATTGTCAGCAAGCTTAATAAGACTAAAGAAGGGAACAATATAGATATCTTCGCATAGAAGACACACAAAGAAAATGAATAAAAACATTGAAATCCTGTCTTTGGATTTACCCGGAGACGGGATTTTTTACATTGCCTTTTTACTCAAAAGATGGTAAAATATAATGTCGTATAATGTTTTCCAAAATGGAAAGGGGATTATTATGGATTTTCAGAAATTCCTTGGATATTATGATTGCAAAGCCTGTGTTATGTCAGTGGAGACATATCCTGACGGCTCATATGGAAATATAAGGGTGGTAACCGGCAACAAGGCACATTGTGATGATGTGGCTATGATCACGGGACATCCAGCTGTTGAGGATTCGCCTTATGAAATGAGCTTCCCCAAGGATATGAACTTTGAGGAGTTTTGTTATAGAAGTGCAGTACTTAAAAAACAGCTTCATACATATGTCAATCTGTACCAGATGGGACTCTGGCTCGAGATATATATGCTTCCGCTTGGATCGGATAAAGAAAACACAGGCTATTGCCTTTATGCATATAATGTATCGCCTAAAGCAAATGCGGCCACAATGTCGGATCTTTCGCCGGACCTGCTCTCGGATGTTCTTTCTTCGTGTATAAAGCTTCGCGGAGCCAGAGACTTTGAATCGGGCATCAATGAGGTTATAACGGATATCCGTAATGTATGTGAAGCCAGAAGATGCTGCATCCTTCTGGTGGATGATGAGGAACAGAGCTGCGCGATACTGGCCGATGTATTGGGACCCGGCGTGGAAAAACCTCACGGAGCAAGCATGGACAAAAGCTTTTACAGTGTGGCTAAGACATGGGAAGCAACACTTGCCGGAAGTACCTGCCTGATCATCAAAAATCCGCACGACATGGAAGTGATAAAAGAACGTAATCCGGGCTGGCACGCCTCTTTGGCTAAGGCAACGGTTCAGAGCCTGGTCCTTTATCCGTTAAAGCATAACGATAAACTGCTCGGCTATATCTGGGCATCCAATTTTAATACAGAAAGAGCAGACAAGATAAAGGAAGTTCTGGAAGTTACCACATTCTTTATAGCATCCGAAATAGCAAACTATCAGCTGTTAAAGAGGCTTGAGATTCTCAGCAATATGGATCTTCTTACCGGCTGCCGCAACAGAAATGCGATGAATAACCGCGTAGCCGAGTTTGATAAGCCCGATGCTAAAAAGTACAAGAATATAGCTGTTATATTTGCGGACCTTAACGGATTGAAGCAGACCAATGACAGGGAAGGTCATCCTGCAGGCGACAGATTGCTGAAAAGAGCGGCAAATGTCCTCGCTGAGGTATTTACCGAAGAAGAGATATACCGTGCCGGCGGTGATGAGTTTATGATCCTGGCTCTGGACACTTCTGAAAAGGAAATGGAAGACAAGATTGCAACTCTCCGTAATGTCAGCGAGGACAACCAGGTAAGCTTTGCAGTAGGTCTCAGCTTTGACGATACAAAGCTTGATATACGTAAGGACATGCATATCGCGGATGAGCGTATGTACGACGATAAGGATGAGTATTACAGAGAGCATCCTGAAAGAAAATACAGATAATAATAAATGATTGGGGTAAACAGATGGGATCCGAAGGAAAAATATTTAATGACAAAATAACCGAAAATATTGGTAAGGTAATAGTGGGTAAGGAAACAGTTATAAAGTACCTTTTAACTGCGCTTCTGGCAGACGGACACGTTCTTATGGAGGATGTTCCCGGTACAGGTAAGACCAAGCTTGCAAAATCACTTGCAAGGTCTTTGAACATCGGTTTCTCCAGAGTGCAGTTTACTCCGGACCTGCTTCCGAGCGACATTACCGGTATCAATGTTTTTAACCGTAAAGAGAACGACTTCGTATTAAGAAAAGGTCCCGCGTTTACCAACATTCTTCTTGCAGATGAGATAAACAGAGCTACCCCCCGTACACAGGCAGGACTTTTAGAGTGTATGGAGGAGAGACAGGTTACCATAGACGGCGAGACCATGAAACTCGATGTACCGTTTTTTGTAGTAGCTACACAGAACCCCATAGAGAGTGCCGGTACATTCCCGCTTCCGGAGGCTGAGCTTGACCGTTTTATCATGAAGCTGTCTGTAGGACTTCCCGACAAGGAAGAGGAAGTAGACATATTAAATAAATATATGGAGACCGATCCTTTGGATACTTTGGAGAGTGTAGTATCTAAAGATGAACTCCTTAAAGCCAGGTATGCTGCCATGAGGGTTAAGATGCATGAGTGCATACCCGACTATATAGCATCTATTTCACAGGCATCACGTAACCATCCTGAGATATCTCTCGGTATCAGTACCAGAGGAAGTATAGCACTTATGCGCTGTGCTAAGGCTTATGCGTTCCTTTCGGGAAGGGATTACGTGGTCCCGGATGATGTAAAGGCTGTGGCGGTACCTGTTCTTGCACACAGGATCAAACTCGGCATAGGCATAGGCAATCCTGAGAAGGTCATGGCAGGACTTCTTGCCGGCATAAAGGTGCCTACGGAGGATTTTACTAAATGATACAGTTTATAGCCATTCTTCTTTTGGCTGCGATACTGTATATGACTCAGCGCTTTATTTACATGAGATTCTGGGCGAGGGCCTTAGAGGTCGACATACATTTTGAGGGCAAGGAGATATTTGAAGGAGAACGCGGCAGACTGGTCGAGACCATCACCAATGCCAAAAGGCTTCCTCTGCCTATGATAAAATGTAAGTTCCTTACCAGCAGAAGTCTCATGTTTGACAACTCCACGGTAAACCAGAATACCGATAATTATTACAGGAATGATGTGTTTACGCTGGGGAGCAGGGAGAGGCTTACCAGAACCATTTCTTTTAAAGCGGCCAAGAGGGGATTATACAATATCAACAGCTTCGAGCTGGTCGGAACGGATATGTTTTTTACCCTTCAGACGGTACTCATGCAGAAGATGTATGATGAGATATATGTTCTTCCGCGTCCTTTTAACACCAGTGAGATCAAGAATTCTCTCCAGTGGATAAACGGAGAGATAAAGAGTAAGGCTCATCTTATCGAGGATCCTTTTGAATTCAGGGGGATCAGGGAATACCAGCCTTACGATAGCATGAAGAGCATCAATTGGAAGGCTACCGCCAAAACCGGGGAGCTGAGAGTAAACATGCGTGATTTTACATCCCAGAAGGTGGTAAGGATTTTCTTAAACTTAGAGGATACCGGTATCATAAAGAGGACTGAGGCCTGCGAAGCGGCTATCAAGGTGGCAGCAGGTCTGGTAAAAAATTTTACCGCGGAGGACATGGAGTTTGCTTTATACAGTAACGGTATAGATACTTTAAGCAAGCAGCCCATAAGGATAAAGAGAAGCCGCGGCAAGGAACACGAACACGAGATATTCAGGGCACTTGCACGTATAGACCTTGAGGCGGAGACAACCGAGATGTCCAAGCTCTTCGGAGATACGATAGCAGCAGGTGACGGCACCATGTGTGATTACCATATATCCGTCAATTCCTATGATGAATATCAGCAGCTTTTGGGAAGCTATGACCGCATGCATATGAGCTTTTTGTGGCTCTATGTTACTTCGGGACGTGAGCTTATAGGCATTTCGGCATCTCTGCGTACCCGCACGATCCCTATAGTAAGCTGGGGCGGAGAGGTTAACGGAGAGATAGATATAGATAAACAGGTCGGATAAAATGCAGAGAGAGAAGAAGGAAAAAACGCTCATACTGATCCGTGAGCTGATCGTAACGCAGACAAACCACTGGAGTCTGTTTGCACTTAGTTACGGTCTTTCAGTCATGCTCTCCGCTGCCTATGATATACCGAGACTTAACCTTCTCTTATGGGGAGTTATGGGCCTGGGACTTATAGCCAATTACTTTATAAGGGTCAGGACCCGAAAGATGGGGGCTTCGATACTGTTCCATTTTCTGGTATTTTTACTCATGTCGCTTACCGGCATGACCTGCTGGGAGTATCTGGCATTACACGGCGGCTTTGCCTTTTTCTACTGCCTGCTGTCCCTTGTAAAACAGCACGGAGGCTTGGAGCAGGAGGATGAGGCCTTTTCGATACCGGTCATAGCGATACTTATATGCGCTCCTTTCTTTGTCCTGACTCTCAACCAGTATGAGAATATCACGGGCATATACCGCAACCTTTTGATATGTCTCTTTACAATGTTTTTTATGCAGCATTATTTCGGGCGTTACGGAAGGTTTGTAAAGCTCAACGAACACAGTGCGGGCTTTTTCCCGAAGTCCGAGATCATGGGAGCGGGACTTAAGAATGTCATCATATATGTAGGTGTTTCGGCAGGTCTGTTTTTTGCCATCGCCAACATGAATGCACTTACCGAGTTCGGTAATTTCCTGAAGGATAAGCTCGGTTACTGGATCAGATATATATTCAAGAAAATATTCGGTAACAAAGAGCCTGTAGAACAGGCTGTGGAAAGGCTTGATTATAACGATTATGATTCACTAACAGCGAAGATGGGACAGTTTGAGGTGCAGGAGGAATCCTTATTCAGCATCATCATGCAGAAGATTATATGGTTCCTCATAATCATGCTCATTCTGTACGGATTGTACAAGTTTGTGAAGAAGATCCTCGGTCTCTTCAGTATGAAGCTTGATACTGAAGGCGTGATAGTGGACGAGCTTGTTATGGATGTCAGGGAAAGCTGCGAAAAATCCTCCATTAAAGAGAAAAAAGTAAGGGAGAAGAGATTTTTCCTTACACCGCGTGAAAAAGTACGGCGGTTTTTCAAGTACACGGCCAAAGAGAAATGTTACCGTATCTGCAAATCAGGCGATCAGAAAGCACTCGGATACAAGACCTCGGGAGAATGCGGAAACGCGGTGGGAGTTCCCGAGCTTTCGGCTCTCTATGACAGGGCAAGATATTCGGAAGAAGAGATCACGGAACAGGATGTCAGCGAGATGAAGAAAATCTACGAAAAACTGGCTGATTCGTAATTACTATTTAAAGCACATCAACAAAAATGGTGATGTGCTTTTTGCTTTTTATTGTAACATATATTATTGGTGATTTATGTCAAAAAATATAAAGAAATAAATATATAAACTGAAGGAGGAAAGAGGTTTGAAAATCGCAGTATTAGGAGCCGGAGCAATGGGCAGCATGCTGGG